>ERZ869921.232-NODE-232-length-37542-cov-6.906421_pt1 | contig 37542 bp, 51 predicted proteins | sample MGYA00579310_ERZ869921 | MGnify/ENA primary metagenome ERZ869921 (study PRJEB32216, sample SAMN09231816) | wastewater metagenome | place: USA: Maryland | collected 2016-06-21 | study: EMG produced TPA metagenomics assembly of the PRJNA472060 data set (Reclaimed... | reverse complement strand
TCGGGTATCTCGGGCGTTGTGAAGGCAACCTCGGGAACTCAGTACACGATCACAGTGGGTCGTCGGTGGCAGGCATCTAGCCAGATTGACGCTTCAAGCGCTGGTCTGACTACTGACCTCATGAACCAAGCCATGCTTGAAGTTGAGCAGCGCTCTGGTAAGTGCCCGAACCTCATTGTGTGCGGATACACTCAGTACCGTAAACTTCTGAACCTCCTTGAGGACCAGAAACAATACGTTCTTGAGCCACGTAGCTCGGACCTTAAGGGCAAAGTCAGCTTTAAGGGTGTTGAGTTTATGAGCTCCCAAGGCCCTGTTGGTGTGTTCCCGGAACGGTTCTGTGAAGCAGACGAGATGTACTTCCTGAACGACGAATTTATTTCGATACACCATAGGCCGGACTTCGGATGGTTCGACGACGACGGAACCATCTTCCTTCGTGACGCTGGCGACACATACTCGGCACGTTACGGCGGTTACTTGGAGACGTTTGTTAACCCTGTATTCCAGGGCATCATTCAGAACCTCGCGACCTAATAATTGATGGATTGGGGGTGGGTCGAAAGGCTCACCCCCTCTCTTTTGAGCTAACCAATAGGAGATAAAACAATGCTTCGTTCAGTAAAAAGTTCGCAAAGAGCACCAAGAGTTATCGCGCTTCAGATTGCATGGTCAGCAGGGGTCCCTTCAATTGTGTCGGGACTTGGAAGCACAGACGCAACACTCACAGACGAAGGCACCGGCGACGTGACAATTACGTTTGCTAAGGCTTTTGCGCGAGCTCCCATTGTGGTTGCATCGCCAATTGCAGCATCAGGTGACGCTATTGTTACCCTGGATGCACAGCCAGGAGTGGCAAGCTGCCGTCTAAATGTATGGGATGGAACGGACGGTACAACCGCTAAGGATAATATCCCGCTCAACGTGATCATTGTTGGTTACGATTCTGCTGATCAAACATAAGGGAGTACTAAATGGCTAGTATTGCAAAAAAAGCACTCGCGACGGCGGAAGCCTTCACGGGTAACGCAACTACGAGCGCCGTGAGTCTTGATGCAAGAACGGATGACTATATCTTGTTCATGAACATCACGGCTCTTGGTGCTGCCACTTCCTTAGTGGTCACGGTTCAGCATTCACCGGATGGGACCAACTGGTTTACGCTAGTAGCGTTTACGGCTGCTGTCGCTACGGGTACCCAGATAAGGGACCAGGCGTCATTCGCAACTGCTGGAGCGAACATCTTCCCGAACATGAGACTAAGTCTTGCGTTCACGGGTGGTGCGACCACAGCAACGCTAACGTGTGAGCTCTATTACGACCCAAGGAAGTAAATGGCGACCACGATCACCGCTTACGAAACTACCCAGAAACTGGCGACAGAGGCGAATGAGAACATCACCTCTACTCCGGTTTCTGGGAGTAAGCGTGCGCTAGATGTCTATATCCGTGGCGGCGGTGGAGGTGGTGGTCCAAGCGGTACCAACGACTACGGTGTATCAGCTGACGCCCTAAGAACCGCAGCCCAGATCGGTAACACTACGGGTGCTGCAGACTTTAATGCGGGCACCACCTCTGGCCAGACGCTAAGAGTCGTTCTGCCAACAGATCAATCGGCAATCCCTGTAACCCAAAGCGGTTCCTGGACGGTTACAGCGAACCTAGGGACGATTGCAGGAGTAGCCACCGAGGTCACCCTCTCGGCGCTTAACGCGAAGCTCAATACGCTTGGTCAGAAGACCATGGCGAACTCTGCGCCTGTGGTTCTTGCATCAGATCAAAGCGCAATACCCGCATCTCAAAGCGGCACATGGAACATTACAAACATCTCTGGAACGGTAAGTCTTCCTACTGGAGCGGCGACTTCGGCTAACCAGTCTACAGAGATCACAAGCCTTCAGTTAATCGATAACCTAGTCATCAGTCAGAACACTGTACTTGGATCTAACCAAGGCGTGCTCTCGATGGGCTCCGTGTCAGGGGCTGCTCCCGCGTACACCGACGGGAGAATAGACGCCCTGTCGCTTACGACAAACGGTGATCTAAGGACTTACGATGAGTTTGGGTTTCTTCAGCTCGTCAGCATAGACGGGCATCTTGCTAATATTGAGTCGCTAGAATTTTCTAACAATACGCTTCTTTCAGGCATTAGCGGGAACGCAACGCTTTTAGGGACTACGCCTCACGTACAAGGGCAGCTCTTTGCACGTGGCGTCCCTATGATGGCCGAGTTTGATGATGTGGCGCCAACCACTGCTACAGAGGATCGTGTCGATGTCCCAAGGATAACGTCCCTAAGGGCACTACACGTTAATCTCAGAACCAACTCTGGAGCGGAGTTTGGAACGACTACTGACCCAGTAGCGGTTCATGGGACAGGAGCAAACGGAACTGCTCCAGGCAACCCTAACTCTATTGCGATGCTAGATTTGACTACAGGCCTAAGAGCCATGCCGAACACGTTCCCATTTTCAGGAGCGCAGTTTCAGCTCAATCTGGTTCCAGATCTGTTACTTAACTTTGCCTTGTATAACGCGGACGGGTCCTATAACGCACGGACCGGGTCACCAAACGGGACACTCGCCAGTGCGGTTTATTTAGCTACGGACGCAAACCGAAACCAGCTTGTTGTGGGAGACATCGCTCATGACGCGACAGACTCCGGTAACCCTGTCAAGATAGGGTCTCTTGCTACTTCTCTCACGTCTGAACAAGCCGCTGTATCGGCAGCTGGTGATAGGGTACATGCCTACTTTGATACAAAGGGCTACCAGCATACGAAGACGAATGCTCATCGATCTTCGGTCACACAAGTATTCACCTCGCAGGTATTTAACAACGTCACCACAACGGCTAACTCGTCGACGTTTGATTGCACGAGATACAGATACCTTGTGGTTTACGTGTCGCTTACAGAGAGCGGAGCAGCGACAGACATCAGACTTAGGGCTCAATTTGATCGTGGATCGTCAAACTTCCATGACTGGTACGTGAATCAATGGACCGACTTAAGGTGGATCACGGGTCAGATGCCTGTGGCGGAGATTATCCCAGTAGACCAGGTGTGCGGTGTTACGTTCCGAGTCAGAGCAGACGCTACAGGAACGACTGCCGTTAACACGATTACACTCTCGGTGTGGGTTGAGGGCATCACCTGATGTCGAATACATACGTAGACGTCAATACGGCTGATGAGATCCCTTTAGTGGATCTGCAGGCAAACGAAGGCCTAACGTGGGATGGTAAGTATTATTACTCTTTAAAATCCAACGATCTTATTAAGTCAGACCCTGTGGCCGGAGAAATTAAAAGGGTCACGCTAGTTCCGGCGTCTGGCGGGTCCTACGAAGGGGTTGCTAGTTTAGAAAAAAGGCTGGCACTCATAGAGGACGACGGTGCCGGAACCTGTTTTTTGGTAATCATAGACACGGACGGGTCTACTGTTCACAGACTTAAAATAGGAAGCGATTTTAAGAGACTAAGCTTTCTGGACAAACGGCTCTACACTATACGAAAAGACGAGAACATTTGTGAGCTCGCTGTGGACGGAACAGTACAGAGGACAGACTTTTACACTAGTGTGTTTGGTCGGGGACTAGACGGGATTACGAACGACGGGAAATATCTGTATATTTCGAGCGCCACGAATCGAGACATTACAAAGATCGATTTAGCTGGCACGTTTATGCGTTCCATAAGTCCAGGAACCAGCCCTGTGGGCGACATTACTTTCAGCGGAAGATATATAGTAAACACGGTTTAGGGAGACAATGTGGCTTTAGTAATACGAAGAGTGTTTACACAAGAACAGAAAGCCAAGAGGCTAGAAAATCTGATACGGCTATTGGCTAACGGATCAGGTCCTGCGGGCCGCAGCAGAGCTGCGATTCTTACACAGCTTCAGGGACTTGGTTTTACGATTCCAGAAATACAGGCCGCTGTGGCAAACATTACGGCATCAGGTGAAATAGAAGTAGTAGACGACGGGAAATAAACTATGACGACACAAGAAGCATTAGAGTTACTGGCTCAAGTCACAGGAACAATTAACGCTACGCGTGCTCAGCACGAGAAGATCGTTCAGGCGTTAAACGTCATTGGTGTGGCGCTAAAACCTAAGGAACAAGAAGCACCGAATGGCTAGGCTCAAATGGTCTGAGGCGCTCGAAGCGAAGAACGTCCACATAGACCGGATTGTGGCAGGCCGCATTAAAGCCGCAGGAGAAGCGGGGCTTGTCCTTTCGGATCTGGTTACGGATATCGCCAAAGGGTCTTTGTCTGGTTCTCGTATTACGGTTCAGGAAGTTGCTGCGAGTATCGTGAGACTAAAAAACAAGAACCTTGTGGTGGAAGAGCCTTAGCTGAGTTACTTTTAGAGAAAGGGATTTAGGGATGAGTTCAACAATCTTCAGCAATTCTGGCACTGAGGTTAAAACCCTCAAAGACCAGCTCTCTCTAAACGATACGGCTAAGATCCGTACAGGGACTGATGACCCTAGATCAGTCGCTAAAGAAGGCGCTCAAGGGTCTATCTACCTACAGACCGGGTCCTCTGGCGGTAAAGTATTTAAAAAACTAGATTCTGGTACTAGCACGAACTGGTCTGAGGTTGGATCAGGTGCCGGTGGTATCAACTACATCACGAATCCTGACGCTGAGGCTGGGACCACTGGATGGGCCGCTTATGCTGACGCCGCTGGATCGATCCCAGTAGACGGAACGGGTGGGGCACCGACTGTCACAATTACGACGAGCGCCTCTTCACCGCTTCGTGGACTTAACTCTTTCTTACTCACTAAAGACGCAGCAAACCGACAAGGCGAGGGCGTCTCTGCAGTATTTACTATCGACGCAGCCGATAAGGCTGAGGTCATGGCGATCGAGATTGACTACTCCGTATCGTCAGGCACTTTCGTTGCTGGAACGGCAAGCGATGTACAGGTTTTTGTCTATGACGTGACGAATGCTGTACTGATTCAGCCCGTCGCAACGACGTTACAGAGCAACACACAAAGTAAGTATAAGGGTTTATTCCAAACGTCTTCTAACTCGACGAGCTATAGACTTATTCTTCACTGCGCGACCACTTCGGCAGCTGCTTATGTATTAAAGTTCGATAACGTCAGGGTCGGTCCGCAGGCTGTTCTATTCGGAGCTCCTGTAACTGACTGGTCTTCGTTTACTCCTGCGTGGACTGGTTCTGTATCAGATCCAGCTATCGGTAACGGCACGTTATCTGGAATGTGGCGCAGGATTGGCGACTCTATTGAGATTCGTGGTTACATCCTGTGGGGCACAACGACCACGAACGGGAGCGGAGCATACATCTTTGGGTTTCCAACTGGTGTGGTCATGGACACGGCCAAGCTTATTGGCGCGACCGGCCAAAACAACACGCTAGGAATCGGCACCTACCACAACAACGGCGTTGCGGTGAGCCCAACAACAGCAGAGTTCTCCAGTACTACCGGTGTGTCGTTTAACCTACTGACCAACTCCGCAACAATCTCCACTCAGGGGCTGCTTGGTTCAGCAAGCGGCGGATCAAACACTGACGAGTTTTTCTGGAACATTAAGTTTCCAGTAGTTGGTTGGTCTTCACAGGTTCAGATGTCTGATTCGTCTGATACTCGTGTGGTATCAGCCCGTGCTCGGGGAGCCACAGCATCGGTTACATCAGGAAACATTATCATTCACGGTACCGAGGACTTCGACACACACGGTGCATACGACCCGTCTACTGGGCGGTTTACTTGTCCTGTAGGTGGGTTCTATAGGGTCGAATCGTTCCTTGTTGATGCGAACGCTTCCCATACTCTGACGGTTTATAAAAACGCGTCTACAGATCTCAATATACTGTTTGTAGACACGGCCTCTGGGCGAGGATCTGGATCGATAACGTTATCTTGCAACGCAGGGGATATTTTAGACATTCGTCCTAACGCGACAACCGGCGCTATTGATCCACAGTCTTGGGTGACCTTTACGCGTGTTTCGGGACCGTCGGCGATTGCAGCAAATGAGCTTGTAGCTGTGAAGGCCCGTCGAACGACGGCACACACTGTTGCAACGGCTACAGCCACTACAGTGATTTTCTCAACAGAGGACATAGACACACACGGTGCCTACGATAACTCTACTGGGTTATTCACCGCGCCAGTGAGCGGCACGTACTGTGTCCAGACGACAGTGGGGTACGTAGCGCCCGCTATTACATACACATACCTGCTGTTTGTAGAGAAAAACTCTGCTTCATCGGGGGTGCTCATTGCACACTCCACCCCTGTGACGACGCCAAACCCGTTTTATGCCTCTATCGGCGGCCTTATCTCTCTAGTAGCTGGGGACGTTGTTCGGATTAGAACGCAGCACTCGGACTCGGGCAACCTAGATACTGATGTTGCTCAATTAGGCGGTATTTCTCTATCTATCCATAGGGTGGGTTTCTAATGCCATACACTACGCTTAGCCTTGGGCTGACTCTTACGATCCCAACGAACGGTACTACCAACTGGGGTACGACCTTAAAGAATACTACTTGGACGAAGATCTCGCAGCATCAGCACACGGGATCAGGAGACGGGTCACAGATTGTGACAGGGTCGATCGTTGCTAACGCGATCACGACTGCTAAGCTCTCTAAAAACTATGGCTACACGCAAGGGTCTACTCTCACGCCTGCGGGCACTACTCAGACGGTTGATTTTGACACCGGGAACGCCCAGTTTCTCGCTCTAGGGAGCGCTACCGGCACGGTCGTCCTAACTCTGTCTAACCCTGCTGCGGGTTCGAGTTATTTAATCTTTATTACACAGGGAGCAACGCCAAGGGCTTTGACCTGGCCTGCTTCGGTGAAGTGGCCACAAGGTGTGGCACCTATTCTGTCTACTGTGAACGGTTCAGTGGACAAGGTCTGGTTGTATTACAACGGGACTGACTACAAGGGTGAATGGGAAGTTAGTTACTCGTAAAAGGAGAGATTATGAATTTCATGGATATGTTGAACACGATGGGAGACGCGGCTGCCAAAAAGCAGGGCTTCGCTGCTCCTGTTGCTGCGATGGCCGCTCCCGCAATCGCTGGGGCCGTACCGGGACTTGCTGCTGCTGCACCTGCTGTTGCCGCGGCTCCTGGAGCTGCTCTCGGTGCTGCCGGCGGTCCGATAGGTCTCGCTGCAAGCATTGGTATCGGCGCTCTTAGCGACGCCATTGCTCGCAACAAGGAAAAGGATATTGCGATGGCAGAAGCTCAAGGAGCTGGAGCCGCTAAAATTGGGACTGCACAGACATCAGCTCTTGGGAACCTCATGGCCGCTTACAGGGGTCTTGCGTAATGGTTGGCTTCAACGATCTGAACGGAATGTTCCCACAGAAGCCTAAAGAAGAAGCCTCTGACAAGCTTGATCCCAAGCAAGCAAAAGAGATCAAGGAACACATTCAGAAAGCTGTCACTATGCTTGAGGCTGCTCAAGTAGAGGATCCTGCTGAATACATCGAAGGATGTTTAGAGGAGATGTGTGGAGAGAGTGAAGACGAGTCTCCTGTTAAAGGGAAGCAAGACCGCTCTGCACTTATCGTCACACTATTAAAGGGTAAGGCCAAAGCTGAACCATCTGAGGAAGAATGAGAAACCTTTCGGTACTCATCAATCAAGCGAGAAGGGCTACTGAGAACGTAGAATTTTCGGATACCGAAGGTCTACAGAACTCAGAGTTCATTCAGTACGCTAACGACGCACAAGACGAGGTCGAGGCACAAGCGTCTATAGTTAACGCTGACGCGTTTATGACTTCTGGGACGATTCAGTGTGTAGCGGGTCAAGAGGACTACTCCATACCTTCTGATGCTCTTCTTGGAACGAAGATCTCCCAGGTCCTATGGGCACCAAACGGCAGCGCCTCCTCTTACTTACGTCTTCAACAGGGTCGGATGTCAGAGATCACGGCAACCTATCCGGGTACTCCCAGTTACTTCGTTCGTATCGGTAGAACATTAAAACTAGTTCCTGCACCACAATCATCATCGTCCGTTATCAAGGTGTTCTATCAGCAATCGCTACCGCAATTAGAGCTTCAGAGCGGCAAGGTTGGAACGGTATCTTTGACGTCTAACGGGATTACGTCACTTGTTCTTGACGACACGTTTGCTAACGACGTCTCGGCTTTAACAGAAGAGGGATACATCACGATCGTAGACTCTGACGGTGTGATCAAGATGAAGGACATTCCGGTGTCTGCCATCGACGAGAACACTCTCATTGTTACTGTGGCACCTGGTTTCACCTTTGATGCTGGCGAAACGATTACGGTAGGGGACTTTGTACTTCGTGGACCACGATCGACAACTCACAGTCAACTTCCTGACAACTGCGAGAGGTTCTTACTCAGCTACATGCAGTGGAGAATCCTGAAGCGTGACTCAAGCAATGACGCGACCGAGCAAGAGGGCGAGATGAAGATGCATCTCCAGTCGATCATTGATCTGTTGTCTGAGGCCGACACAAGTGTAGACGGTATACCGATCATCAACACAGAATATTTAGATCTAGGAGACCGGATGTGACATGGCTGACTATCTCCTTACTAAAAGGTATCAAAACCATTTCGGGTTAGACCTTAAGAGCACAGACCTTACTCGTCCCGAGCAATTCGCATCAGAGATGCTGAATGCTCAGTACACACGTACAGGCTCTATTGAAAAACGTAAGGGGTATCAAGCTCACGGACCAGACCAAGGCGGGTATGGCCTAGTGACTTATAACCGTCTTTCACCTACTGACGGGTCACAGTCTCAGCAGCTTCTTTCGATTAGACAAAACATTTACCGATTCACAAGCACAACGCTTACCGTGACTTACGGGGGGGCTGACCCTACTGCGTTTATAGCTATTTATTTTGATACAGCAGCCGACGTCTACTACTGCGATCTCACGATCGGCACAACCATGGTTCTTCACCAGAGCCTTGGAGTCGGTATCGACGAAGCGGTTCCTTACACGATAACGGATCTAGCTTCTGCAATTAACGCTATTGGAAGCATGACAGCGGTTGTCGCTGGAGACGGAACAGTCCCAGCGGCCTTTCTTCAGATGACTCGTAACTACGATTTATCTGCTTCGGGATCTCCTCTCGTTGCAATGAGTGGATCGTGGACACAAATCAATACGCCTGCAGCAAACCCGCTTGCAGGCAGTGAGACGAACGTCAACACCACCGGGTGGGAGAACGTCAGCACAACTCAAGCACAGAACTGTGTTTATTTTGCTAACGGCTATAACAACACACTTAAATACGACGGCCAGAACGTCTATAGGGCGGGCATTCCTCCTGTCGCTACTCTAACTGCCGCTCTTGGTGCAGCGGGAGCAATCACTGGCAGCAACTACCTTTATAAGGCGAGATACATTCAATACGACGCAGCTGGGAATCTCATCGAAGGTAACGTCATCTCGACGTCTAATCTCTTGTCTCCAGCGGCTGAGAGAATGACCGTAACGGTAGCAAACACCCTTGCTGCATCGGGGTTCAATACGAACTGCGCAATAGTTAACGGCGCACAGGTAGCGGTTAACGTAATTACGGTAGACGCGTTCCATACTCTGAAAGTGGGAGATACGGCCTACTTCTTTGATTCGGTGAGCGCCGCTTACGTTACGAGGGCAGTCACAGCTATCGGCGGGACCACGGTTACAGTAGCGGGGGCAGCGGTTACTGTTGCTGATAACGCCGTCATTTCTAATAACTTAAGGATTGGGATCTACCGAAGCCAGACATCGGGTTCCACTCCGACTCTATTCTATTCAGTAGCTGAGATTCCAAACGACTCTTTCAATGCGACTCAGGTCTATGACGATAACGCAATAGACTCAGCTCTCGGGCTTGAGCTTATTGAGCCTGTTACAGATAGATCCCCCCCTCCAAAGGGAAAATACATCTCAGTATTTAGAAACATTCTCGTTATCGCCGGAGACCCGGCGTTTCCGAATACTGTTTATTACTCAGACGTAGAGAATCCGGAGTACTTCCCTGACGGCGTCAACTCGTTCGACGTGGACACCCAGACCGGAGACTCTATCTCTGGAATCAGCCCAAACAACGAACTTTTTGTCGTGTTTAAAGACACGTCAATCCACGTCGTTTCTGGGTCACTAGCCGAGCAAACATTCCGTGTAGATCAATTGACAAGCGACATTGGTCTTGCGTCTCACGCTTCGATTCAAGAAGTAAAAGGCGCTCTCATGTTCTTGTCAGACGTTGGTGTTTATTCAATGGTTGGTGGTCAGCTACCCCAACCCATTGGGGATAAGATTGACCCGATCTTTGACACAAACGCGTCTCTCACAAGTAGCCAGATCTATAAGACGAAACGTGCGGTAGCGTTTAACGATCGGCAGCTCGAGAGATATTTGCTGTTTTTGCCAGCAGAAAGCACGATTAGTGGGTTAGTCCACCCGAACTCAAACTCTGTAGTTTACGCTTACGACTATAATAAACAAGCATGGCTGAAGTGGAACAATATCAATATGGCCGGCGGTATGGCCTATGCCGGAACCACGACTTACTTCTCGGAGCGTAGATACCGATCCACGTCGGGTACGGTGGTAAGGTTTCTTTATCGATTTAACGATCTAAACGACGCATTTGATTATCAAGACAACGTGCTCCCCATTAGCTTTGAATATTCCTCTGGGTGGGAAGCGCTTGGAGAACCGTCGGTGCTGAAGCGGTTCCTGCGTATCCGAATCTTTTCACTTGAAGAGCTACCGAATAACAATCTCTTCTTGAACGTGAAGACTGAGCGTAACTACATCAAGGACGCTGCTCAGGCAGACTTTAATTTTGATTTATCCTCTGACGGATACGGAATAGCGGCATACGACACACTGACTCCTTACGGGAATCCTGCCGAGAGCGCGGCCAAACACAGGCTTGGTCAGGGCCGTATCCGGTCACTACGTGTGAGGTTTTATAACTCTAACGAACAAGAGAACGTGAAGATCACTGGATGGGAACTTGAGGTCGCTGCGCCGTTTAGGCCAGCGTTTAAAGAGTAATGAAGTTCAGTGCGTTTAAAGAGTTTCGTATCAACGCAAGCGGTGCCGGGGTTGAAGAGTATTTAAACACCGACATGACGAAGACGCTAAGAGAACTAGGCATTGGGCTTAGGCGTCTATCTATTGACGACAACTTTGACTCATTTGTTACGACGGTCACGATCCCGGCAACTACGGAGCTTGCTATACGAAACGAGTTGACCTTAGTGCCAAGGTATAAGCTTATTTTACGGGGCAAATCAGGGGCTCAGGATGTTGTGGATGGAGACGCTGAATGGAACCAGAACTATGTGTATCTGAAGAACTTGGGCGCAAGCCCGGTCACCCTGACGGTGGCCTTCTTCAGATAGAGTATAAAGACATAGACCCCTATAAGGACGTCACGTCTCTCTGTGCTCTCCTTTGGGAGTACTGGCTTAAGGTTAACCAAGAAGATTTATCCGAGTGGGAAGACGTAGAGATTAAGCCTGGTATTATAGCTCCGTATCAAAAAGTTGAGATGATGGCCTATACGTTAGCAACGCATGGCGCCAAGTTCCGGGGAGCGTTCCTGGACGGTCGCATGGTTAGTTTCATGTGTTACCGGGTGGCCTACGATGTTGTTTTGCTTATAGACCATTTCTTTGTTTTGCCTGAATATGAGGGGAGAGGGATAGGGAAAGCTATAGTCAACTCACTTCCTAACGGGGTGAAGCGGGTATACTTTTGGACTAGAAAAGCCAATCCTCCGAAATTGCTCCAGGCGATCTCAAACGCAGAGCCTTTGTACGAAGACGATAAACACATTACCTGGGAGATGAAATGGGTGGATCACCGCAAATCAATCAAGGCGTAAGACAACAACAAATCCAGGACGCAGCACGCGCATCCCGTGAAAAAGCCATGGCCGAAGGCCGGGCTCGTGGAGAGGACCTGTTTAAAGAAGGCTCTCTTGGGCGCTTAGAAGAGGGTCGGGCTGCCGAGATCTCAAGTCTTCTTGCCAAGCGTCAGGAACAGCTTCAAGGACTTACTCCAGAAGAGCAGAACTCACTTCGCAGTGGTGCCCTTGCTAACGTCAACCAGGCTCAAGCAGGAGCACAAAGACAAGCACTTGCTCAGCTCGGTGCTCGTGGAGTGCGTGGCGGGGCAGCAGGTGGTGTTTTAGGGCAGATTGCAAACCAGGGTCTGAATGCCAGAGCCGGAGTAGAGCAGAACATCTTTTCGCAGAATATCGACCGAAGACGAGCGGCTATGGACGCTCTTGAGAAGTCGACGATGGGTGCCAGGGCCGAAGAGCTTGGCAGGTCCACTTACAACATTGGTCAAAAGAACAAAGAGCTCGAACAACGCCTCAACACAGAGATGGGTTATGGCCAGATTGGTATTGGAGAGGCCTCTGGAGCTGGTCAACAAGCTGCTGCAGAGACTGCGGCTAAGAGGAAAGGGGATAAGAAATAATGCCCGCACCTAAATCCGACGAATTTGCAAAGAAGATTAAGAACGCTTTCAATAACTACGAGTCATTTAAAGCTCTGAAGCCACAACCAAAAGAGGCCCAGGCTGAGGAGATGACTGAAGAAGAGAAGAAAAAGAAAGAACAGGGCTACTAAATGCCAACCCCAAAAGAGTTTACAGACAAAATTAAAGCTAAACTTTCCGCCGCTCCCGCAGCTCCTGTCGCCGAAGAGGCCGCTCCAGTGGCTCCTGAGAGTAACTTTGGGTCTCAGTTAGGCGAGGCTCTTGGGGGGCTGTTACCTAGGGCTTTTGCTCTCGGTGTTGGTGGATCTGAGGGGTACCAAAAACAAGTAGCCCAGGAAGAGCTCACAAAGAAAGAAAAGGCTGCCGCTGCTCAGGCTTTGGTTGAACGTGAAAAAGAAGCAATCAAAGCAGCTAACGAAAAGCGGAAGCTCGACATTGACCAATACGAAGCTGACACGAAACGACTTGGAATCAAGCAGGCCTCGAAAAAAGAGATGTTTGGGAAAGAATTAACGTCTCAGCAGACCGATTCTCTTGCTGGTCACGGGGCCGCTCTCGATCAATTAAAAGACATTAAGCAAGTTATTGAAACCAACCAAGACTCGTTTGGACCTATTGCCGGGCGCCTGGGTGCGATGAACCCCTACAACAAAACGAGCCAAAACATTAACGCTATGGTGAGCCTAGCTGCTCAGAATATCGGCAAATCTCTTGAAGGCGGTAAGATGACCGACCAAGACATTGAGCGATATAAAAAGATGCTCCCAAGCATGTCTGACACTCCGGACGTGGCTGTTGCGAAACTTGAGCAAGTGGAGCGACTGGTTAACCAGAGAAAAAATAGTGAGCTAAGTACGCTCGGTAAAGCCGGCTACAACGTTACAGCGATGACCATGGGAGATGTTCCACAGACCGGACTGCTTCAGGCCCGAAGTGCCGGTGGACGTCAGGCCGTAGCTGCAGAGATGTCTCCAGTGATTATGGTTAAAGGCCAGCAGTACAGTTTGGACGCCGCAACCGGTAAATATAAAAAGGTGAAATAACATGGCCAAAAACGCCCTTCCCGATGAATTGACTCTTGAGGAAGTACAGGCGATGGCCGCGCAAGGTCACGTGTCGGCTCCAGAGCTTCCTGATGAACTAACTCCAGAACAGGCCATGTCTATGGGAGGACAGGCGGCTGGACTTACAGGTCGAGAGACTTTTGAGACCGGTCTACGATCCGCAATGGAAGGGTTGACCCTTGGTTTGTCCGAGCCTGTAGCATCTGGGTCTAACGCCGCCGAGTCAGTGATCATGGAAGCAATCGCTAAAGGGTCGATAGATCCTCTTACGTTTGCCAATATTACCAAAGCCTACGAGGCAGATGTTTCGAGACGAAGACAGCTCAAAGAACGGGCTCCTGGTTTAGACATCGCTGGCCAAGTTGTTGGTGGCATAGCCCCAATGATTGCTACGGGCGGTGCTTCTACGGCGGCCCAACTTGGTGTTCGTGGTGCTGCCACTGCTGGCAAAATGGCTCGGGCACTAGACGTTGGTGGCACGGTAGCGGCCAAAGCAGCTGGAATGGCAGCAAGGCCAATAGAGATGGCAGCAGCATCTTTGCCAAAGACCGCGATAGGTGGGTTGGCCCGCGGGGGCGCTGAGATAGGCGCATCGGCTGTGAAGGGCGCCACGGGTGCCGTGTCTCAAGAGGCCATCCGACAAACAGTTTTAGAAAATACTGGGTTTCTTAAAGAAGGCGAAGCCCCCGGACTCGACGAAGTAGCCACACTCGGCGGCGTTTTGGGTGGTGGGCTAGGTGTCGCTGGTAAGGCTCTTTCTGCGTCTAAGGTAATGGGGAAAGTTGCTGCTGGAAGCCTTTTGGGAGTTAAGCCAAAAGTGATGGACGAGTTCGTAGAAAATTACGAACGCATTAAAACCGCTCCGTCACTAACTGAAGTTCAAGAAGCGGCCAAGGCCAATGTTAAGAAGATTAAAGAGTTGGCAAAAACCTCCGAGCTCAACTTGTCTCAGGATGTCACTGACCAGCTAGAGGCCCTGAAAGATAGGGTGGGTAAATCAAGCGCAGAAGCTTTTGAAGTTCTCGAGAGTTCCAATAGGGCGTTCCCAACAAAGGACGCTATAAAGGTGTTATCTGAGGAGCAGCAGCGGTTGTTGGTTGGAGGTAGGTCGTCTCCTGAGCCGGGGTGGGTTAACGGTACTGTGAACTGGTATGACCCCAACACGGGCCGAGGATCAATCCTCGGAGACGATGGCAGCATGTATAGGATTCAAGACTTTTCTAAGATTGAATCCGGGTCTGTTGCGCCTCAGTCGAAGGTTGCATTCAAACTATCTTTGTCATCCAAAAACCCGATTATTGAGAGCGTCGCTAAGAGCGCCCCGATGGTTCAATCCACATCCGGGAAACTAATAGGGGACGAAAGTAAGATCGCGTTTGGGTATCTTGATAGGCTGAAGTCGGACTTAGTGTCGCTTGGAGACGAAATATCCGCCCCAGACATGAAAAGAATTATCCAGAGGCTAGACGCTGACTACACGCCTCTTGCTGCCGGGGAGTTTTCTCAAGGGCAATCTGCAAAAGCTATTAACTCTGTTCGCAGAGGGATGGACCAGCTCGTTAAGACCCGGATACCGGAATACGCAACCAAGATGAAAGAGGTCGCGTCACTTGCTGACCTTCACGCAAGGGTGTTTAAAGAGTTCGGTAAATCAGACCAAAAAGCGCTAGCCGGAGTTCGTAAGGCTTTGGCAGAAAAGAATCCTTTAACGACAGGTCTTCTAGACGAGTTTGCAAAAGCACAACCCGTGGCACTTGAACAAGCGCGAGCCGCGAAAGTGGCGTCAGACTCTATTAACTCTCTCAGTGAAGACAATATTGGTAACCGAGTGCTTGCGTTTATGCAGGGTCGAGGGAACCAAGAAGCCCAAGACCTTCTTATGAAGCTCGGAGCGATGTCGTCCGATGACCTAGTTCAAAACTTAAATGCTGCTCGAATTAACTCACAGTTTGATAAAGAATTTTTGCGTGGGTCTAGAAACGTAAACCTGTGGACCATGATGATGGGACTCGGCGGTCAGGCGGTTAAGTCTGGTCTTGGGTATGCTGTGGGTGGCGCATTTAATCCGATGCTAGGAGTAATCGGAGCAACCATGGGTGCCACTGTTGATCACTACGGTCCCGCTATCGCGAGACAGATGCTGACTGCGGCTGCTAAAATAAAAGGCATCCCTACGGTAGCAAAAATCAGGGCTCTTTCTTTGCCAGAGAACATCAAGGACATCATGCTTCAGGATTTTATTCGAGCAATGAGGCCGGTCATTAACCAAGACAAACTGAATACTGCAAACGACATGACTTCGTTCTTCGTTCCAGAGGACGGCAAGAACGGAATCAAGCAAGAGATCATTGAAGCAAGAGGCCTGTCTCCTGAAGACAGAGCAGAGATGCTGATAGAGCTAGAAAAAGAAGGCAAAGTCAGCGGGTTTGATCGAGTCATGTTCGCTAGAGCCGATAAACAAACAAATAGCCCTATCCCAAAGATTGAGAAGAAGAAGCCAGTAGCAGCGGAACTCGCGACCCAGTACTACAAGTTTAAGAAAGAGGAGAAATATTGAACATCCTCTTGATGCAGGCAGAGAAGATGCTGCACATTCCCTACATCTGGGGGGGCAACTCTCCGATGTCTGGCTTAGATTGTTCAGGGCTCATCTGTGAGCTTATGAAGTCTTGCGGTGAGCTTCCTCCAGGAGATTACAGTGCTCAAGGACTTTTTGAATACTTCTCTAACGGTCGCGGTGAGTGGAATCGTCCGGGCTTGGGAGCTCTTGTATGGTTTGGTAAATCGGCTTCGGAGATAACCCACGTCGGAATGTGTCTTGATCAATACAGAATGATCGAGGCAGGCGGTGGCGGTAAAGATTGCTTAACTGTAGCCGACGCTATCCGGAAAAATGCCATGGTGCGTATAAGATTAATCAATAGCCGCACAGATCAAGTGGCCTTGATAAAGCCTTATTTCAGAAAAATTGGTATGCTGTGAGTTAAGGAAACAAGGGGGAGGGGTTATGGATATTCAGATGATTCTCGATTGGTTGGGGCAGAAGCTACCGTTTTTACCGGCACTGCTTGCGGTTTTAGGTTCACTCGTTGTTGCGGCGACGGCTTTCGTTGCAGCAACTCCGAGTCAAGATGACGACGCTCTTTTGACCAGGATTAAAGAGATCCCAGTGATTGGATCGATCATCCTAGCTCTTGAGCGGTTTAGCGTGATTCTTCGCAAACCTCCTGGAGTCTAATGTTCACAAGTATTTTAAACGCCCTAGGGTTCTTGAAAGAACTTTGGGGCGTTATTAAGCAAGCTATAGCTGCGTGGAAACAGGCCCGTAAAGAGGGCTGGGTAGAGGACCATGAGGCTGTGACCTCTGCTATACGGAACGCAAAAACAGACGAGGAACGCCGTGCTCTTGCTAAGAAGCTTGCCGATCTTGTTCGTAGTTCTCCTTAGTGCGTGTGGGAAGCCCCCAAAGGGCCCCATTGGTATCGTGGGAGACGCTGGTTGCATTATGTATGACGAGTCACGCTCGTCTAACCAAAGCTATACCCTGACCTTTAAAGAGTGCGCAGAGGGCCACATAGCAACGACCCCTGATTACGACCGCATCTTAAGACAAGCGTACGTTGATTGTTCAAGGCCTCCGATTGGGCCCATGTGCGTCATGGGTGATGCCGCTGTGTTTTGTGCTGATTCGCGCCCAATGGATCGATCGAATGTGTGTTTTGGGAAACAAGTCATAGACGGTGTTTGTGATCTAAGTTTCACTGACGCTTTGAATTTCGTGGTTACGACCGCAGACTACTTCCGAGTGCTACGAGACTACTATCGGAGGAGATGCGAATGACCGAGAGCATAATCATAGCCGCATGCAGCCTTATAGTTTTGCCATGGTGCGTCTGGGTTTCTGTCTCCATATTTACACAACGCCAAGAGGTGGCTCTTCTTAAACAAGACTTTCATCTCTCTAAAGAGATCTATTCTCTCCTTAAAGAACGGTTGACTGGGCACTAGACACAAAACTAGGCTTCCAGGCATGAATTTCAACTCCATCCTTGATGGGTTTTTAGAGAAATGCCCTGGTTTAGGGACCAAAAAACAAATCGCCTACATGATCTTTGACGTACTGCAGTCTCTTGATGCGGAACTTAAAGGTGTTCTTCAGACAGCACTAAAACTTAACACCAAAGATTTAAACGAAGCCTATGATCAGTACGTGAAGATGTCTCCGAGAGAGGTGATTCGTAGCTCGTATCAGACGGGCGTGACCCACTCTCTTGAGATCGTGGACACTGTGATGACAAGACTGCAAGAGGGTGTAGGGGCTTGTTTCACAAAAGAAGAGATCGATGAGATACAGAAGTCCTTGGTAGGTGACGTTCCAAAAATCATTGTGCCTTAGCTGGGGGGTTGCCGTGTCTCAGTCCTGGACGATCTTGCTAGAGATGCCACCGGTAGCTAAGGGCCGGCCTAGATTCGGTAACGGGAGAACCTACACACCGAGAGCTACAAGAACGTTTGAGGCGTCAGCCAAAGCCTTGATGCGTTCGCAGTTCATCATGCAGCCTCTCGTGGGTCCTGTCTCAGTAGAGATAGAGTTTGTGTTTCATAGACCCATTCGCCCGAAACATAAGAGTGCCCATATCGTGAAGCCCGACGTGGATAATCTCATCAAAGCGGCGCTAGACGCAGGTAACGGTATTCTTTGGGACGACGACGCTCAGGTGTGCGAGATCAAAGCACGCAAACTTTATGCGGACGCTCCGGTTTCCCCAAGAGTCATCATGGTTATCAAGCCCTACACCTCGGTGCCGTCTTCGTCTCGGGATCTAAAGTAAGCACGAATATCGTCTCTTAGTTTAGGCTTAGTCTCTGTAACTTGAAGAAGTCCCTGGTAGTCGCGCTTGATGTCGTTCATCGGGTCGTAGTTGTTATCGGTAATAATCTTCCAGCGTTCTTTATAAAATCTCTTCCGTTTAGATCCATGGAAGTGATGCATGATTGTGGTCGGCACGTATCCAATGTCGTAGTTGATGTGGAGAAGCGCCCGCCTTTGCCACTGCATTACCATGGTTTTGTAATTGGGATGGATCCCACCAGGTAAAGACTTCTCTGCGTTTCCCACTAGTGCGTGGGCCATATGGTGGTCACTGGCGCCTAGGATCGCAAAATCAATCAGACCGCCAAGCTTCGTGATGGCCTCACGTGATGCGGCCCATGCGTAACCGGGGTGCCAGTCAGTGGCGTTCTTACCTACTTGGTTGTAATAACCGCTGCCCTTATCCGGCATGCCTTGATTGAGGTAGCAGTAGACAAACCCTCGGTGAGACTGAATAGGCTCTTCTTTCGGTCCTAGGTCTATGGCGTGAGAGAACATCTGAACGACGTGATAGTGCTGAAGTTGATGGACGGTCTCTTCTGCCCAGTCCTCTCGAGAGAACGTAATATCAGCATCTACCCAAGCCACGTACTGCCAGTCGGCGGGCAAGCGCGAGATCGCAAGCTGGATCATGCTTTCTTTAATCCACACCTCATCAAGAGTGCGGAGCTGGATCACATGACAATTGTCGCTATCGGATGTGACCTCAAAGGGCCTGTCTCCAAAGGCGACCTCTACAACATGGAGAATGGCTCCTGAAGCTTGGACGTGGCGCTTGAACTTTTTAAACAGCTCATAGCGCGAACGAAAGCGTATCGGATTGCTTACGACGGCAATCACGTGAAGAAGGTCGCTTCTCACAGGGCAAACCTCTTAAAGTGCTTTGTTAATGATGGCCTCGCGTAGCAAAGAGATCTCAAGTATCAGCTGAGCCATTAAAACCTCTGCTGCTGATGCTTTCTTCTTTTTAAGCTGACGAGCAACGTGACCAGTAACTACAGACCCTGACCCCTCAATTCGCTGTACCTTGGTCCAGTCAACCGGCTTTGCTGGCTTGTGCTTTTTCTTTTTCAATGCGTCCATGAATCCCCCCTTATTCAAAGCGTTACTCTACCATCCCATCGAGGGCCAGTAATAATTGCTCACGGCCTGACCTTGACCCCACCAACCAGGCAGGGTTGCTGCTCCGATAGAGTAAAGAGCGTCGTTCCATGCCGGGCTATAGGGCTCTCGGTACTGCTTAATCCACTGCATTACACGCCGATCGGTCTCGGAATTGGCTGGATCGAGCTGCCCTAAGATATGAAGAGCAAGGTATCCGGATTGCCAGTTCATGGCCCCACAGCACAGCATATAGGCTGTCTTTCGCTTGTCCGAATCGTTGTATTGACTCACTGGTTTGGAAGCAGGACTTGGCTCTGTGTTCCATGCCCCATCCCAAAAGGCGTTGTAGTTCACAGTGTGCGACGGAACGTAATAGTTCGTGCCTACCTCTAAGTGGAACTGCTCACCGAAACGCTTGTTAGCTGCAGTAATCGGACCCTTTTGTTTGAAGCGTTCCTCCCCAGTCAACCACCCAAGGTATTTGACCATCGCTAGATGGGGACCTGAGTTGTGTCCCCCGTTTGCTGTATAGGTTGCTCCACCCAAAAATGCTGAAGCAGAGTCGATAGCGTCTTGAGCGAGACCCAATAGAATCACAAGCCTTGGCTCAAACGGAATGTCCATGAGGGCAATCATCATGCGCTCGCCCTGGCGGGCGGCTCTGTAGTTGCCGTAGCTCATCTTCTTGTCAGATGGAAAATGACCCTGAACACCCCAGTTCTCGTAAGATTGAAACCCGTAAGAGCCTACCGAGTAATTGGCAAGGTTTGAGCTAATCCCTGGCCATACAGGAAGGGTTGGGATTGGGAGTACTCGTAAGAAGTCTGCAAGGTCATAGGCTAAAGACTTGTCTCCAGCCGGAGCGCGCCTCATGAGGGTTGTGACGCTATAGAAAGGCTGAGCACCACACACACGAGCCTCGGAGTCAGCTGTCAAAACAGAATTACTTTCGGTGGGCTGTGTATCCGCTTGTCCGTCAAAAAACACACCCGGGGCGTAGCCAACAGGCTTACTCTTTGCCGCCACTAGTGCGTCACCGACGTTATTAAACGAGATCGGGAAAGCGGGAGGGGGGCTGAATGGTTCAATCGCTCGAGAGTCAAAGCTCTGACCCGCTGTGTGATTTGGGATATTAAACATGTGTCCGTTACGGCTCACTCCACCGCTTACGACGTAAGCCGGTGTGATTCCTGTTACGACAAACGGAGCCTTGCAGATTGGCTCACCCATCAGGGACTTCACGCAAACTGTAGGTTGAGCGAAATGGAACGTAATCCCGTTAAACGACGACATTGACGAGACCGGAACAGGACAAGCCTGAGCCATGATTCCCATCTCCTTTTTAGGAAGAAGGTCTTTCAGCCGAGACGAGAAGTCGCTTGCAACAAGTTTAATAGGATCCTTGGCGGCAACCGAGTCAGCGGGTGGCCTGTGTTTGAGTCCGTCTGTCTCAATGGTTGCGGTTGAGCAGGCTGTTAATAACAAGGCTATTGCAAGTCGTTTCATTTATCGTCCCTCTTCTCCCAAATTAGATCTGCACCGCGTCTTGTAACTTCAATAACCCACTCGGTGGTGAACCCATAATGTTTAGCGACCGCTTCGTAGGTGTATCCATTCATCACGGCTCCGAAAAGCCTTCCGTCTCTGGGCCCTAAGACCTCTATAGCCTTTGCAATATTGTACTCCGTGAACGGAGGGGTTAGGTTTTTTCCACAATCTTGAGCATTGGCGATAGACAAAAGAAGAATAAAAATCATGGAACTATTTCTATTTCGGGCATCACGTACTTCACCACTCTGCCGTTAAGCGGGTATTCTTCATCTTCAGTTTTAATCCAATTCATCGCGTCAAAGGCTCTCATTTGTGCAACGAAGGCCATTGAACATTCCTGAAAGCTTTTCTCTTGGATAATGAGCGAGCCGTTGAAAGAAAGATTATACCTACCGTTTACGGTCATGTTGGGGATGATTTGAATGACCGCTGGCTTCACCTCAATCCCCTGCGACCATGTGCCAGACTGCTCCGAAAAACGAAAGCAGGCACAGAACAATAACGCCAACAAACACGGCTAAGTCGCGGTCAGGTTTCGATAACATCTTAGAGTCTCCCCGCCTTCAAGCTCCGCTCCAGGAACCGTTTCTCCAGACAAGATGGCATCCTTGATGGCGACCTTGTTTATATTTTCAGTAGTGACGACTGTTTTAAACTTAGCAGGTATTTGAGATGCGTCCACCACAACTGTGCGTTTCGGACAGGTGGTTATCTTAAACCTGTGATTGTTTCCTTTGATCTCGGTCATGTCCCGGTTCTTAAGCTCGAACATTAAATAGTTATCCGCACGGCTAGCAACGTCACTCAAAGACTTCTTAAGTGCCGTCAGTTCTGTGATTTGTTTTGTTATGGTTTCTAACCGTGCGGATAAGTTTTGTTGAAATAAGTAATACGCATCAACCTTTGCAGGGAGCGCTACGGCCATCGCAGCCAAACGATTCTCAATATCTTCAGTGATCTCACCGCCACTGAGAGCGATCATCTCAAATACTTCGCCCTCTCCTTGAGCGGCATCGAGGAGTGATTTGAGTGTCTCTTTAACCATAAACAGGAGGTGTAGATATAACGAATAGCACTGCCGATAAAGGCCTTTGTGCCTTCGTGTGCGTTTAGGAATTTACCAACACAGTATTAACTTAAATAAACAAAGGGATCGTTTCGTCTTCCACGATCTCTACGTCCCACGTCTCCATGTCACGATCCCGAGTGGTCCTTCAACCACTGCACGGCTTCCTTTTGGAGCTTAGTTAGGGATTCCTTTGGAATAGACATGAGGCAATTCAGAAGATGACCTTTGCAGATGAAGTACATCTCAGCGAGCTGAGCCGGGCCCATGTCGGTCTCTCTAATTGGAAGACCCTCTTTGTCTTGGTACTGAAATTTTAGTCCCAAGCTTTCCACCGATCACCACCCGAGAAGTACCCTTGAAGACCTTGGTTGATGTCTGCTTCGACGTGAGGCTTCACCATCGAGAGGATGAACTGGCACTGTGTAGCTACCGCTGGTTCGTTTTTGTAGGCTTCTGCAAGCATAAGCCAGCCCGCCCACCAACTATTACCAATGCCGCCGTATGTGGCATCTGGAGGATTGGGAAGTGGGAAGTAGGTCTTACATCCGCCATCGTTAGCGAAGTAGGTGCTCGCGTACATGAGGTATCTGAGGTCAGGCATTGATCCGTTGCTTTGAGCTCGGGTGAACTCCCACTCCAAATGGAATCCGGTCTGCCAAGCGACAACAATCGTGTCTCCTGGGTAAGGGGCACACCAAATGGCGTTATTGACACGGGGATCGCAGCTTGAAAAAGGCGCAACAGCCGGGACGTTGTACTGGGCAAGTTTTGCCGTGACCTCTTGGTCATAAACGCCTGCCTTTACAAGCACTGCGTTCATAAGAATCTCGCCTTCGGGCGTATCACTGAAGAGCTCGGCAAGAGCGTAAGCTTCTTTCATGGTTCGTGTGCAGCGCTCGGCTTCGGTGTTATTGGCCCACTTCGTAAAGAAGTTCCAATAAGTCACCGAACAATACGAGTGACAAAGATCTCGAAGATACCAGTTTCCCGTGAGCTCATAGACGGCTCTCAGGTTGTTGTTGGACATGTGTTGATTGTCTTGTCCCCACCAATTGTCATTCGGGCCCATATTGAGGGCACCACGCGCTTGCCAAGCTGGGTATTCTGGGTTCCAGGTTGGATGCCAGTGAGGACGACCGGACCAAAAGAATAGGCTGATATAGGGAATAAGCGAACAGTACTCAAGACCGTTCGGACCGTTCTCCCAGTAGTGAGACGGACGAAAGGACTCCCGAAGCACGCCAACAAAGTGACGGTTAAATAATCTTAACGAATAGCTTTGAAGGACCTTGGTCATTGGGTGACCGGCTCCGAAGTCGCCTTGGTCTCCTGTGCTAGCGGGGTTTTGGTTAATCCCCCAGATGTTCGTTTTAGGTGAAGCAAAGAGAGGCGCTGCATTCTGTGCGTTCACTTGGTTGTGAACGTTTAAAAGCTCGCTCTGTGGAAAGCGCTGATTCGGCAAAGTGAAATGAGTCATGAGGCCTTTTGATGCCTTATGCCCTTCGTAACTTTGAAGACCTACGATCTCGCATTCAGCAAGAGCTTGCATGGTGTCTGTGAAGACTTGTTCGGTTGAGCAGTTAAAGAAGTACTTGAATGCGACTTGTTGACCGTCAGCAAGCCAACAGGACTTACCCTGATAGCTTTGCTCGTTTTGTATGACTCCGGGCTTAGAGTTAAGGATTCTGAAGTTAGAGACCTCAATCCCCCCAGCGATAGGTCGCTCCAAAGTGTCGTTACCCAAAACCACTGTAAGTTTTACAATGGGAGAGAGTGCTTCTGCTTCGGCGTAGATCGTACAAGACAGTTCTTTAGAGACAGCTGGCATGCCGCCTACGAAATGGGTACGGAACCGATAGGCAAGTGTTGAGGGATCCCCGTGTAGAGCCTTCCAGGTGCCCGTAAACGGCGTTGCGGTCAAAGTCTGACCCTGACTCTCACATTGGACGTGAAAGCTTGAGGCGAGGGCGCCAGAGCCGAAGTGGGCGGCAAGATCTGGGTGCCATTGGAACTCACCGGCAACATTGGGGCGAGAGCCGACTTCGAAGATGTCGACAGCACCTGGTGCGAGATAGGTCGCAGTCTTTAACGCAAGGAGACAAACTGACCCGTCGTTCCATTTCTTAAGAACCCGTCCGTGACTAAGACGACCGATAGCGCCTTGATTTAAAGCGTCAGCTTCTTGAAGCTCGCCTTTGGCGTAGGAGACGGTGGAGTGCACCCAAGTGAAAAGTGTTTTATTCGTTGGATTCGTGATGACGACTGTTTTGTTTGGCGTCGCACTTAAGGCGAATGTGGCGTTCTCGGTTGGTTTTGTCTCTAGCATGTGTCTCCCCCTCGGTTTGAAACATGGTTAGCTACGGACGGGGGGGCTGTCTATTGAATTGTCGCATTGATGCGCAGTGCCTTTAAAATACTTCTTGCCGCAACGCTTACAAGTTTCCATCACTCCGCCACCCAGCCAGTTGGCTTAAGTTTCACTCCGCACTTGTGGCACACACCCGCGTAACCAATGAAGTCTCTCGTCCCTTCCGAGTTGTCGTATTTCTCAATTGAGACGTGCTCACACGGTTTAATTTGTTCAACACCCCACAAACGGGCGCGCATGAATTGGCCTTTATTGTGACCGAGTGGTGTCCACACGCTTGGAGCATTGAACTGTAGGTCAATCTTGGCTCCTACCTCCGGCAAAGTCGCTATGTGCTCATCGAGCAGGCGGTTGGCGATCTCTGCATACTGCCGTTCGCGGGCCGACTGCACATCGTCACCCATGCTTCGTTTGGAGTAGCCGCCAGTGAGTGTGGATTCTGAAAAATCATCAGGCTTGAATCTAAATCTCATAGGTCAGAATGGAATATCAGATTCGTCAAACGAGGGCGCCATCGGTAGACTTTCCTGTTTTTGAACTTGACCGGCCTCTACGTCTACCTTATCGGCCTGGACGGACATCTCGTATTTCCCGGTAATATCGTTCTTCCGGGAACTAAGGGTCCCCTGAACCGTCACAACCGTTCCTGCCTTAAGCCCACGAACCACTTCCGCTGCTCTCCCGAAACACACCACCGAGACGAATACCTTAGACTCCCATTGGTTTGTTTTGACGACGTTTAAGATTGAGAACTTAGAGAACATCTTCCCGTTCTTTGTTGCGAACTCTTTGACGTCTTCTTGGATGGTGCCTTGAATCACCGAGAGGTTAATCACTTTGCACCCAAATCATTCATCGCGACTTTGAACGGTTTTGATTTAGAGAGAACCATTAGCTCCTCTAGCTGAAGCACCGAGAGATCCTTAGACGAAGACTTACCCCACTTTAAGACTGAGAACTCTCGCATCTGGGCTTCTGTCCATTGAGGAGCCACAGTGGGGCGTGGTCGCATTTCCACAGGGGCGTCCACTAAGCGGTCTCCCTCATCAAGATCAGGGGCGAACTGTGTACCGTATCCACAAAGAGCAAGAGCCCTGCCGATAGCGCTCGTCTCGGCTTTTTCTATGTAATCAGGGAAGCCTTTAAAATCTTCAAACTTATGAGCTGTAGCCATCTCGTTGCCTTGGGCATCCAGGATGGTGGCGTGGCCAAGCGCCCACTGCTCTTGAAGGTTATAAGTAACCGCAGTCTTAATCCTCCAGTCCGGGTGTTCCTCCCGGAACCATACGATGCGATACGCGACGAGTAGGTAGGGTTTGCCTTTGATCTCAGATACAGGAAGCTCGGTGCCTTTGGGTGTTTTGAAGGACTTCATTTGATGTGCCTTAGACCACAAAACGCCGAGGAATTAAACAAAACAAGTGTGACAATATATTAAGAAAGTTAACGTGCCTTTATGTTTCTAGCGATAGTCAGTGCTGTGGCTTTAGCAAAAATGTCGTCAGAACGCTCTGCCACCGCTTCCGCTATGCGGGCGCAAGCCTCTCGCTCTTTTTCTGTCTTCGTCTCTTTTCTTTTGTAAGCCCGATACTCTGATAGGTCGGTCACGTCAAAACCATAGGCAAGTTTACCAGTGACTCCACAAGTCTTCATTGGCAGTTCCTTGACGTAACCAAGATCCCTGAGCTCGCCCATGCGTGCTCCGTAGTTAGCCTGAACCCGGAACGATGTGACCTTGGTCCGACGAAACATCTCGTTGATGGTTTCGTTACCCGGACCGCTATAGAGCATGTCGTAAATTCTCCACCGAGCGGGAGAGAGCCATCCGTTCTCTTTGATTGCCTTGTAAGCAGCTAACGAAGTCTGTCTAACCATTAAAGCTCCACATCTTTTCTGGGTTCTTGATACGGAAGGTGAACGTCTCGAAGAGCCCTTGCTACACAGGTCATTTGTTTGAAAGATAGCTTCTTGCGTTCTCGGTAGTGTTTCATCAGAGAAGAAAAGAACGAGTTGCCCTTACTCAAAACCACCAAAGCCTCTTCCAGTGTTGAAGGATTCTGATCGCTGATAGTTATCAGCTCGTCCACTTCACGAAGGTCTATTGAGGATTGCTCCAAGGGTGTTTCTATCTTCCGCTTCGGGACGTGCTGTTTACGTCCACATTTACAAGTAACCGAGTAGTGCTGAGTGCCGTCCTTAAATCGAACTACTCGCACCTGATCTCGACTAATCTCCGATCGGCAAACGACGCAGAGCTTAACGAGCTGATTGAACATCCGTTCCTATCCCGTTCACAAGCCGATGGTGGGCGTAGCTGCGCCTAAAAAGGCTTATGAACTATTCTTTAGGGATAACGTCCCTGGTTGCTATTTCTTTATTCCCCTGTAAGCCGGGTATTCAGAAACAGTACATATTTTACTTCTTGAGTAGGTCCGAGTTGAGAGACGTATCCTCTCAAGCTCCTAGGGCCAGAGCCATGTCCGAACGGAATGCCCCTAGAAGGTCTCGTCCTACTCGTAGTTCACAACCCGCATGGAGCCGCTTCACTACGCCGCAAGGATACCGCTGCACGAATGGCCCGCCAGCGACTGTGCTACTGCTCTTGCGAGCAGGAGACTCCCCAGGAGTCCATCCCAAGCATCGTAGACCACTACGCTTGAGACTATGTGAGCCCTTGCGCCCACCGGTACTACTTTTGCCTTGAAACTAAGCTGGGATTAGATAAATCTGTCCGCAGCTTGTTTCTTGGTCGATACGAGTTAAACACCGCCCCGGCTTGGATGCAAAGTCCAAAATGGGGCGGTTGTTGTTTTTAGGGGTACAATCAGGATGGGGGGCTTGGACTGCTCACTCACAAACTTGGTTGAGGGCTAAAACGCCACGGTCCAGGCCAACCTATGAGATGCCACATCTGTAACACCTCACCCACTGACACTTGTCACATCAGGTCTAAGGGAGCCGGGGGTCCCAACCAGGAGTGGAATTACATGTACCTCTGTAGGAAACATCACCAAGAGCAACATCGAGTAGGGATTGTGACCTTCGTTGAGAGACACCCAGAGGTCAGGGAGTATATAGCCAGGAGCGGGTGGAGTGTGGTTTTAGAGCTAGGGCAGAAGAAGCTTAGGCGTTCAAGAAGCTAGGCCGTCCATGGCCATGCTTCGAGAAAAGAGTAAACACTAACAACCTAAGCAACTTTAACACACTCACCGAAGTCCGCTACGTACCCATGTTTCTCTAAGATAACCAAGGGCACGAAGAGGGTGCTCTTACATTCGCAGTTGAAGTAGTAACCAGCGAACAACTCCTCACCCGTAACATCGACACTGAGCGCATCTACTTCGTGGGCTTTTCCGCATGAACAGATCTTGATTAAAATCGGATTCATAAACACTCCTATATTTATACACTTATTTAAAAGGCCTGTATTGAGCAGGCTGATTCCGGCCTTCAACCTGAAGGATCACGGTCTGTGGTTGTGGAGCAGGTTTACCGGCGTCCCACATGTGTCTTTGATTCTCGTGGTAGGCCTTCTCAGCCTCTGGGGACATCTTGGAAGCGCTACGAAACGAGTCGCCTGCGTTAGCGACAAGGTCAGCCCATGACTGGTCGTCAGCGAGCTTCTGGGCGTAACAGCGCTCAAGAGAGCCGTGTCGTTGGAACTCCCATCGGTAGCTGCCATCGCGAAGCGCCTTCTCGAGGGCCTCGTCCACAGTCTTCACTTTGTAGTGAGCGATTATCTCTGCATCGGTAGAGTCTTTATTCAATCCCTCGGGCATGCTGGTTAATTCCATGCATCGCTCGTGGATTGTCATCGAAGAGCAACCAACCAACATCAGGACCGGGATAAGTGCGAGTTTCGTGTTCATAAGTGTTTTACCTCTTATAAGTAGTATACAAAAACAGTACGAGATATGAACTGTGTCAACGCCGACTACGGCTTGCCTACTTGTGAGTCCAGAATAATGGTCTTTATTTTGTCGTAAATTTCAGCGTTCATTGAGGTGCTCCGGTAGCCGTGGTCAAGAAGCTCTAGGGCGTGATTAGGGCCTTCCTCGCCAGCTATAACCAGAAGGGAATCGACTAGGTCGTTTAAGTCTTCGGGAGACCACGCAGACCCCATTATGGGCGGTTTGATCGGACGACCCTGCGTGTCTCGCTTGTAATTCATTCGCCCCCCTCCTGAGCGGTCCTTAAGCGCTCCCACGCCTTAGTTCCGGCGTTGTCGAATTTTGCTGCGTATTCCATAAACTCCTTCGGGTTCTCCATGTGGTCCGTTGCGTCCGCACACCGCTTGCAAAGAACGATTGCGATATCGTTCCAGTCCCCCGTGTCGGTAAGCCGGTGAGAGAAGTACTCATCCCCGGCGGACTTACCGCAGGCCAGGCATGGATTGACTTGGGCATATCGACCCTTGATGCGGTATTCTCGGTCCTGTCTGGCAACCTGTGCCTTAGATCGTGGTTTCATTTTGTCTCCCGACTGACCCGAATCCAAAACCCTGGTCGTCCTTTGGTGTTCGTTGATGGCTTGTGCCCAGCTTTTTCTAGCAGTTGAAAAAAGGCCCTCTCGACATCAGTACTGTTCTTTTTTTTGAAAAGTATAACCAACTCACCCGTCTTGGACGTATATAGGTCAACCTTACCGTACCCCTGTCTGCGTATTCGTCGGGCCTCTTCCTCGTTTGCCAAGTCTTGGACCCGCTTAAGTTCCTCGGCGGTAAGTTGGTAAAGGCGTGCATCGGGCTGCATCTTTTGGACCTCTTTGAGGCGCTTTTCTGCTTTGGGCTTTTCAGCCGTGTAGGCGGAGCCATAATCGAACCTGGAGCGGGACCACCAACCCGAATGCTTAGTCCTTCGCGCAACAAGCAAGTCATCACCTAGAGCGATTGAGTAAAGTTCAAGCTTTTCCATACAATGGCCTCCTATGAATACTATATCAAAACACTATGACTTATACAATAGGTCAGGTATGACCTAGGTCTGGTCTGGTTTAGCTGGCTCTGTAGCTTCAAGCCTATCGGCGAGTTCTGTAACGGATAGGGTAACGAAGTCTGTCCAGGTAATTCGCCTGGCCTTTAGGAGCGCCTTTATACGGCGATACAAGGGCCTTGGGAGCCTCGCAACCACTGGAGTCCTGTCTGCGCCACTCATAAGGGCTAAAACGTCTTCAAGAGGCCTTTTCATGGAAACCCCCTCTGTAGGCAAAAGCCCACATGATTCCGACGTACCAGGCGAAGTAGTGGAGGAAGACGGAGTTGTGGAATTGAAAAAAGTAGTCATGTATCTCAAACAAGTAAAATAAACTAACTACCTGTATAGCTAATTTCATACCTAAATAATACTATTCTTTTCATATACAAAGAACTGTGTCAAAATGTACCCAATGACTAGAACTAAGTCGGAAGTGGCGTTAACCCTGTTTCGGTATAGGCAGGCCCTAAAAGCCTCAGGGATAGAGCCAAAGCTTGACGCTTTACACGCAGTGTGCGCCGATATTATAGAATCCAAGATACGATCAGGTATGGAGCAACTCATCGAAAGCTGGCCCTTACATGACGCCGTAGCCTTTCTGAGAGAGATCGAATCCAACATGATGCCTCAAGAAGACAAGGCTCCAGAAGCCAAGCCCAAGCAAACCCGAACCAAGAAGACAGTTCAGTGAAAGTACGTTGTCTTTATGACGAGCTAGCCCCTATAGACGGACTAACTCCTCACCCAAAGAACAGAAACAAGCACCCAGACGACCAGATCAAACGCCTAGCGGAAATTCTGAAATATCAAGGCTGGCGCTACCCAATCAAGGTCTCCAAGCAGACAGGGTTTATCACCTCTGGCCACGGACGCCTCCTCGCTGCCCGCCTTAACGGCTGGGATAAGGTTCCGATCAACAAACAAGACTACGAGACCGAAGACCAAGAATACGCGGACGTTCAGGCAGACAACGCCATTGCCTCTTGGGCAGAACTTGACCTTGCAGGAATTAACCTGGACCTAGCTGACCTAGGACCTGACTTTGACCTAGACCTATTAGGCATTAAAGACTTCGTTCTTGAGCCCGCTGACAAGTTTCACGCAGACGAAGACGAAGTACCGGAGCCACCCAAAGAACCCATCTCAAAGCTTGGTGACCTATACGAGATAGGTAATCACCGAGTGCTTTGTGGCGACTCGACCAAGCGAGAAGACGTGGACAGGCTGATGGATGGGCAGAAGGCGGAATTATGTTTCACCAGCCCGCCATACGCAGATCAAAGACAATATAACGATAAATCCCTAGATTTAAATATTGACCACATAGCTTCGTTCATTACCGCTTCGGCACACCAGGTGAAGCTTTATGCGGTAGTTCTTGGTCTTATGCGCAGAGAAGGCAGCATAGAGCCATACTGGGATGCATTCATTCAGGCCGCCAAAAACAACAACCTCCCGTTCATTAGCTGGAACGTGTGGGACAAGGGCTATTCAGGTTCAATCGGCAATGCCAGCGCCATGTTCACAATCGATCACGAATGGGTTTTTGTGTTTGGCCAGAAAAAAGAATTAAACCGAACAGTGCCTAACAAATACGCCGGAGACGTCGCAGATCATAGCTGGACACGACAGCAGGACGGATCAATCACAAAAGCAAAAACCAGAACAATCAACAGCCATAGGCAACTCGGAACAGTCCTGCGGTGTAACCCTGAAAAGCAATCCACACTATACAAACACCCGGCAATGTACCCGGTTGAGTTGCCAGAAAAATACCTAGAGGCCGCCACAGACGCCCATGACGTCTTGTACGAGCCATTCACAGGCTCCGGCTCCACTCTCATCGCTTGCGAGAAGACCAACCGCAAATGCTTCGGTATGGAGATAGACCCACTCTACATCGACGTCATCGTCTCTCGCTGGTGCAAGTTCACAGGGAAGACTAAAATAAAGAAGAACGGGGAAGATGTTGAATGGGCCGTCCACTAAAGAAAATAGACCCAGATCAGGTTAGGCGACTAGCCATGATTAACTGTACTTACCCGGAGATAGCCGCCGTCGTAGGCTGTTCCCCGGATACTTTAGAGCGCCGTTTTGCGGGTGTTATTAAAGAAGGTTGGGAACAGGGCAAGTCTTCCCTTAAGCGAATGATGTGGGAAGCCTGTACTAAGGGCAATACCCCGATGATGATCTTTCTTTCGAAACAGATGCTCGGGTACTCGGACAAGGTGGAGCAGAAAGTTGACGCAAGCGTAAATGGTGAAAAACTTACCCCGGAAAGAATTAAAGCTGCCTTTGAAAAGGACCCAGCTTTTCGAGAAAGTAAGGACTGAGGCCCAGTACGTTGCTCTTATCGAGGGCTTACATAAGCACTGGGAGCCTCACCGAGGGCAAGCGGAGATTATCAAGGCCGTCTTTAGCCAAGGGTTTAAGAACCTGTTCGTTCAGGCAGGGCGCAACTGGGGAAAGACCGAGCTTATGGCCTATTGCCTTTGGCGATATGCCCAAAGCCACCCAGGTTCAGAGAACTACTACTTCAGTCCCTATAAGAGTCAGTCCCGAGAAATTCTCTGGGCTAGCCAAAGACTGCAACGATTCGGGCCCCAGGAGTGGGCGGAGGAACCAAACAACAATGACATGCGATTACGATTCAAAAACGGGTCATTCATTAAGGTTGACGGTTCAGACAACGTTGAGAGCTATCGCGGCGTTAAACCGAAAGGCATTACAGTATTCGATGAGTTTAAAGACTTCAGACCTGAGTTCTATGAGTCGTATGACCCTAACCGTGCAGCGCATGACTCGCCTCTGCTTATCATTGGAACACCTCCTGCAAGAGAGTGCCAGTTCCTCACCGTCGCTAAAGACTTCCAAACCAACCCGCTCAAAAAGTTTATTAAAGCTCCCACCCAAGAGAACCCACACATATCGAAGGAATGGTTAGAGGCTAAAAAGAAGGAGCTAGTCGATAGAGGGGAAGAAGACGTCTGGCAGCGAGAGTATATGGCCGAGTACGTGCCTGGGGGAGTCTCAAAGATCTTCCCAATGCTCGTAAGATCCATGGTCACTCCTCATCAACAGCTCATGAAGTCTCTCTCTAAGGACTTAAGACGTATTGAGTTCTATGTGATTGCAGACCCCGCAGCAGCTTCAGTCTTCGGTGTGCTTTTCCTTGCTCTTAACCCGCATACGAAGCGCGTCTATTGCTTAGATGAGATCTATGAAGACGATCAAGCGCAGATGACGGTCGTCAACATGGGCAAACGCATAGCTAATATTAAGAAGGAACTGGCTCCCGACAATGAGTGGATGCAGGTCTATGACGAAGCGGAGACTTGGTTTCAAGCCGAGATGCTAGATCATTTCAATGAACACTATTCACCGACCAATAAAGCAAAGTCAGACAAGGAAAGCGGACTATCCCTCCTCAAGGACATCATGCTTGAGGGGAATCTCGTGATTAGTGACAGGTGCGACAAGCTCTTTTGGGAGATGGATAACTACTACAAGACTAAACAAGGCAAGATCCCAAAGACAGCCGATCACCTAATAGATTGCCTACGCTACGCACCTAGTGCGATGAATTATTCATTGGATGAGATCCCTGTAGAAAAGCCAGACGAACTAGAAGTGTTGCGCGGGAGACGGTGGGATCACAATGCGGACAAGTCAGAAGAGGATTACATATGACAGGGGAATGGTTTGCTTTACTTGTGCTTGCCTTGGGTTTGGGAGCACTGTGTTATTCAGTGATGGCTTTATGGGTAGAGATCAAAGCTATGAAGAACTCCACTCACACGATTCAATACATGGATCCTAAGATTAAGTTTGAGAACATGAGTGAAGAAGTCAAAAGCACGTTACATAAAGATCCGTTTGAGCCTATCATGTGATGAAAAGGGGTTAGGGCATGTCATTAACGTTCTTCGAAGATCTCGATTCCACGTACGTACAGCCTCATCATAAGGATCCTATCTGGACCCTGAAGCTTGATGACGAAGGAAACGAGAGAAAGGTTCTCGATTGGCTTACGGCAGAAGCCTCATATCTAGCGACATGGAACAGGGAACGCTTCCAAGAGATCGAAAAGAACCTAAGGTTATTTAAAAACATCCAGTACCAGAACGCAGACTCCAACCGTAACTTAGCTGAGAGGCAAGACATTAAGTCTGCTGCAATGCAGAAGATCACGGTCAATCACCTTGGCGATATGGTGAAGAACCGGACGGCTAGACTTATTAAATACCGACCTGGCATCTCGGTGCTTCCGTCAAACGACGAACACCAGGACAAGATCTCAGCAAAGATGACCAAGATGTTGATCGACAACATTTGGTATAACCAAGACTTCGACTCCGAAGTGATCCCGCGTATGGCGATTGAGAAGAACGTCATAGGGGAATCGTACCTGTGGATTGATTGGGATCCGGATCAAGGGGATCTGCACCCAGAGTCACCGAAGACTGGGAAAAAGGTCGGCCTTAAAGACGAAGACGGTAAGCCAGTAGTCGATGAAAGCGGCAACCCTATATTCTTAGAAGAAGAGATTCGTGTAGGCGACGTTAGGTACGAAGTCGTCATGGCGATGGATGTTCTCGTCCAGAGCGAGAAGAAGATGACGGACGCTCAGTACTGTTTCCGTCGCAAGATTGTGCCTACTGCATACGCCAAGCTTCTTTATCCGAAGAAGTCTGGAGTCATTCGTCCGGATGAAGAGGCAGCGCAATACAATTTCAATACAGGTGAGTTAGAGAAGCACGGCAACCGTACCGTCGTATGGGAGTTTTGGCATAAGCGCTGCAAGCAGATGCAAAAGGGTCGCAAGATCACGTTCACCAAGGACGGTATCCTTGAGAATATCGAGCATCCCTTTAATCACGGTGATCTCCCGTTTGAGAGACTGATTGACCAGGACTATCCAGGCGAGCTTCACGGCGTTTCGTTCTTTAGGAACGTCAGGGGCTTACAGGGTGTCGTCAATAATCTGACGAACATGGTGATTAGAAACCAGCACATGGTGGCACATCCGAAGTGGATGGTTCCTGCGGGGTCTGTACGTCTTGATCAACTTGGTAACGATATTACTCTTGTTCAGTATAAGGGGCCGCAGCCTCCAGTCCTTGCTCAAGCCAACCCCACTCCGGGAGAGGTATTCAATTTCAGAGAGAAAGCGATCCAAGAGATGGGCCAACTCTCTGGTGTGTTCCAAGTCTCTCGAGGAGAGACGCCACCGGGGATTAAAGCAGGGGTCGCTCTTCAGTTCTTAAGTGAGCAAGAGAGCGAGAGGTATAACGAAGACATCCTTAGGTATAACGAGTTCATTAAGAGAGTTGCGATCAAGACGATTGCTGTGGCAAGTGACTACTACGATCCATCTGACGAGAGAATGGTTAGGGTTATAGGGACCAATAATAAGTGGATGACGGTGTTCTTTGACGCCGCAAACTTATCTAAGTCCTACGATATCCGAGTACAGAACGCGTCAGCTCTTCCACAAAGCAAAGCTGCAAGAATGCAGACCCTGCTAGATCTCAATGGTCAGTTCCCGAACCTTGTCACACCCGAGATGGTGCTCGACATGCTTGATCTAGCGCAGAGCGACAAGTTTATCGATGTCACAACTGTCGCGGTACGTGCCGCTCAAGCAGAGAACGAGTTTATCGGAGAAGGTAAGGACGTTCAGGTTGAGGAGTATGAGGACCACTTCCAACATTGGGTGGTTCATGCTGCATCGACTCAAGAGTTTGCTTTCAAAGCACAAATGCCTGAGAAGGCCAAAGAGAAGATGAAGAAGCACATCGCGGGCCACGAGCTCATGATGTTTAAGAAAGCGCAGGAGAATCCTGCCTATATGCAGAAGCTTCAGACACTATCTAACTTTCCAATGTTTATGAGTTTAGCTGCCGTGCAACCCAGTCCAGAGAGTGCTCCAGAGATGGAGCCAAAACCTGCGGGGGGGCAGATGGCACCGGAAGGGCAGCTACCGGTACAAGAGGGAATGCCTTCGATGGAAGAACAAGCGGCTATGGAATCCGCTCTTCCAATGGAGCCTCCACCGGAAACACAGTCCGGGGCCGTTTAAAGGAAGTACACAATGACTGAAAGCCAGGGGGCGCAAGCTCCAGCTACCACTCCATCCGCAGCGCCTGTTTCGTTTGCGGATATCCAAAGCATCTTAACTCCAAAGATGCCAGTCCCTGACACCAAGGAGCCTGAGCCTGTCGTAAGCCCACCGATTGAGACTCCGGATACAGACGAAGAGCCTCTCGCTGCTAAGCCTGCGAAAGAGGACCTAGTCAAAGAGCTAAGGAATTTAAAGAAGAAGACAGACGAAAAGGGCGCCAAGACCGATGCACCACAACCTAAACCAGAACGTACGTTCAAAGTCGCCCATGGGGATCAATCTTTTGACGTTAAGCCAGACGCAAAACTAAGCGTCAAAGTAGACGGTAAAGAGGAAGAGGTTAAGTTTCAAGATCTTGTAGATAATTACTCAGGCAAGACCAACTGGAGCCGCAAGTTCCAAGAGGTGGCGCAGGAAAAGAAAGGTTTACAAGAAACAATAAACACTTTGTATGATAGCTTTGTAACTAAAGGCGATGCTCTTGGGGGTATAGAAGTATTAGTAGACGCGCTGGGGGGTAACCCGATTGAGGTCCGCCAGCAAGTTACCGAGACATTACTGAAACAAATGGATTCTCTAGCCAGCCTCAGCCCAGAGGAGCGAGAGATGGCGAAACTCAGGGATGAACTGAGTTATCGCAAGCAAAGGGATGAGCTTGAACGAACCAAGTCTCAGCAAGCCAAGGTCGTAGCCGACCTCAAGGCAAGACTCGAGACAGTTCAAAAGACATTCGGGCTAACTGAAGAGCAATTGGTTCAGACTTACGATGAACTGAAGCAGCTCAACGTAACGGACGCTCAGATCGAAGCTAACCCCGAGGTCCTTGGTGAATATCACCGGGCTAAGGAGAAGCAGATTAAGGAGCGCGAGACTGACACTGGAGTGACGCAGATGTTGAAAGACATCGATGCGGAGTTCGAGTCAGACGAAGAGCGGACTGAGGCGACAGGTAAGCTGAAGAAGGCAATGGAGTTGTACCCGGACATGACTTTGACGGAGTTGAAAGACTACGCAATCGAAGCTTATGGATCCCGGTCCTCTAAAAACCTTGCTCGTAAGTTAAAGAGGTCTCAGCCGACCAATACGGCCAAACCAGTAGAGAGAACTAGAGAACCAATAAACTTTGATGACCTATGACTAAGCAGACACACGTGGTGTGTGTCGGCCTGGACACAGGGATAACGATTAGGAGTCTTAAATGGCAAGTTTTTCGCTCATAAATGTGAGCAATCTGTTTAAGATCAAGTACGGTAAAATCTCGGAAAATGCCTATAATTCCGCGAACGTAGTGCTTGGTCGATGCAAAAAGTCCTATGATTTTACGGGTCGGCAGATGTTCGTGCCTGTGCCACAAAGCTTTGCAGGCGGCGTGGGCTCTGGGACGTTACCAACTGCAAATTACACGACTGTAGAAGACGCTATAATCACAGCTAAAAAGATGTATAGCGTCGTTCAGATCGATCGTGAAAGCATTAAAGCGAGTGCTGATAACGAAGGCGCTTTCGTGCAGGCAACCAAGTGGGTTGTACAACGCGGCGTTGAGAGCTGGATGCGCAACATGTCCCGTACGTTGTTCAACGACGGAACAGGTATCCTTGGCCAGCATTCGGGCAGCTTCGGTGGCTCGGCTGCTGCTCCAACAGCAACCATCCTGACGACCGGTTCGTACCCTTTCAAAGAAGCAAACTTTGAAGAGCGCGACTACGTCAACGTCAACTCTTTGGCCTCGGTATTCGAGATCACTGCAGTGAACCCAACCACCCGCGTCATCACAATGTCGCGTATCTCGGGTTCTGATGACTTGACCGCTATCGGTGCAGGTACGCACTCGCTCTACATGCAGAACTCAAAGGACCTTGATCCTTCGGGTATCTCCGGTGTTGTGAAAGCAACCTCGGGAACTCAG
>ERZ869921.230-NODE-230-length-37613-cov-9.800282_pt1 | contig 37613 bp, 51 predicted proteins | sample MGYA00579310_ERZ869921 | MGnify/ENA primary metagenome ERZ869921 (study PRJEB32216, sample SAMN09231816) | wastewater metagenome | place: USA: Maryland | collected 2016-06-21 | study: EMG produced TPA metagenomics assembly of the PRJNA472060 data set (Reclaimed... | reverse complement strand
CCGCCATGCGTTGCCAGCGTCCTTGACCCAGTTCGCGGATCATGGGAAGCGTGTGGTTTATCATAACAGAAACGCCGAAGGACTTGGCGAAGAACATATTGCTTCTGAACAGGCGCCAGAAATCCCCGTGTTCAATCCCCCCCGTCGTCAGGGCGCGGGTGGCCAGGCCCGGTTCATTGACAGAGAATTCAGAAACGGCCGTCAGCCAGTCGCCCAGCTTCATGGCGCTATTGAGATCAACGGCGGCCACGTCCTCGGGGCGGATATACTTCGCGCCCGTCTGGCTCTCGATAAACTTTTCCGCCTTCATGATGTTATTGAAATCAGCTTCACCGATCCCATGCTTTCCGAGGCTGTCACGGAAGACCTTATCCAGATCACCCCACTTTTGCCCGAGATCCTGAAGCCGTGAGAAAAACCCACCCGCTTCCATGTGGAAGGCTTGCTTCATGGCGTCGGTCATGGTCGCCAGGCCGGACAGGCGGTTCGTGGCATTGGAGAGGAACGGGAAGATCCCGCCCTGTCCCAGATCGTCGCTGAAGCGGGCGCCGGACAGGCTGGCCCCATTCGCGGCACTGGCGGCATGGAAAGCCACGCGGGCGATATCACGGTCTTCCATGCTGGCCGGGTTCAGAAGGTTGTAATATTTCTTCAGGACGCCAGTGGTGGAAAGACCGTTCATTTTCGCCGCGTATCCGCCGAAGAAGCTGTCAGACAGAGCCGAGATCGGGGCGCCCGTCAGATACGCCGACCGCTTCAGGTGAAGCCAGTTGTTCATAACTTTATACCACGACGGAAGATCCCCGCGCTGGTCGGCCTTACCCGTCAAAACCTTATAAGCGGCTTCGACGAAATTCTTGACCTGTGACGTTGATCCGGCGCCAGCCATTTCCAGTTCCAAGTTTCTCATGACCGCGTCGGGCTTGGGGGTGAGGACCTGAAGAAGCGCGGTATCGCGGGACATTTTGCTGATATGCCCCATGTAGGCGCCGAACAGACCTTCGTCACCCAGCCCGAATTCCCTATTATATTCAATGAAGCTTTCAACGTCCTTGAAGTGATAGAAGCGGCTTTCCATGCGACGCTTGGCCGGACCGCCGGATCCGCCGAACAGTTGCCCGCCTTCCTTTGCTTTCTTGGCGATATCATCCAGCCCGCGGGAAACGATCCCGTCGAAGTCTTCGCGCATTTGCTTGACCAGCGTGGCGTCGTCCATGGGAAGGGCGGTGTCATAGTCCAGCATACGTTCCCGGTCCAGCCGGGGCATAAGGTAATCTTTCCATTTATTGAAGGCTTGCTGTTTCGTCAGGGCGGCTTCCTGGCTTTTGCCGCCGCGTTTCAGCAATTCCGCCGTGTGGACGTGTGGGGCGATCCAGTCTTCCAGCTTCCCCATGATCCCGCCGGACGTGGTATAGAGTTCGTGAAGCCAGTCCATGGCGCCGCGCATGCTATCGGCCGCGGCCTTGGCCACGTCGTTCCCAGTGGACTTCCCACCCATTTCCCTGACGACGTCAAGGAACCCGGCGCTGTCTTGTTTAAAGCCCCCCAGTTTTGACCGGAAGGTTTCGATCGCCCGGCCCATCTTTGTGAAGGCCATGTTTTCCAGAGACTTGGAACGGGTGAAGGCTTCGTCGAATTTCGCAAGGATCGCCCGCTGTAACGGATCGCCATAGGCCCACTTTGTCCCCTTGGCGGAAGAAGCCTTTTCAGCTTCGATCTTCTTTTTTGTCGCGGTGATATCGGAACGGATCTTCTTCAGGCCCTTGACGAAGGCGACGTCGTTTTCAATTTCCTGAAGGATAATCTTTTCCTGTACGCGGACCATGGCTTCGGCGGCCGCATGCGCCGCGGCGCCGTCCCCGAGGCTTTCGGAGTACCGCTTAAACAGTTTTTCATACATAGCGTTCAGATATTCGGCGTCCCGCTGACTGATAAAGCCCTTCTTCGCCTGTCCAATGATGCAATCCATAAATGACATTATGCGATCCTACACGTTTTCATGGCTTCGATCAGTGCTTTTTTGCCCTTTACTTCTTCGGCAAATTCCTTGATCGAAACAGTCCGGCCGTCGTCCAGCGCGATCTTTTCGTCGCCCAGTTCATCCACCAGGCCCTTCAGGTCACTTTCGGCAATAGCTACCCGATCGGCGGATATCTCGGGCGCGACACCCTCGGGAAGCTTGTCAAGGTTTTCTACCCGTTCGGGGGGCTTGACGTCGTCCATGGGGTCGGAAACATTTCCAATATTATCTTTTGCATCAAGCCTTTTAATTTGTTCTGGTTTAAAAACTACATAATTATTAGCGACCGGAACGCCCCTTTTGTTGTTTCCTGACTTATTGTCTTTGACGTTTTTAAATATTACACCGTCGTTTTCAGGGAACATTTTTTGAAGTCCACGAACAAAATCGTCGGTGCTTAATGTTGCACCGAAACCCTTGATAACACTGCCGAATGGTTGCCCCTTGGCGTCAACGGTATGTGGGTTTTTCAAAATTATATTTGCTGGAATTACACGCCCCTTTTCCCCTATGGCGTATGTTTCCGCCACAGCCTCATTATCGCTAAAATAATGCGCCCTTACTTCTGAAGAAAAATCAGAGAATTCACGGCCAGTACCGTGGTATACGGTAATTGGCTCACCTTTTTCATTTACGAAAAATTCCTCAACCGCGGCTTTATTGTCAAGCACTTCGGGCGTTGACGTCTGTGTCCTGTAGTTTTCAAAATCTTCGGAAACGCGCTGGGCGGTATCGCGGTGAACCTTCAGGTCCTCGCCTGTTTTAATGCTGTCCGGCGGGGCGCTTTCGTCGATATGCGCCTGGCGGGACATGAATGAAGCGGCGTCCCTGACGGAAGCGGGTATTTTCTCATTGCTGGCGATCCGGTCCAGGACGTCAGACGATACGGACCCCATGTATTCAAGGGGGCGTTTCAGGCCATGCGCGGCACCGCGGATCAGACCGGACAGGCCAGCCCCACCAACGAAGGCCATGGCGGTATTTTCAACCGCGTCCCCGAAGCCGTACTTGTGGCCAAGTTGTTTTTGCCACTCCATAATGTAAGGCTGTTCCGCGCCCTCAATAGCGGCGTTGACGGTGCCGTCTATCGCGGCGGCCCGCATAATGGCGCGGGCGGCGGTCATGCCTTTAAGCCCGGCCTGGATCTCGCCAGCCCCAAGGGGAAGTGTCAGAAGGTTCGGCGGGTCGATCAGGGAACCGACCACGGATCCGGTAAATCCACCCATGGCGCGGGATATACCCGAGGGATTGCGGATCATCATTTCGGCCATGTGGCGTTCGTTCAGTCCGGCGACCTTGCGGGCGTTGTCTTTGATCTCGGCCGTCGTCTTGATCCCCTGATATTTATCGGGATCCTGGGCGCGGCCCTGAAGGATAACCCCGTCCACGGCGTCGTTGGCTTCTTTGGTCATTTGAAGGAAGCCGTCGGAATTCGGGTTCGGGTATTTTTTCCGCATGTCGGTAAGGTCATAAATGTCCTTGCCGAGTTTTTGCTTTAACATATCGTTACGTTCGTTCAGCGGATTTCCCATGAATTGCATGGAACCGCCAAAGCCATTGACCCAAGAGTTCGTCAGGCCCGCGCCGAAGACGTCACCAAAATCGGTGGTTGGCCCGGCGGAGAGTTCACGACCCAAGCCAGCTTGATCCTTCAGGAACCCGCTGACGGTCATTTTATCACCGTCATGCTCGAAAGCTTCCGGGCGTCGATCTGGAAGACAGACCCGTCTTCATTGCCGATCGGTTCGCCCTGTTCGTCGATCACGGCATACATGCCGTCACCGTTCGAAACGAAGCGGCCGGAATTGTAAATATCCTTTGCCGTAAACTTAACCCCCGTCGTGCCGACTGGAAGCTTGCCGTTATTCAGAAGCTTGATCTTATCGTCGGTCAATGATTTCAGGGTTTCTTCCAGCCTGTCCCCATCGACATAAGCGCCTGTGGTTTTATCCTTGTATGTCAGAACCTTAGAAGAACCGCCAAGCCCGTCGATATCGACCACGGGTCCCATGATACTGGTGATCGCCTTGTCCAGATAATCGTCGTTGACGGTGGCGTTATTGTCCCGCGCCTGATACTGGATCGTTTTGTAATATGAATATATGGCGTCGTTCAGCTTTTCAAAGCGGATCGGATCGGTCACGACACTTTCAAGCTTCTTCTGGACCTGGGCGCGGACGTCGTCTTTCTTGACCAGCCCGTCGATCTGGGCGCCGATCAGGATCTTTTCCCCGACTTGCGGATCACCAACCGCCAGGGCCACGGCGAGATTGGGGGACTTCGGGGCCATAGCTTGAGCAAGCGCCGCCTGTTCCTCGGGCTTCATGGAATTACCCATCGACGCCATAAGCGGGGCGATTTCTTCAGGCTTTGCCCGTTCATAGACTTTCTTCAGGCTGTCCAGTTCGTTGTCGTTGAACAGCGGCATGGTGATACCGTCAAGGTCTTTCACTTGCTGAACCGCGATCCGGCGCCTGTCAAACTCGGCCGCCATGGCTTTTGGGTCGTTAAAGTTCAGGGGCTGGGGATCAGCCACGACGTCGCGGGCGGCGTAATAAGCCCAAGGATCTTTGTTGATCGCTTCCTGTTTTGTCTGGAAAATGCTGGCCATGGCTGAATATTTACGGACCTGTGTCATGTCCCCACCCTCGACGGCGGCCTTCATGGTCTTCAGTTCACTGGCCTGTTCGGTCATGGGTTTCTTGGCGAAGGTGATTGTCTCGCCTTGGATAGCCTGAAATTCCCGAAGGTTCTGGGCCTGTGTCCGCATGCCCGCGCCTTCCATCTTTGTGATCGTGTCGGTCAGGGTCTTGTCAGGAACGGCAATCCCCATCTTTGCGGCGGTCGTGATATTATCCACCTGGTCGTCGATCTCGATCCGGTCCTGGGCCTTGATTTTGCTGTCAAACTTCGCCAGTTCTTCGGGTCCCAGTATCTTGTCATATTTGCGGGAATTCAGAATTTCCTTGGCCTTGGCGGGGTTCTTTTCGAACATGCCTTCGACGTAATTTGAAACCACGTTCTTCGACATTGTCCGGCCGATATGGTCGATCTTGTCAGGGGCGACGAAGGTGGATCCCGCAACCACGGAAGCGTGGACGTCCTTCATAAGACCCGTCTGATCCAGGTCCTTGCCGTCTTGCCCGGCGCGGTAGGCCATGACCCCAAGGTTATCAGCGGTCCGGTCCATGCGTTCCCCGAAGCCAGCGACCTGGCGTTCGTTCTCCCATTGCTGATTTTCATCATACATGGAAGCGCGGATATTGTTGGTCGTGGCCTTCATGGCAATGCGGGCCGCCTCGGAAGGGGCTTTGTTCAGGAAGTCGATCTGGGTCTTTTCAAGTTCCTTGTCGAAATCCTTGTGGAAATCCTTCGGGTTCGCGGCGCGTTGCTGGCGAAGCGCGGTCACGGCGTCGCTGGCGTCCTTCTTATACTGGACCACATTTTCGTTGACCCAGGTCGTGTTATCCGCTTCAGCCTTACGGACCTGAATATCGTTTATGATATGCGCGGTCTGAAGGGCCGTGTGTCGGTTGTCCTCGATATTCGCGGCGTTGATATCATGTTGCGCCCGCGCCACTTGGGCGCCCGCGGCACCGACTGAACGGTCCGGTAACACTGTTCTGGTAAACTCTGGAATTTTTCCCATTTTACTTTAACTGCTTTTGTTGGCCGACGACGGTGGAATTCGGTTTCGACGTCAGCATTGAAAGGGTCTTGTAGTCAGAATAAGATCCCGCGATCCCCTTGGCGGTGTCAAGAACTGTTCCGACCAGGTTGGCGCGTTTAATGGATCCTTGCTGATAGGTCAGGTTCGCTTGTGCATAGCCGCGATCCTTGACATTCTTGGCGTTTTCGTCGCCTTTATTGCGGGTTTCTTCCATGACCAGCAAGGGGGATCCGGTCAGATCCACGCCTGAAGTCAGGTAGGCCATGCGTTGTTTTCTCTGGGCGTCCTGGGCTTGGCGTTGTTCGTCAAGGGCGGCGGCGTCAGCGTCTTCCTTTTGAAGCCTTGCTTGGGCGGCGGCGGCCTGTTCGGCGGCCCGGTCAGCCTTCTTTTGTTCCGAGTATTGCATGAAACCGGACGCCAACTGCATCCCGGCCGACACAAGGAACATTGTTTCAATACCCATTATTTCACCAATCCATATTGAACATAATCTTTACCTTCGTCGTCATACTTCCGAATGACCCCTTCGCGCTTGAAGCCCAGCCACTCACACCATTTATGGTGACGCTCGGCTTCTAAAAGGTTCATGGTCGTGATCCGGTGAAGGCCCATATCTTCCATCATGCGGGTGAACATACGCTTTACGGTACGGGCGGCCGCAAGGGGGGCGCGGTCGGCATGCGCGGAAAAGATCGTGAAGGCGTTCCCGGTCTTCTTTGACGTGGGAATTATGCCGCCGATCACCATGATCCTTCCGTCGTGCATAGCTGTGTAAACTTCCTTCTTTTCCGCCGAAATCAGGATCCTAATAAAGTCACTTCCGACATTATACATTTTCCTGTCTTCTTCCCGCCAATCGAATAGTTCCATGTGTTCGAACTGAAATTCCACCAATTTCATAATTAATCCCTATGTGTCGTTAGTTTGCATCCTCGGGGCCAGCAATTGAATATTACACGGAAGTGGTTTGTCCTGAACACAATAAATGTACTTTTCTTCCTTCCAGTCGTCCCTAACACCCTGAATTTTAACCCCGCTGAACAGCGGCGGCGGGCGGGACGTCAGATCCACGGTTGACCGGAAGATCACCCTGTCCAGTTTATACAGGTCGGTGCCGACCAAACAGCCAAGAGTATTCATAAGTTTAATGCCGACCTGTGAAATCGACTTCGGCTTCGTTATGCCGGGACCGTTATCCCCCCCACCTTCGATATCCATGGACTGGTAGATCCCGATATAACGAAGGCCCGCAATAACATAAGACGCTTGGTTCGCCAGCGTCACAGAACCGTCTTCGACGACAAGGTTTTCCACGACGCCGCCGTCCACCAGGGCGACGATCATTTGACCTTCCAAGTGTTGAAGGCCGCTGATCGTGCTGAAGGTCAGATACCAATCGCTTGAAGCGATCGACACAGAAGGGAAGGCTTTCGTGATCTGGACGGTGACGACGGTCGTTGATGTGTATCCGGTAATGATCGCCCGCCCGCCACGCTTGCCCCAGATCTGGCGGCCGACGTCGGTGGCGGCGAAGGACGCGCCCCCCGCGGTGAATGTCCGTCCAGCCCCCACCGTGGCCAGTGTCAGCGTTCCGGTCTGGGCGACGGTGCCGTCAAGGCTTATCCCAGCGTCAACGAACCATAGGCGCTTCTGGGCTTCCCAAAGGTCCTGAAGATAGGCTTCCTTGTCGTCCGCCTTCACCCCAGTGTAATAATCATTGAAACGGGGAATGTTCGGCTGATCGGCAAAGTATTCGATATAACGGACGGTCGCGCCGTCAATTGTGCGGGTTACGGTAAAGTAAACCTGATCCGCGGCCGTGGACTGCGATATCGTTGTCACACTCCCATATTCCGGCTTGTTCTGTTTCCCGGCGGTGTAGGATCCGCCAGCGACGTGACGCGCCCAGCCGTTGACCTGTTCACGGGGTTCGAAGGTCAGGCCGACCATGACGCCGTCGTTCCGAATACACCAATTGATCGACGGGGCGCCGGACTGGAAGGCTTGCTGTTTCGCGCCCGAGGTCATGCCATAGCGGCCCTGAAGGATCGTGTCTGACGTCAGGTTTCTATTAACAGAAGTAAAGCCGTCTTGGATGGCGTCGAATTCGAACGTCCGCGTCGTAATGCTGTCACGTTGGATATACATGATATGGCTGTCCAGCCGGATCGGTTTGATATCGGCCGAACCGTAAAAGGACGGGGGCTTGATCGAAATGTTCGTCGGAGTGATTGGGTCATTATTTCCACCTTCAGCCTTGAATTCTGCCCCCGCGGTGCCGATCGCCAGGAAGTCTTCTGTCGCGGCCAGCCAGCGGATCCGGTTGGCCTGGCCCGAAGAAATCGTGTATTTGAAAGCGTCGTCGGCTTGGGTGCCAAACAGAAAGTTATCATAAGACCCACCGACGGATCCCCAGAGACTTTGGGGGAAGCTGTCCGACGCGGCGTAAACAAGGCGGCGTTCGAAGAAGGTGATCTTCGACGGATAGGAAAATACAGTGTAAGCCTCGACGGTGCCGCCGCTTGTGTAGGTTGTATAAAGGGTCCCGTCAACACCCTGAAGTTCAAAGGTATTCGCGCCCGCGTTCACGTTGGCGACGGTGTAGTTTTTGCCGTTAAGCTGGGTCATGCCCACAACGTTGTCGATATATACGGTGTCGCCGTTGGCGTAATTGTCTGCCCCAGCATAAGTCACGACGACGGGGAAGGCTTTGGTCGCCGCTGTCAGGGCTTGGCTGGCCGCCTTGGTGGTGCCGAAGGGGTTTGAAACAAAGGTGACGGGCGTCAGGGTCCATGACGTGTGGGACGATCTGGTCAGTTTTTGCGGGGCATGCGCCGGGTGGACCAGATAAAGCGTGTCGTTCGTCTGGGCGTAATCTATGTTAAACAGTTCCGCCGTCGTGTAAGGCGTGACAACTTCGACGATTTCCGCCACGGTGCCGCCGCTGGTGTAAGTCCCGAAGCCCGCGGAATTGACCCCCTGAAGTTCGAAGGTGTTGGCCCCGGCGTTGACGTTGGCCACGATCCCTTCCAGATTGTTGACTTCGATCATGCCAAGGACGCCAGAGATAATCACGCGGTCGCCATTGGCGTAGGTATCCGCGCCGCCGTATGTCACCACGGCCGGGTTGGCGTTCGTGATCCCCGTAATGGCTTGGGCCGTCTGGGTGACAAGCCCGCCGTCCTTGATAATCCTCATTTTCAGGTTTGAGAATTCCAGAACATAGGACTGTTCAGTGTTGTAATTGAAGGGAAGAAGGACGGAATTTCCGTTGTCGCGGGTATTCCAGACAAACTTCGACCCAGACCGGAAGCGGGCCATTCCCTGAACGGTTGGGATAAAGTTCTGAAGCCAGGACGATCCGTTGTAATAAATGCCAAGATCGAAGCGGCCAGCCAATGACTGGGACAGTTCGCCGCCGGAAAAGTTTTGCTGTGATACCGTTACACGGCTCATGTATCACCCCAGCGTTGCCAATCCTTATAACGGCCTTGTCCTTGCCGGGCTTGCTGAAGCTTGGAGTGTTGAACCCGGCGGGTTGGGCGGTTCTGGCCGTTGACGCTTGCCGCCTTCATGAAACAGGCGTCGAACTGGCTTTCCATGGCGCCGACAAGCTGGGCGTTTCCGGTGATCTCGAAGGCCATAAGGGCGGCCAGTTTGTAGGTCAGCGCCGTGACGAACTTCGGGGAAAACTTGGTGACGTCGGTCAGGTTCCAGACATAGACCAGCGGAAGCGGGCTTGTCTCATTACACAGAATGAAGTCGCCTTCGATATCATAATCCGTAATGGGGTTGCGCCAGTCGTTCCCGAGATATCCGACGCGGATAAAATCGTTCGGCAATTCATATTGTTTATCCCACTCAAACAGCGGGGCGGTGGGGTCGGCCACAAGGTTCCGGCGACGGCTGGCGAACTTCCACGGGTGGGCTTCAAGAGTGTCGCGGCGGGCCTGGTCGAACCATGCGGCGCCCGCGCTGGCGGCCTTGCTATCGTCGTCAGGGGGTTCAATGGAAATGACCGGATCCGTTTTCAGGTTCCGAAGCGCCAAGTTTACGATTGCGGTTTTTGAATTCGGTGTAGCCATATTGTCCCCCTTATGTAGTAAGGGGCCGGACCCCGGTGGACCAAGGCCGACCCCTTACCGATAATTCCCGAAGGAATTAAGACTGTGGCAGAAGGAAATACAGTTCCCATGCAATGGTGCCTGTATTCGCGCCGCCAGTATTGAGGGTCAGGGCAACGTCATAGAAGTCCTTGCCGTCACCAACCGAACCGCCGGACAGCGTCCGAAGGTCCTGACCAAGTTCGTCGATACCAACCGCTTGGAAAGCGCGGATTTCAGTACCCAGAGCCGCGCCAGCGTGAGGATCAAGACCGTCAGACAGACAGTCCTTATCCGCGACAACACCGTCAACGGCGCCGTTGCTTTGTGCGTAGGTTCCGACGTCCACGTCCGTCAGGCCAGCGATCGCTTCAAATGCCATGAAGGAATGTGACATGGGGATCGCGTTGGCTGGGACGGTGCCAAGACGAAGGACGGAACCGTCCGTGTCCAGGGCGGTCTTTTCGTAGGTGCCAGTCAGGGCGAGGATCTGACCGGGGAAGCTTGCGCCGCCCATGGCCTTTGAACCAGCTTCCTGATTGGTGTTAACATATTTATTTGTAGCCATTTTGCATGTTCCTTTTAAAAGGTTTCGTAAAGTGCTTTTAGCCCCGAGTTTCTGTGGGCCTGGCTTTTACACCAGGCCCACTATGAAACTTAGGTTACAGTCGTCTGGACCTTCTGGACCAGTTTGCCTTCGGTACGAACCGCGCCCAGGAACATAGAAGACTGGACTTGGATCGCGCCGTTAAGGTCTGGACGCTTGTCGATCTCGACCGTCAGTTCCTCGGAGATCCCGACGCAGATACCGCGCTTGGAAGCGGCGATCAGGTCACGGGTTGAGGCGGCGACGTTCAGGATCGGAAGGGCGGCGTTCGCGGCGAAGCGGACAACCTCCATACCGTTGACGCGGGCAAGCTTGCCGTCGCGGCTATCGAAGTCACGGTTGAAGTCGCCCGAAGTAAGTTCGGTTTCGCCCTTCAGATCCGTGTTTTCTTCGCCAGTGATGGTCAGATAGAAGTCTTCGACTTCGTCCGTACCGACGTCACCGTCAATGAAGTTTTCTTCGATTTCCAGAAGCTTTTCCCAGACCAGGCCGGAAGTGGCGTCAACGGTGAGAACACCGTCTTGGGCCGCTGTCAGGGTGGTGGAAAAGGACTTTCCGGTCGCAACGTCAGCGAAGGCCGCCGAAGCCGCTACCGCGTCGAACTTGCGGTAAAGGGAACGGGCAACCGCCAGCGCGTAGTTCTTTTGCGGGTCGATCAGGGTTTCAAGCTGATCCTTTTTGTCCAGGTAGATGGTCGCCCGGAATTCGCGCATACGGATGCGGCGACGGCCGTGGCTGATATCTTGACCTTGGGTCTTTTGGTGGCGGGACGTGATTTCGATCGCTTCAAGCGAACCGATATCGTCATAAGCGTAGTCCTCGCCCTTAACCATCTTCATTTCCACGCGGTCACGAAGACGGGATTTCATTTGCTGGGCTTTGGTGTGAACCTGGTCCGAGAACTGGATCACCAGAGCATTGTCAATTTGTGCTGTCATGGGACACCTTGTTTAAGAGTTGAATTCTGTTTTTCGTATTATCCTTGCGGCTGGCGTAATCCTTGCGGGCGCCCCACTGTGACAATCACGCCACAACGATGTTGTGGTAATGTGACACTATTATGATGGTGGAAATAATTATCGACTTCAAGCGAAATATGGGTAGGGTCGGCAACTGTAGCAAAGAAAAAAGGCCGGACCATGTTTCATGTCCAGACCTTTTTCCCAGCTTTACACTACAGGTATTCGTTTAAGCCATTTTACCAATGCGGGCATACAGACCCTTAACTTCGTCAACGACTTTCTGGTGGGCTTCCTTGCCCTTCGTCGTGAACGGGCTTCCATATTCAGGAAGGGCTTGAAGGCGGCGGGCCTCGGCGCGAAGCTGTTCCTTCGATTGGCCGCCAGCATTGTCGCCACCGTCGCGGCTGATCGTGCGGTCTTCACCCGTCAGGGCTTTGACTTCAGCGTTCACCGTGGCCGCAATCGCCAGAAGGGCCGCGTTCGGTAATTCACCCAGCGCCCCCTTCAGTTCAGGCGGAAGGTGTTTTTCCATGAGGGTCCGGGCGTTCTGAAGGGACGTTTCCGTCTTCTTCTGATCGCCGCCGTGGATCTTGACAGCCAGTTCCATAAACTGTGTGTCAGATTTATCAGCGGCACCCTTGGCGCCTTCGTATTGTGCCAGGACCGTTTTCATGAACCGATCGCGTATCGCATTGCCCGCGGCGGCCGGAATATTGTTTTCCTTGAAGAAGCCCGCCCACTCGGCGGCGTCCTTTTCGTCGTAGGGCATGCCCTCGGGAAGATTGTCGGGCTTTTTAAAGCCGTAACCTTCGCCGTCCTTAGGAACACCCAGCGCCTCGAAGAAGGCGTTCTTTGCTTCCGGTGTAGCGTCAGCGCCGGGGATCCCCAGCTTCTGGCCCACCAGTTTCTTGGTTTCCAGCAAAGCCTTGGCCATGCTGGCCGTGTCCTTAAAGCCGGACAGAAGCGGGTCCTTGGTCAGCGTTTCGTCCCATCCCTGGCGGAAGTCACCAGTCTTTTCGACTGTTTCGGTGCCGACGCCAGCGGGGACAGACGCGGACGCGCTGGTTCCCTCTTGGCTGACCTTTGCCGCGCCGCCGACCGTGGTGTCAACCTTGGCCGCCGCGCTGGTTCCTTCGCCCGCGTTGGTGCTTACTTTTGCCGGGGCGCCGCCTGAAGCTTCACCGCCGGATCCACCGCCACCAGTCCCACCGTCGTCGGCCATAAGCGCGAAGCGTGAAACCGTTGCCCGAAGGCGCCATTTACTTTTTGTCAGAAACATATTCAACCTCTTTTAAGATTTCGAAGGGTAAGAAGGACCTGACCTTCAGATACAGGTTAAGCCTCATGGCTTGATAAAGTGTGGCCTTTTCGTCGATTGCGCCCTGCATGGCCCCCAGGATCGGTTCACCGAACTGACATTCCTTTTTCAGCCATTCCAGCACGATCAGGCCGTCCGGCGTGTTGAATGTAATGGCCATGGCATTGCGAAGACGTGTTTCGCGCTGAAGCTTTGCGGCTTCAAGTTCTTTTTCTTGGGCGACGCGAATATCCGCCCGTTCCGAGGGTAAGTCTTTTCTATTCATTATGTCCACCTTCAAAGTTTATAAGGGTCGCGGTTGCGCCCCACCGCTATTATTAGCCGCCGCGGAATTTTTTGCAATAACAGAAGCTTGTTCAGCGTTCGCCAAAGCGGCTTGTTTTGCGTTGGCATCGGCCGCCATGGCCTGAAGTTTCTTCTTTTCGTCGGCTGTGTTGAACACGTCCTGGGGGACTGACCAGATATCGCCCAGTTTCTTGACGGCGCGGGCGTTGTTGAATTCGTCCAGGATAGTCTTATCCCATGCCGCGACCTGGCCCGCGAACTCATAAAGGTTAAGGATCCCTTGGGCTTGTTCAGCTTCCTGTTCACGCGCCGCGGGGGTGCCGTAACGGATCCGATATACCCGTTCGCCGGAACCTTGCATCTTGACGACCTTTTCGGGGATCGTCTTGATATCCTTGCCCGGGTTCGCCGCTTGCCATGCGATCGCCTCGGGGCTTCCCTTGGCGTATCCGAAGCGGCCCTTCCGCAATCCGATATTGAAGCAGCGTTCGATCAGGCGGTTAAACAGTTCTGTCAATAGGCGGGAAATCACCGACCGAAGCGCCTTCTGGCGGATAGACTGGCGGATCATAGCTTCCCGGGCTGTCATGGTTTTGTCGTTGTCCAGGTCCAGAAGGCGGTCGATCATGAAGTGATCGTTGATCGTTTCTTCCAGACGTTCGATCAGCGGGACGACTTCCCCGAACTTGCCGACCGTGTAAATCGGTTGAATGGGGGCGTTGGCGCCGATCTTCCCGGCCACGTTAATGACGTTGATCGCGCCCGCGCTGGTGTCGATTGTCCCGGATCCGAAGGTCCCGTCGTCGTAAACAGCAAGGGGTGGATCGAAGTTCTTTTCCAGCCCAAGGGTGACAATTTCCCAGATTGCGTTCAGTTCCATGACGTCAGGCAAGGATCGCATGGCGGGGGAACGGCCATACTTTTCCCCGATCCGCTTAGAATAACGGACGGCGAAGGTCGGCAATTCGTTGTAACCGCTTTCCTTGATTAAGTGCTGGGCGTCGGTGTCGATATAGACGGAAGCCCATGGCATGTTCTGGGGGCCGCGGCCCTTGCCCGGCTCAACGTCACGCGGTTCGATAATGTGAAGGACCTTGACCTTGAAGGCATAGTTCCGCTGGCGCCAGGCGTCTTGGGCTTGCTTTGACAGCTTTTCGACGGTGAACTTCTTCACCGCCTGACGGATTGTAAATTCTGTGTGTTTATAGAAACTATCGACGAACCCGTCCGCGCCTTCATCAATGGAAAATTGCTGAACATTCCAAGCGTCGAAGCGGTAGGTCGAATTCTCGCCTTCTTCACTGTGAAGGGCGGGCGTCCCGGACACGACGAAGTCCAACATGAATTCGTCAAGGGCAAGGGACAGACCCGCTTCTGGATCGTCCATATCCGCCCGCATTGTTTCCGTAACAGTCTTTGCAAACCATTCCTTGCTTTCCTGATCGTCCTGGATCTCTCCGAACGGCTCAAGCGTGAAGGAATAACTATCGGGCCAGACCAGACCCAGAAGGGCGGACGCGCATGTTTCAGCCGCTTTGGCCGGAACCGACGTCCATATATCTGAATTGAGAAACGCGCCAGCTTCCCGTTGAACGGTGAAGTCAGCCTTCCGTTGAAGGTAAAATTCGTGAACCAGTTGCCAGTGGTTGTTCCATACTGTCTTTTCGGCCGTCAGCCTTTTGTCGTTTTCCAGGCCCCTTAGAATATCGTATGGCATCTTTTTTCTTTTCCTTCTGGCCTAATTGCTGGCGTGGCGCCGTGTAAGGGTCCCGGCGTCCATTCATTGGCCTAACAGGGTCTTGCGGCCGATCGTCGGGGTGGACGTATCACCGCCCGCCGCGGTCATTTGGCCGTTATTCCCGCCCGCATTGAGGGCCAGAAGGCGACGGCGACGCTGTTCTTCTTCGTCCGCCGCGGTTGTGGTTACGTCAGCTTTGGCGGCGGGGGCCGCGGACGAACCCTTGTCGCTTCCGCCCATAACAGCGCCCAAAAGGCCACCAGTCAGACCGCCGATTAATTTCTTAGCGAAGCCCATGTTTGTCAGTACCCCTCTTTTTCTTCATAATCTTAGACCCAGAATGGGCTTTTTTGCCACTGGTCTGTTGTGATTGTGCCACATGTGGCATGGGGTAGGCAAATCTTAATGCAAGGGACGTTCCATAGTCAGGCGAAGGAAGGTCACGTTCCTTCAGGTCCTCGACGGCTTCAAGCTGATATTTCTGTGTCGCGCCATGCATAAAGTATTCTATGTTAATCAGATCTTGCTTCAGGGCGTCGAAGTCTTCGTCGGACAAGGAAGACAGGTCGTAACCCATTTCCAGCGCCTTCGACATGTCCCACCACATTTCTATCCGCTTGTTCAGGTGCTTTTCCGGCTGACGGGCGGCGGCCCCAGCATTGACACCGATCACCAGCATGCCGTGGGTCTTCTTACACATATCAGTCACGCCACCGCCCACGCCGATATCGTCGATAAAGACACCGACGCGGTCGTTCTTTTCTCTCCAATAATTCCATAGTTCGACGATCTTGGTGTAAACCTCGACCGTGTCACGGTGGTGCATGACGAAACATTCGTGAAGCTTCCGGCCTTGGTTGACCATGATAACGGTCCGGTCGTCACCGAAGCGGGCAATATCCGCCGTGATAAAGATCGGGAAGCTTTCAAAGCCCACGGCCTGGAAGACCCGGCAAGCGTCCACCGTGGCTTCACTGATAAGCTGGTTCGACGCTTGGACGGGGAATTCACCCTTGACCCGCTTCCTGAAGAAGTCGCTGTTCTCGCCGTATTGTTTCAGCCAGCGTTCGATCTGGACCTTATTGGCCATTTTCGCCTTGCGGCTATCGACCTTGCGGGTGATCCAGTAATCCCTATATTTCGTAAAGCAAGCCTTAAAGCGCCCCGTGTTTCGAACCGGGTTCCCGAAGGCGATCCAGATACACCGTTCCGTGGTCATGGCGCCTTCAGCAACTTCCCAGATAATGTCCGCAATCGTGGACGCTTCATCCATGATAACCATGACATAGCGTTCGTGTGTTCCGGCGAAGGCGTCAGAGTTATGTTCAGACCATGGGATCGCCGCGGCGAACCAAGTGTCAGGGCTTTCCCTTAAATAAAACTTTGTGGCCGTCCACTCGAACCATTCGCGCTGAAGGCTGATCTTGTGCCACTTCGCCAACTCCCGCCAGGTCTTCTTCTCAAGCTGGGCCTGTGTTCCGGCCGTGACGACGATCTGGGGGTTCGGGTAACAGCTTATGAACCAGTGGATCAGCCACGCCACAAGGGACGTCTTGCCGATCCCGTGGCCAGAGGCGACGGCGATCTGAATGGCGGCGAACACTTCGTCAGGCGTCAGGTCGCGCTTTTCCAGTTCCTGGCGAAGCACGTCCATGATATCGACTTGCCACCAGTCCGGCCCGTCTTCGTCCTCAAGCGGCGTTCCCTTCTTCCCCCACGGGTAAGAGAACAGCACAAAGCCATAAGGATCATTACGGAATTCCGCGAACCGCTTAATTAACTGTTCTTGTGGGGTCGTCATTCGGATCCTTGCGAAGTTGACGGGCGCGTTGTTCGGCCGCGCTGATTTCATCCACCCAGCTAAATTGGTGCTTGCTGACGACTTCGACGGGCTTCCGCTTATTCGTGAATGGTATAGCGACGCGGGCGGCGAACAGGCGCTGATCCATGGAAGGGATTTCTATAAGACCAAGCTGGCCCAACACCCTCCTGTCATTGTTTATGACAGCAAGACAGAATTCCACCGGGTCGATCTTGGGCGGGATCTCTCCGAAGCCCTGTCCCGGTTCCACCCTTTCAGCCTTGACGTGTTCGGATTTATCATGGTCGATCCGCGGGCCAGCGGGGACAAGCGAGTTCATAAACTGTTCGGGCGTCGGGGGGTGGCGGCCACGGTTCCGCTTGTCCCCCTTCTTCCAACCGGAACCCTTACGGGCGCCGCCACGCTTGTCCTTTTTGTCCGCCATTTACCGTTTATTCTTCGTCGTCGGCCGGGCCGTCATTCACGACCGGGGGAAGCCCAGTGTTCGGATCATACTCGGACACGTCGCCGGGCTTGCCTGTGTCCTTGTCGCCAAGGCTGGACCGTTCGCGCTTGATATCGCTGGCCTGTTCTTTCCGGAACTTGGCAAAGCGGGCCAGTTCACGATCGGAATACAGTTCGCCGCGGATCATGGTCTTTTCGGTCTTTTTGGCGACGCCGTCCTGGAAGAATGTTCGCATCATAACGAAGTCCACATAGTCCTTGTGTTCGCGCAAAACGCGGGGCGTCAGGCGCTTCAGGTCGGACTTGGTGAAGCCTTCTGGGACCAGGACGTCCACCTTATAGCGACGGGAAACCTTCCGTTTTTCGTCGATCGCGGCCATGTATTCGCCCTTCACGGGGACGGTCACAAGCTTGACCCGTTGCTTCAGTTCTTTTTCGGTGGGGATATAGCGTGTCATTTTAGCCTTTCTTATGGTTTGTTTACTTAATTACGATATTTAAGGAAGTTACTTTTTGACCGTCAAGTTCGCCGTGGCTGAAAATAACTTCCACGTCCTTCGGATCAAAGCGGTTGATTACAGCATGTCCACCGATCTGGCGGGCAATTTCGGCAATGAACCTATAGCCTTCGTCAAGAACTTCTTCGGCGGCCGTTGGCTTGCCGTTGGACAGCGCCTTGTCCTCGCCAGCGTACTGGTTAAGCTTCGCTGACATGGTGGCATTATCAGCCGCAACCTTCGGAAGATCAGACATTCCCGGCCCTATGCCATAGACGTCTTTCTTTTCATCTTCCCTGAAGCCGACGCGGTATCCTTCACCATAACCAAGCTTCTTCACGCTTCGCATGGCGTCACCAATGACGTTCTTCCACAAGTTGCGGGGTGTGTTGTCCAGCGCCGCGATCAGGCCGTCAGTGGCCAAATTCAGCGCCAGTTCGGCGTTCTTCTCTGTGTTGTCGGGGTTCAATGCTTTGTCCTCAAGTCGATTGTGCCAAGATCCACCGCCCCGCTGGTGGTGTCCTTGACGTGTTGCACGATATCGCGGGGCTTGAAGGTTTTCATTTTGAACATGTGTTCGGCCATAATCATGCCGGACATGGGGATCTTTTTATAAATCAGGCCAGGCTTCACGACGATTTCGCCTTCCTTTAACATGCCGATCTGAAGGAAGCCTTCAGCGTCGATCGTTGCGGGGCGGCTGAATTCTGCACAAATAGGCGGGCTGTTCGGCCCTGTATAGAATGTCATGTATTGCCATATTTGATAACGCTTGTGGTTCATGACGAACTCGCCAGCCTTGCCCATCTTGGCAACCCCCTGAAGGCGTCGATATTCCTGGTCTGACTTGGCGATATGGGTCATGGAAGTTTTGTAGCCACCAGTTTGACAATGCCTTGGGCTATCTTCAGGGCGTAATCACCCGGCACGATAGCGACCTTGACGTCCTGATCTTCCTTGATACCGAACATGATCCAGACTTCGTTCGGGTCCAGACCCTCGGATATGGCGTCTTCCTTGGTCAGTCGCTCAAGGTGAGGGCCGCCGTCCTTATTATATTTTGCGGGGTTGTCGTTTACCATGGGATTGATTTTCCCATCCAGATACCCCAACCAAGTCCCATAATGAGACAGAATAGATTAGACCAGTCCATATGTTCCACCTTTCATTTAAATGAACTGGCAAGGGGTGTCTAATCCCTCACGCCCGCCAAGGCGCGACGCTGGGCCAGTTCCCTTATAATTTGCCACATGGTCGGCAACCATTCAAGGGCTTTCTGAAGGGGATTTCACAATCTTGATATGGTATCCATATACCGCCCTGAACATTTTGGACTTGAGGCGGAAGACGTCGGTCAGGATCCCTTTGAAATCTTCCACAACAAACCGATCAGTTCCCTGTTTTGTAGGGCAAGGAATTCTATAAGTAAAATCAGCGACATAGTCACAGATATGCCAACCATCGAAAGAAAGATCAAAAGATACCTGACGCTGTAGGTCATAGATCTGGCCGCGCTTTTGTGCCTCTTTAAGAAAGATCCAGCGGCACATTTCGCCCTTGCTATCAAACCACCCGTCCGTCGTCTTGATCCGGCGGTTTCGATACTTGGTTTTTGGCGGCCGTGGCATTTCGGATTGATAGGTATGTGTCAATGTCCCCCCGCTTTATCATGCCCTTATAGAATTCCTTCATAGCGACAAGCCAGGCCCGCGCCACCTGATCCATGGCGGCAAGGTCGGGCTGGTGCTTATACCAAACATTCTGAAGTTCCCGCATGGTCCGACATGGGGTTGTGGCCTTACAAACCTTGAGATAAAGGGTTACTTCCGGCATACCAGACCGACCGCAATGTCAGCGCCTGTCCCGCTGGCGGTCTTTGGCCTGAAGAAGCGTGGGTGATCCTGGACCTGTTCGAAGGCATCGGCCACCTTGGAAATGGCCGTCCCGCCCGGTTCAGCCAGCCCAGCCCATTCGGCCGTCGTGTTGTAGGTGGACGTCGTTGGGGCCGCCAATGGGTCGTTGGAACCTTCCAGCGTGATCGTGGACCCGCCATAGGTGCCGGAATAGATATGGACCGAAAGGTCGCGGCATTGCGAAGTTTCGACCGGGATCCCCGTGTCGTCACCATCCAGGCCCGTCCATGTGAAGACGACGGTGTCCTTGCCCATGGGGACAGCGGTCGGCGTTCTGGGGACGTCAACGGCATAAGCTGGCGAAGACAGGGCAAGAACGGCGAGAACCAAGGACAGGCGGATAAAGTTTTTCATGGGGAACCTTTCATGAGGACAAACAAAAAGCCCCTCCATGTTACCACGGAAGGGCTTTTTTGCAATTGCTATCCGGTCTTAGTTATAACAAACGACCGTAAAGTCCATGTTCGAAACGCCGGGATCAGCCGACACCGTGACCACGACTTGGTCCGTACCGGGGACAGCGGCGCGGAGATATACCGCGTTCGTTGCCACTTCGGCGGCCGTAGCGACACAGCGGGAAGAAGCCGTGACACCCGTCAGGGTCGTGGTCTTTGACGTCTGGCCTGAAGCTACAGCGTCGAAGGCGAAACGAATGGCGCTGATCGCCGTTCCGTTCGTGCTGTTCACTTGAAGGTTGCTGTCCAGTACAAGACCAGCGTCCCAGCCAGAACCGACCTGAATGGCGTTCGACGTGCCAAGGGTCGTTCCGGTGCCGATCTTCAGGCCCGTCACGTTCACTTGGGCGTCACCCGTCACGTTATCCAGGCTGAAGGCGTTAACGCTGTTCGTGCCGCCCGTCGCGTTGGAAATGGTCAGGGCCACGTTATAGGCGTTATGCGTATTCGTGCCAGTCGTGTCCACGGGCGCGGTCAAAGCGACCTTGCTGGTCTGGTTCGTGGTCCCGCTGTTAGCCCCTGGCGTTCTGGTATATGTCAGGGTGCTGGTCGAAGTCGCCGCCGCCGCAAGGGCAAGGGTCGAATTCATGGTTACAGCGCCGTCAACCCTCATTGCGCCGTCAAACTCGGAGATACCTTCGACATAAAGGTCCTCGCCGTTGATCGTGCTGTCAGGTACGCCGTTACCGACCTTCAGGCTTCCGGTCAGGATATTCAGCCCGTCCGTTGCATCGGTCGTCAGGGTCAGATAACCCGCGTCAACCTTGCTGAAGGTGGAAGTTTCGTCCGTCCCGTCTTTGAAGACAAGGCTGGGGGAAGCGCCGACGCCGTCGTCAAGCGTGATCGCGCCGCCACCATAAGGGAAGTCGGTCGCGTCTACGCGCTTGACTTTGTTGGTAGAAGCATCCCAGACCGGGACCATGTCGCCGGAAGCGATATTCGCCGCGTCCAGTTCATCCAGTTCACCGATCCGCTTATAGGCCAGTTCATTACCCGACGCCATTGCCATGGTTGCCGTCAGTGTCACAGCCAACGCCACGACAAGAGATAGAAATTTGTTTTTCATAGAAATACCTTTCATGTTGAAGCGTCCGCATGGACAGGATTATTATTGCACAATTCCCTTACGCCGCAAAGGGTATGTATCACGGAAAACAGGATATCGCTTTCCCGCTTCAGGTTCTCATAATCTTTTTCAGTGCCGCGGTAAAAGGACAGGACACGGGCGATCTGTTCCTGACGGGACCTGACAAGGGCGATCTGGTCATTGATCGTGGGCCACTCTGTTATCCCGAATTCTTGAAAATCTTCTGGCGGATTGAAGACAGACAGCATATTATTCCCCTGTGGCGGTGAGGGATCGGCGTCTTCGCTTTCGGATCAGCCGATCCCCACCATAGTCCCGGATTACACGCCGGGCCGTGTCAGGTTAGGGACTTCACCTTCGAAGACGGTTTCCCGCCCGGCCTCGGCACTTCAGCCCCATTGGTATGCCCGGCACCCCGAACAGCCGCCGAGAGTAGGGGCCGACGTTAGACGTTATGCTTAATGTGACGAAGAGCCTGGTCCTTCGCGGCTTCCAGTGCCGTCAGCGCGAAACGAAGCTGACGTGGCTGTTTGCCTTCAAGACAGGTCTTAGCAAGCGTGTTCTCGATCGCCGCGAACTGATCCTTAATCAGTTTCTCGACGTCATAGTTCGGCTTTCCGGGGGCTTTGGGTGCTGGATCAGCGGCCGGGACGTCCGGCTTGCCTTCCAGAGTGCCGTCAATCGGGCCGACGCTACCAGAACCCGCTGGGGTTTTAGGCGGCTTTGGCGCTTTGGCGGGCTTGGGTGCTTTGGTCGTGGTGGATTTTGCCATGATATGTTCCTTTTGCTGGCGTTGATAGAATGGTTACTTTCCCGACATTGCGGTTAAGGCCGCGCTGTTCGGTCTGGCGTTCTTCGACCATTTCATGGCCGGATTGTGGCGCGACGTAACTCATGGCGCCCGGATCTTTCTGATAAAGCGTGTCACGACCTTTTCCATGGCCAGCATGCCGGATCCAAGGAAACCGAAGAACCACAGGACGAATACGACCGCCAGCCAGAACGGCCACAGGAAGCCGCTGAAAAGCTGGCCCGTCAATGGTTCGTGTTTGAACTGGTAAAGGAAATATGCGGCGACGATCAGATATATGGCAAGGTATATCATTCAGCCATTCCGATCGCTGACATGTAAAGGTCCAGAAGCTCGCCTTCTTCCCGGCGCTTCTCAAGGTTCGATTTACGCAAGGCGACGATCTTCCGCATGATCTTGGGGTCGAAGCCAGTGGCCTTGGCTTCCCCGTAAACGTCGCGGACGTCCTCGGCAATGGCGGCCTTTTCTTCCTCAAGGCGTTCCACACGCTCGATAAAGGACTTCAGGCGGGGACCAGATACGCCGCCGACGTCATTGGCTTTGGTTTCTTCCGTTGTCATATCAACCCCCGAACAGGCACAAAGACAACTTGTCTTCATGCTCATTGTGGCTGACGAAGTGGTGGGTCGTCACGCCGCCGCCCAGAACATACACAGCGTCGCCGGGCTTAACGGAACCATTCGGGAAAGCGCCGACCTGGTTTCGCATACCTTCAGCCACTTGGCGATTGCCGCCAGCGTCGTAAACCCATACCGTGAAGCCGTCAGCCTGTGAGAGTTTGGAAAGATTGTCCTTTTGAAACATGGTGTTACTCTAATTTGAATGTTGCGCCGTGGGAAATATCGTCCCTGTCAGTATGCCAGAATTCCCTGTTCGATCAAGTTCCGTTTGTTTTCCGTACTACTTAGTTATAACCTTCCGTTTATGGGTTCGCTCAAGGTAACGATCCGCGATCTTCCACACCCTGCGGTTTTCAGAGTGCCACCCCTCATGCCATCTTTCACTAAACCAGAGAGATATGGCCGACCTGTATATTTGTTCGGCTGTCTTTCGTGTCGGGTTCTGCAATAGCGGATAAACTTGGGCGTCGATTTCTACATGATCGTCCAGTTCCTTGATGGTTTCCAGATATTCAAAATCTTTTCTTGCTTGTGCGTACCCCATCACACCACCACTAACTGGGGGATTGCCACCATATCGACCCAGCTTCGCTTCAGGCGGCGCCAGTTCTCCCGATTGTTTTGAATGACGGGTCCAGTGATATTCCCGTGTTCGGGCGGTATGGCTATGGACTGGGCCACGGCGATCGGAACGGGGAAGCTGTCTTCCAGGTTGTTGTAATAATCCGGCTTCTCTCTTATCAGGGCTTCATCGTATTTCCCCGCCCACTCCAAGGAATAGCAATATCCGGCGTTATCGGGGCGCCATAGACTGATATACTGATCTGCTTTATGGGTATGCTTTATTGATACTATGTAATATTTATTCATGGCTTGGCCCTTCCGTCAACCTCATTGGCGATCCGCTTTCACCGATCACGATCCCCAGCTTGTCGCCAGTTTCCGCATGCTGAAGCCAGATCCTGACGCTTTCGATCACGGCGTCGTTCAGGGGTATCACGTTACCGTCGCGCTTGGCGGCTTGGATTATGGTGTTTCTTTTCATCTGAAGATCCCTTTCGGCGCTATAGCCTCGATAAATTGCTGGCGTTCAACGTCCACCAGGTACGTCTTCCCGTTCTCCCCGAGGGCGAAAAGACATTCTTCACCCCACCTGTTCGTGTAGGCCGCAAGCTGGGCCACCCCTCCAACCCTATCGGGGATTGTCATTACATATTCCATTGTCGGCCTTGTAATGGGGTGAAAGTTACGAAGGTATTCTACTGGGTTATCACGGTAAAAATTATAAAGCATTTCGTCAGCCCTTTGGGTCTTTATGTCGTCCACACAGCCAAGTCGTTTAAGTGCTTCATTTATAATATCAATTTTATCCATTACTGTTCTTCCCCACATTCGACACATATGGCCGTTGACGTCGCGGCGTCTGATAATATCTGGACATGCGGACACTTCGGATATGGCTGGCGGTCCACTCTGACGGTTTTAACCATGTCGATCAGCAACTTCCTGAACGGTTCCGGCGTCCCGATCCTCGGGCTACTGTCCGTCCCGCCGCCCTTAAACGACAATTCGCCTATCTTCTTCGCCCGCTTCAGGCCGTATTTGTCAATCGCCCACTGGGGGATCCGGTGTTCACCCACGCCCCAATCCAATTCTGGAAGATCGACGCCATACGCATAAAGCAGGGTCGGCTTCCTTGCGTAATGTCCATAACGTCCTTGTTCGACACAGCAAGTCCAACCGCCAAGAGTGTCGGCCTTCACCCACCCCCCCTTCTTTGGCGGGACGGTCAGACCGAAATGGGGCCAAGCGTGGCTTTGCCATGGATGTTCAATGACGCCGCCGTATTTCCTGACAGAGTGCAAGGCCCAGCGGAAACAGCCACCATCGTCCCCTTTTATTTTCCTAATACCAGTTTTCGCAACATGAGAGGGGGAACCCATCCACATTTTCCCCCACCGCTGACATGGCGGGTGTGCGATTACCGGATAAGGCCCAGCATATTTTCGGGCATCCCTGACTTCGTCCCATGGGTCGATCCCATCAAGATCAAAGTAACGTCCGCCTGTTTCAACGAATAACGCCGCTATCATTTTTCCACCTTTTCGTTTTGTTCTATCCATAATGACACCACGTCATAATCGAATTTCATTACCTTGCAGTATGTCCGGGCGATCCCAAGGTCCAGAGGCTTCAAAAAAGCCGCCAGCAAGCGCCTGACAGGGTCGCCCATGTCTTCCCACGCCATTCCAGCCCACGGCGACGCGGGCGGTTCAGCGGGCTTCTGGCGGGCTGGACCGGATATGCGGGGGTTCTTCAGTTCATTAACATATTTCTTGTAGGTATTCGTTTGCTTCACGGCCCGCCGCAAAATGTCGCCACTGGGCGGGAACCAAGGGTCCGCCTTCGTCGCTTCCCGCCGGACGTCGTCACAGATCGCCACCAGCGCCACCAAGGAAACCCCTTGGATCGTCATGTCGGCGGCCAGATCAGCGGTTATCACCCCGTCAGCCCGCGGATCGCGGCGCGGGAAGTGGGCCAGAAGGCGGGTCAGCCAGTGGACGGCTTCGTCAGTCGTCAGGGGTATCAGCGCCAATTCCAAAACGTTTAAGGCGTTCTTCGCGTCCTTCGGATCTATAGACGTCTGCCAGGGCTTGATCGTGGACAGCGTCCAGAGAATATCCCTGACGTCCTCGGCTTGTGGCCTGGGGCCTGTCACGCTGGTCGCGGTCAACCCAGTTGGCCCACGTCTGATCCCAAGATCGCTTAAGGGGCTTTCGGGCGTCAGGTCCGTTCCAGTATCGCCAGAAGGCGCGGCCGACGTCTTCGATCCGCTTGGCGTCCCAGCCATGGGTGTTATTGGCATACAGTCGCCAAGCTTCTGGAAGCCCTGTGTGTCCTTCCGCTGTATACCAGTCTTTAAGTCGTTTTCCATTTTCCACCTTCTTTCGTTTGGGCTTAGATATTACGTTAGTAATATCTACTGTCTGTGTCTGTGTAGCATTGTCTGGGCATGCTGGGGGCATGCTGGGGGCATTATCTTGAATGTTTTCAGGCGTCTTTGACCACCGCTTTTGTGCCGCCTTACTGGCATGCACTGACCTTTTGTTTGCCCTAATGTCCTGATCGTTCAGGATTTTGTTACAAAAGTCATGGTGAAGAAGGCCATTTTCAGGGCGGAAAAATGCCCTGACTATGCCCGCGGCATCCCCGAAGCATGCGGGCGCGACCCCACATATCCGGGCAAGGGCATTATCGTTATCTGGCAAAGGTTCCCTTGTCGTCATGTATTCGTCAATAAGGCGACGATATAGACAGTCCTGTTCCAGCGTCAGGTGTCGCGTGTTGATCCTGAAGACTTCTGGATAGAACGGGAACCAATATTCGGCATCCATGGATTTAAGCCTGTCTGGTCATTGCCTTACGGTTATGTTCGCGGACGCGACGGCTTTCTTCCAGGAAGTATTCGATTTGTGCGGTCCTGGATCTGTGATCGTGGGCCGCCTCATTGTCGATCCAGTCCAGTAATTCCTTTTCAGGGTAAATACTGACGGGAACGGTGGTTTTCTCTTTTGACATTGTGTTCCTTTCGTTGTTGAACGGGCCGATAATACAGGTTCCAAATAAAAACGCAATGTAGAAAAATTTAAAATAATGTAAAAAATATATTGACGCTGTACTTTTATCGTACTACATTCACGGAACTTAACCCAAACAAGAGGAAAAACCATGAATAAATACAACATTGTTCGCATTGACGCCGCCACCGAAAAGAAACACGTCGTCCACCCCGGATATGAAACACAGGACGGCGCCAAGACCATCATAAAGGAAATGGCCCAAGCTCACCTGAAGCAAGGCCACGTCATTAAAGAATTCGAACTAGGCTTCACCACGGTCGCCAATCAAGACCTTTATCGTGTTGAGGCGGCGTAATGCAGTTCACATATAAAGAAAACAAGTTAGGCGATCCCATGCTGGCGATTAAAACCAACCAACACCTTGACGTCGAATTCCTGTTCGATAAGGGTGACGATCCGACCCATGTATATGTTAACGGTAACGAATTCGCCAGCGGTGAAGAAGTCGTCTATGGCCTGTTCGTCGGCGTCGGTGACAAGGTGTTCAGCTTGCGGGATCTCTCCCATGAAGCCAGCTTCGCCTTCCCAGCGATCAGGGCGGAACGTAACCGTGAAGGGGCTGAAGCCGCGGCGCATGCGCGGGAAATGTCATGCCCGAGGGCGACGGACCGGGTATGATCCACGCGCCAGGGATATATTTCGGCATGCCGGAAGCTGAATATCACGCGGACGAAAGCTTTTCGACCAGCGCGATCAAGGCGATCATTCAAGACCCTGAAGAATATTGGGAAAATTCTTGGATGAACCCCGACCGTCCGCCGGAAGAAGAAAAGGACGTCTTGGCCCGCGGGAAGCTGTGGCATGCCCGAATTCTTCAGCCTGAAGTGTTTGACGAAAAGTATGTCCTCGCCCCTCACCTTGACCCAGACTTCGCCAAGGGAAAAGCTGTCCTGAAGACCATAGATGATATGAAGGAATGGCTGGACGCCAACCGGATCCCGTATAAAAAAAGCGGATCAAAGGACGACTTTGTCTTCGCCGTTTCCCACGCTTGGAAGCTGGGGATCGGTGATCCTGAACCCTACCTTTTCCACCGTGAAAGCGAGAACTTCACCACCGACAACACCGGAAGGATCGTGATCGACGACCGGAAGGAATATGACGCTATGCTGGCGGCCGAAGCTGTCATGAGATCACACCCCTATTTTTCGAAAGTCTTCCAAGGCGGCATGTCCGAAGTGGCGATCTTCTGGATCGACCCAGACAGCGGCCTTCCCATGAAGGGGCTGATCGACAAGCTGAAGCCCCGCGTCATTCTCGACTACAAAACATTCCACGTCCCCCGCGGCAAGTCAGCGCGGAAGGCGGCGCTGGACGCCATTAAGTTCGAACATTACGATATTCAGGTGGCTGTCTACACCGTCGGCCTGGCCCACGTCGTTAATATGATAAACGCCGGAACCGCCGTGATCTCGGGCGACGTGCCAGGCGCCTTTATCGACGAATTGCGCCAGTCCCCTGAAAAGAAATTCGGTTTCGTCTTTCAAAAGGAAGACCGACCTTATACTGTCCGTGGCCTAACGGTGGTCAGGCGCGGCGGTGATCTGTTCAACGTCTTCGGGGCCGGGCTGTCCTATATGCAGCAAGGTATCCAGACGTTCCAACGGTATCGTGAACTGTACGGTGAAAGCCGCTGGTTCGATCCCGAAGGCATGATCGAAATCGCTGACCATGAAATCTATTATTCATAAGGTGGAAAATGCAAACAGAGCATGAACTAAAAATTCACCCGATGTATTTTAACCGGGTCGCTGAAGGTGTAAAAACCTTTGAGATCAGGAAGAATGATCGGGACTATCAGGTCGGGGACACGCTTCTTCTTCGTGAATACGATCCAGAAAAAGGCTGGCCAGATCATGCCAGTTACGGGACGATTAGGGCGACGGTCGTCTATACGTCAAATTATGAACAGAAGGACGGCTATATCGTCCTCGGAATAAAGGTGGAAAAATGACACAAGCGACGGCCGAGATCGGCCACAATAACCCCCCCAGTGAAATAGAGATCCTGAAGGAAACGCTGGCGGAACGGAACGCCAAGGCCCTGAACCGGGCGAAGTCCCTGAACGAAGCGGCGGGCCGAGTGCCTGACGAAGTGAAGGATCAGGCCACGGCCGACAAGATCACCGATCTGGAAAAGCTGATCGGCACCTGCCTGAAGGCGCTGGACGACGGCCACGAAGCGGAAAAGAAGCCATTCCTGACCATGGGTCGGGTGGTGGACGACTTCTTCCGCGACCCCCGTGTCACGCTTGAGGCGGCGAAGAAGCGGATCAAGGGGATCCAGACCAGGTTCCTGGTGGACAAGGAAAGCGCCGAACGCAAGCGCCGACTGGCCGAAGAAGAAAAGCGCCGTCAGGAAGCCGCTGTGACGCTTCAGGCGGCCCAGAAGCTGGAAGGCGAGGGCAAGGCCGCCGCCGCTGAAGTCATGCTGGAACAGGCTGTGGCGATCGACGACGACGCGGCCTTCTTTGCCGCCGCCGCAACCCAGAAGGGCCAGGCCATGGCCGTCAGTAAAGGCGAGGCGACGGGCGCGAAATCGTCCCTTCGTTACATAAAGACGGGCGAACTTCTTGACAAGAACGTCGTCGACCTCGAAGTCTTGCGGCCATACATAAAGCCTGAACACATTCAGGTGGCGATCAACATGGCCGTGAAGGCGGGCGTGAAGGAAATCAAGGGCGTGAAGATCTGGGATAAGCCAGAAGCCGCCACAAGATAGTTACAAACTGTTGCAAGAAAGACACACTAATGAACCATTTATATGAAGATAACGACGGAATATTACACGCCTGTGAAGGGTCACAGGTCCATAGAACAGTTTATCTTGTCTGGACGGCGTGTGAAAAAGACGTTCAGGCTGACAAAAGCTTCAAGTCCAGTGAAGCTGTGACGTGTCCTGAATGTCTGGAAAGGCTGAAGAAGAAATGACCTACCCGAACACCAGCGGCCACTTGGCCGGATCAGCCACCAGTGAAGCGGCCGCCCAGCACGTCGACCAAAGCGGGACAGCGGCCAGCCAGCTTCAAGAGGTTGAAAAGATCGTCCACGGCGCCAAATATGTGGGGGTCACGGCGGACTTCGCCCGTACCGTCATGGCTGAAAACTGGCCGTTTCTCCATAACGCTATCGTGTCAGCAAGGTTGGCGCGGCTGGTGAATATGGGGAAGATCGTGAAGACGGTCAGGACCAGACAGGCGACGACGGGCCGCCAGCAAAGTGTCTATGTCCACTCCGACTTCGCAGACATGGAACACGCGCCCCAGCAATCGACCGCGAAGAAGGCCGACTTCCTCAAGGAAATTGACCCCGTTCTTCGCGCCCTGTGTTCCGTATTAAACGAAGGAAAGTCCGCCAGGCTTGAGCCGAACGGCCCCTTCCACAACAAACTGAAGGAAAGATTTCAATGAAAATGAAGGTTATAGAGGTGACGCCGGGCGTCATGGCGGTGATTAAAAGACTTCAGGGCGGCGAAGTGATAACGGCCACCCACTCCGATACAGAACCAACACTTTACGAAATGAAGGGGGGGGGGTAAGGTTCGATCTGACTTTCTCGGCGCGGCTTTCGCTATACTTCAGGAAGCCGGAATGTTGGAAGAACAGTCGCCTGGCCTTTTTTCTGGTTGCGGTCAGGCTTTCGTTGTGGTACGACAATAGTACAAAAGAAGGTGGAAAAAATGACGAACATTGACGACGATCGGGCCGCTTCGACGGCTCTTGAAACCCTGCCCGGCAAGCGGGAAAACTTCCCTACATACGACGGCGAAATACAGTTCGCCCAGCTTATGGCCAAGGCTTCGGTTCTGCCCGCCCACTTGCGCGGGAACCCCGGCAACTGTCTGGCCGTGATAACCATGTCCCAGTCCTGGAAGATGAACCCGATTATGGTGGGGCTGAAGACGTCCGTGATCCCGAAGAAGGGCGGCGGCGAAACCCTCATGTTCGAAGGCCAGCTTGTCAATGCTGCGATCAACAATTCCAATAAGCTTCAGGGGCGGCTTCGGTTCAACATGTCCGGCGAAGGACAGGCGACCCAGTGTCTGGTCGTCGGCCGGATCCGCGGCGAGGCTGAAGACCGCGACGTCAAGGTCGGTATGCCAAAGACCCAGAATTCCCCGCTATGGTCGGGCAATCAGGGCGACAAGGAACAACAACTGTCCTACCTGGCGGCCCGCGTCTGGTGCCGCCGTCACCTTCCTGAAATCCTTTTGGGGGTCTATACCCCTGAAGACGACTGGACTGAACACGAACCTGACGGTGTTACGGAACGTCGGGCGGCTGTTCAGTCCAGCGTCGCCCACCTTGACGCGGCGCCGAAACAGATCAGCGGGAAGGACGACTTTATCGACGTCACTATAACGACCAAGGATCCTGACGCCAAAGGAACCGTTCAGGCTGTTTATGTGGATAAGGGCAATCCCGGCGGCGACATGACCGCGAAGGCCACCTTTAAAGCCACTGGCGACGGGAAGCATACGATCATTGATATCCAGACGGAAGATCCCCTGGATGAACCCATTCCAGACTTCAGCAAAGAAGAAGGCTGTGAAATCTGCGGCGGCCGCGGCATACTCGAAAACGCCGAAGGGGACAAAGAACCTTGTCCTGAATGTTCAACATAACTAAAGGAAAGCACCATGACTAAAGCGCCTACAGCACCAAAGAAACCCCTGACCATTACCCAGATCATCCCCTTGGCGATCAATGGCGGCCTGACCATTCTGGGTCTGGGCTGTGATAGCCGTATCTATGCATGGGACAGCAAGATCGGCCAGTGGATCCCGAACTGGAACAAACCAGTCCCAGCAAAATCTTAACCATAACTTAGAGAGTAAAACGAATGTACGTCTTTTTCGATACAGAAACGACCGGACTTCCGGACTATGGTCTTCCCCTGACAGATCCGGCACAGCCGAAAATCGTCAGCGCGGCCTTCATCCTAACCGATAAGGATGGCCGCGAAATGGCGGTCTTTAAAGGCCCCACCAAACCGAACGGCTGGACAGTTGACGAAGGTGGCAAGGCCTACGAAGTGAACAAGCTTGGCAATGAAGCCCTGACACAATACGGCATGGACTTCACGATCGCGCTTCGCATGTTCCGCATGTTCCAGGACCGCGCCGTCCTGAAGGTGGCACATAACTACCGCTTCGACGGCTTTCTTATGAAGGCCGCCCATCAGGTTCTTGGCGTCGACGCTGGGCCGGACATAGAAAAGTTCTGCACCATGAAGGCCATGACGGACATTATGAAACTTCCGCCGACACCGAACATGGTGGCGGCTGGGTTCAATGATAAACCGAAGTCGGCCAAGCTTTCCGAGGCATACAAGTATTGCACCGGAAAGGAACTTGAGAACGCCCACGACGCCCTGGCTGACGTGCGGGCATGCAAGGACGTCTTCTTCTGGCTTCTGAAGAACGAACTGTATGTCCCCCAGCCCCGCGTCACGGCTGAACAGGCGGCGGCAAAGAAGGCGGCCCGCGCTTGATAGCGATCACCAAACTTCCCCACGGCTGGCCGACGGACAAGCTGACGCGACGAACCGACTGGAATGGGCTGATCGTTATAGCCCACCCAGATCGGGCGCCGCATACCAGCCGCGACGGCGGAAAGACGTGGGAAGAAGTTAAACCGATCGACGTTCCAGACGGGACGGTTATTTTCAAGAACGTGGTGATATTCCCATGATGAACCCAAAGAACCCCCCGGTCCGGGATCCGGATTGGCTGAAGAAGGTCAAGTCCATGTGTTGCGTTATCACTGGTTATCCAGAAAGCGATCCGGCACATATCCGCTACGGACTGGGGGGCGGCATGGGTATGAAGCCGGGCGACGACTGTGTAATCCCGATCCGTCACGATCTCCATGTGATCCAGCACAACGTCGGGGAAATAACCTTCTGGGCCAAGTACATAAGCGCCAATCCTGATTTTATGATGAAGTGCTTAAAGGCATACGCCCGCGAACTTTACAAGGAACACAAGGAATGAAAGACTTTCTGAACTTCGATATCTCAACCCGCGGCGAGGGCGGGAACGTCCGCCATACCCTTCAGCACAAGAAAATGGACAACCTTCGGGTGGACTTCCTCATGGGCGGGGCTGTCCGCGCTGAACACATGCCTGACCTGATAAAGAAGATCTTCAAGCTGTGGACCCATAAATATTTCAAGCATACGCGGAAACAGCTTTCGCCCAAGCAAAAGGATTTCTATGACGCCCTTGTCTGGTTCCATAAGGAAGAAGGGCGCCCGCCGTCGTATCAGGAAATGATCGACCTTCTGGGGTATAAATCCAAAGGGACCGCCAATGCTTTCGTGAACCGCCTGATATCCGCTGGGTGGTTATGGAAGGATGAAGAAGGCCGACCCGTTCCGGTTGACATTGCCGCGCCGGATATGACAGACTGAAGGCTACTTCGCTTCGATGACTGACCCTGCTTCGGCAGGGTCTTTTTTGTTCAGAAGCGTATCGACTTGTTTGAGGTTATCACAGGTCGCTTCCCACGCCAGATATGTATCCGTCAGGGCCGCGTCAGCGTCGGCCTGGGTGGCCGTATCCGGGTTCGGCATAGGCTGGGGTGGGGTGCAAACCAGAAGGCTGTCAGGAACCTTCTTTTCCGCTGGCTTGACGGCGTTGAATTTCGCGCAACCCGTCACGAAGAACAGGGGCAAGAGGACCGTCACCAGAAGCGCGGCCCGCGCTGTTCCGCGCCGCGGCGCCGTTCTTGAATTCGCTTCTTTCCGTATCATTCTTAGACTTCCTTTCAAGGGCGGCCGTCGTGGCTTCATGCCATTCTTGCATGTCCTGGACGACCTGTTGATATGCTTCGACTTGGGTGGCGAGTTCGTCGCGCTGTTGCCCCAGATCATGCGCCCGCCAAGCGTACCACGACAAAAGACCCACGACCACGACCGCCGATATCGTGCTTTTGTTGGACCACAAAAAAGACAAGATGGATAGAGGGTTCATTATGGTTCCTGTTTATTCGCGGTCTTGGCGTCAATGCCCTTACTGGCAAGATAAGACCCAGCCCACGCGCCGATATACATGGAGAAATAGCCTTCGTTCATGACCACTTTAAACATAATAACGCTTGTCACAAGGAAAGCCCCGAACATAAGAAGCCGGGACATGGACAGTTGACCGTTATCCGCTTTGAAGAATTCTATGAACTTCATGGGACGATCTCGAAGTGTGGCGCGTCGAAGAAGGTATGGTCCAGGACCTGGCCGTCGCTGTCCCAGTCAGCGCCCCAGCGGATCTTCAGGCCCACTTCCTCGGCGGCCCGAAGCATGCACCCAGCGATCAGACCGAAGCGGACGATCTCCCGGCAATCCCCCTTATTGACCTTGACCATATCGATCGGTGACGGGTAAAGATCCACGGCATGCCCGAAGCCGTCGGCCTGTTTAATATGCTTGCTGTCCAGCGTCTTCGTCGCGCCTTGATCCAGAAGAAGCTTCTGGCGTTCCAGTGTCCTGACGCCTTCGCGGACGCTGAAGTCTATGATCCCATAGGACAGGGCTTTCCTGACCACAGCGACAAGCTGGGGGTGGACACCTTCCAGATTGCGTTCAGACGCTTCACCGAATTTAAGGTCCACTGAACTTCCCCCATAAGGTTACGACAAAAGACAGGGCGCCAAGGACAGACGACCCGAACATGACGATCAAAGTTTTTTTGGAACCAGTCTGTTCCGCCCGCGTTATCTCAAGGGATCCAAGACGCTTGGTTGTATTATCCCTAAAGCTTTGGAATTCCAGCCTGTGGGCGCGGAGTTCTTCAAGAACAATTCGTGAAAGGTCTGCCATGAAAAGGCCCTTCTAGTTACATAAAGAAATTTATGTTTGAGGTTCTTCGACTTCTTCAAGTTCTTCAGCGGGTGGGGGTGGTGAAAATTCTTCGGTGTCAGGATCGTAAGACCAGCCAATGCCGACGTTATCTTCACAAAGTTTTCCAAGGTATTCGGGCGGCACGAAATAAGCGTCGGCGCCCTTGGGTGGAATAATGACATTTTCCACAAGATTGGTTTCTTTGCTGATAATTGCGAGTTGCATTTTTATTTCTCCTTAAACTATGCCTCTGATAATAACTTGTCCCGCCGCGCCAGCGCCGGAAGCCGATCCACCAACACCAGCGCCACCGCCGCCACCCGGAACCGATCCAGCCGTTACGCCAGCGCCAGCCGTGGACGATCCAGTACCCCCAGCACCACCAAGCAATGACGTCCCTCCTGTACGAGTGCCGCCAGCGGTCCCGGTACTGCCGCCGCCACCAGCGCCCCCCATAATAGAGTTGCCGCCACCGACAACGGCGTTCCCCGCTGACACGTCGCCGCCAACACCTGAGTAAAGCAAAGTTCCGACATTTGTTGTGGTAACTCCGATTGTCGCTTCAGATGTTCCCATGTAAAAGGGGGCGCCATATCCACCAGCGGCGCCATTGGCCCCCGCTGGGAAACCAGATGCACTATATCCGGCCAGCGTACTTGTCGCCACATGCAGACCGCCGCCGCCGCCGTTTACCGTAAATGTAACGCCATTGATAGTAACTGAACTGTTGTTTCCGGTTGTGCCGTTGGCATTGCTGCTTGCCACCCCTGCCGCTGTACCAGCAACCGTTATGGTTTCCGTAGACCCAGCGGCCACAAGTGCCGAAGCCGACACCAACATGGGGTAATACGCGCCACCAGAACCGCCGCTGGCATTGCCTGTGGTTGTCCTTACGCCGCCAGCGCCGCCGCCTGACCATATCTCAAACTGAAATGCCGTATACCCAGGGGGGACCGTAAGTGAACCGCTGGCTGAAAATATGGCCTTGAAGCCCTTAATAACCCCGGTCGTGAAGGCCGTAGCCCCAGCGTTTACGGTAAGCCTTCTGTGTTCGCCGGGATACATTTTGATTGTGGTTAGGCCATCAACCTGTTCCGTTGAATTCGGGTCGAATGTGATAATGCCTGTACTGTCATTCCATAGTTCACAAGAAAAGTTTGCCCCGAGAGTGGCGACGGCCGTGGCGTCCCATGTCCTGTCAGTGGATCCAGTCAGTTGAACTACGCCACCCTTGTCCGAAGCGATAACCGTTGTCGCGGCCGCGGTCGTGCGGAATGGAAGCTTTGCGGCGGCGTCAGCGTAAGCGGTTGTCGCCACCTTTGTACTGTTATCGCTGGCGGCCTGTGTCGTGGCCGTACTTCCGTCAGCAAGGGTCAGGGTCCCGCTGATATCAGCGTTTATCACCTTGGCGGGGTTCAGCAATTCCCAATAGGTTCCGGTCGCTTCATAGCGAAGCTGCATAGAGTGGCCGACCGCGCCAGTATCACCGACGGCAAGGGCGGCGGAACCGCGGGTCTTGATCGTCAGGGCGCCAGTCCCGTCCGTGTTGAGGGTGGGGGTCGTGATCGTGTTCGGGCCAGCCGTGTTCACGACTTCAATCCGAAGGTTGTCAGCCAAGACCAGGTCAGGCGTGAAGTCAGCGGTAATGGCGTCGGCGGTTCCGGCGGCGTTTACAATCACCACGGTCCCGGCCGGGCCAGTCGCGCCCGTGTCACCCTTGTCCCCCGTCCGAAGGCTTTGCATGGTCACGACGTCGTTGTTTGAGAACGAACCAGATCCACCGACATAAGCGACGGTGAAGGTGTCCCATGTGCCGTTGTCCGTCAGGGTTCCGGTGATATTGAAAATGACGAAGATCGACGGATCGGCCTGCTTGAACATGCGGATCTTACTGTGAACGGTCGAAGTGCTATCGTCCCATGTCGCAAGTTCCGCGGCGATCGCTTGGGAAAGGCCAGTAGTTTCGGAAATATAAAGCGACGTCGCGGAAGCCAATGTCGCATTGTTGAAACGAAGGAAGCCTGAACCCGGATCAGCCGAAGCCGTGGTCGTGGAATATGTGTAAGTGAAACCGCCCGCCGCCTTGGCGATATTGGCGTTTTCTTCGGCGTTCTGAATGTCGGCAATGTTGGCGGCGACGGTAGTGACGTCGGCCGCTATACCCGCCACGGTCGTGACGTTCGCTGAAATGCCCGCCACTGTAGTGACGTTGCCAGAGATACCCGCGACCGTGGTCACGTTGGCGCTGATCCCGGCGACGGTCGTGACGTTGGCACTGATACCTGAAACAGTGGAAACAGCGGCGGAAATACCCGCTACCGTCGAAACAGCGGCCGCGATCCCGGCGACCGTGGTGACGTTTCCGGAGATCCCGGACACGGTGGTGACGGCGGCTGAAATGCTGGATACGTTCGACACGGCGCCAGCGATCCCGGCAACGGTGACGATTTCCGCGGCAATGGCTGAAACAGCGACGACTTCGGTGTTAATTCCCGAAACCGTAGTGACAGCCCCAGAGATCGAAGACACATTCGAAACCGCCCCGGCAATTCCGGCCACGGTGACGACTTCGGTGTCAATGCTGGCGACTGTGGTCACGCTGGCGGCAATGCCCGCCACGGTGGATATGTCGTCAGCTATGGCGTTAAGATCAGCCAGGTCGGTGGACAAAAGACCGCCCTCGACACCGTCGCCTGTGGCGTTAAATGTCAATACCCGAAGGGCGCGGTCAGCGGCGTCCACCGCCTCAATGAAGATCCCAGCGAAACCGTCAACGGCCAGCGGATCTTCCAGACGAAGGGAGAGACCGCGGCTAATCTGTTCTTGTTGTTGGATATTCTGCATGACCAAGCGATCAAGCGCGGTTTCCACGGCCGTTTCGTTGAAGTTACCTTCGGTCGGAAGATCGGCCGTCTGGGTGATTTCAAGGATATTGGCGATAAGACCGATATGGTCGGCGGCCACGGGCGACCCGATACCGAAATCAATTTCCCCGCCCTCGCCGTCGTCGTCAAGCGTGACTTCGTAATCCACGCCTTGGATCAGAAGGTAGTCTTCCAGATCCGCGAAGGCGAGATCTTCAGGGTAGTCATAAACCTTGATATCGGAAGCCTGAATGACGCGGAAGTTGAAAGTAACCACGTCGGTGACGCCGTCGCCTTGGAACCTTTTCTTATTGGTCGTGTTCTCGACGGTCACGGCTTGCCCCCTATCGCGGTTGTCAGATCCGGCGCCCTTTCGGGCAGTGCTTCACCAGGGGTCCACCAGAAGCCTTGACCAGTCTGTTTCTTCATGCGTTTTTCGATCTTACGCATACGGTCACTATAGCTTGGATCAAGGAACTTCTCAACCTGATCTAGCAACATTCTTTCCACAATCATGCGGGTATACCACATATGCACGACCGGGGCTTCCTTGTTCGCTATTCTGAAAAGGTCTGACAGGACAGTGTCCCACTTCACTTCCGTCCCGAGGCTGTAAAGGTCCCCAGCTTTTGCGATATTCCACATGGTCGAAGGGATCGGCCCGGCGATCTGTTCGGCAAAACTGTTATTTGTCCGACTGGTGTCAGCGAACATAAAGTCACCAAACAGGCCCAGCCCGCCGGATTGAAGAAGGGAAGCGATCCAGAACTTCGGATCCGCCATGTCCCGCGGGTCCTTACCAAAGACGACCTGACGGGCCTGAAGCGCCAGCGCCCCGAAGATTGATCCGCCGACGACCGTGGCCGCCATGCGTTGCCAGCGTCCTTGACCCAGTTCGCGGATCATGGGAAGCGTGTG
>ERZ869921.229-NODE-229-length-37677-cov-67.597789_pt1 | contig 37677 bp, 66 predicted proteins | sample MGYA00579310_ERZ869921 | MGnify/ENA primary metagenome ERZ869921 (study PRJEB32216, sample SAMN09231816) | wastewater metagenome | place: USA: Maryland | collected 2016-06-21 | study: EMG produced TPA metagenomics assembly of the PRJNA472060 data set (Reclaimed... | reverse complement strand
TGTTCTCTACGTCCTTTGTCATCTAGGTAACGTGAGTAACGTGACTTAGCGATAAAGGTATTGTAAGGTGTTAATTCATATCTATTCATCTAGTTCTTCTTCTCCATCATAGTCAACCTCATCCATCAGTTGATCATAGTTATTTTCAATACGGTCTACAAACATCTCGACTATCTCCTCCGAAGTTATATCTAATAACTCAAGAAGAGATAGTTCATCTAAACGTTTCAGCCTCTCTTGTAATTCTTGTAGCGTCAACGGATACATTTTACTTACGTTGCTTTGTTACTCTTGGTTCTACTTTGATTGGCTTGGCTTTCTTTTCTTTCTTAGCTTGTCGTGCTGCTTCGTAGAACTCGATTGCTTTACCTGTCGCTTCGTGGATAGCTTTCATCTGTTTCAAGGTAGACTCGTTAGTGTCTAGCCATGAGTACAGATTAATGAAGCGTCCACCTGCTGATTGAATCGTAAGATCTAAATCAAACTCTTCATCAAAGATACCGTCTGCTTTCGGATTAAACATTCCTGATAATGATACGAATGCATTGTCCTCCGGAAAGAACTTACTAAAGTTTAATGTTTGTTTCTTAGTCGTCATTTAATTCCCTTTCAATTAAGTATTCTAAATAATGCTTTGCCTTCTTTAAATCCTGTACACCGTCTTTATGTTTCCAACGTAACAGATATTTTAACACATTTCCTTCCCAAAAGTCAAGCTCCCATTCAGAAATAATATCCCAAGGTTGGATAGCTCTTTGGTAGTGCGTACCTGCAACCTGTTGATCCTTAACTGATTTGCCTGTATCCTCATGAAGTTTATTTAAACCTGCAAAATATTCTTCAAGAGTTAAACCCTTGGTCAAGTCTACTGTCTCAACTAAGTTAGGGATCACTGCCGGTACATCATAGTGTCTATATCCTTCTCTTATCTGATTCATGTTATGATCCCCACTCATAATGGCTTAACCCCTACTGATTCTTTTGCTTGCTTCGTTCCCTGACTCCATGAGCCACACGTTCTGCATTGATATCTCTGATAAGTAGAGGTAGTCGTAACAGAAATACCACGCTTCTGTAAGTGAGTACCACCACAGCTCGGACACACGTGACCATCGGCATGATGATTGTGGTTCGGATGGTTCTTAATCCAAGGTAACAATCGGTGATAAAGTTTTTCCAGTAATATGACATCTTGTTTATTATACTCCTCCATTCTGAACCAAGCATCTCTGTCTTTGTTCATACATTTAACCCAAAGCTCATGACCTTCGTGAGCAGTCTTGCTACCCAAACCTAGTCGCTGTGCCACATAATCTAGCTTGTTGCTAGGGAATCTAAACTGACTACGTACTTGCTTGAGTAAATCAATCTGCTTGTAAGGAGCAGGAGGATTCATCTCATGTAACAAGAACTCTTTATTAAGAGTAGGCATATCAAACTTAGTACCATTGTAGTGAATCACAGCATCAGCTTCAGAGATTAGGTCATGGATTCTCTTCAGCATCTTCTTAGGTTTAGATACATGGACAGAATCAAACATTACTTCGTCTTCTCCTAGCCACTTAGCTGCCCAACATAATACGTAAGATGATTCCATCAACTGATTAATGCCTACGTTCTGTTGCCAAATACCCCACACGTGTGCTACGTTAGGACTAGATTCAATATCAAGAAGTAGTATCTTCAAAGTATTCCTTTACATTCCAACCATATACACCGTTTAAGAAATCACAGAAATGTTCAAAGACATCCTGCGGAGTAGCTGCTTCGTCTGTTCGCACAGAATGAGTAATATTTCTACCACTCAGATCTCTGTAACTAAAAACATATTCGTTACTATTATATATGTCCATCAATCTTTCTCCTTAGTATACGTACCAGTCGGTACAGCAGAAACTTTCTAAAGCTTATGACTTTTCGATTGTGTTCTGCCATACTTCCTGTATTACTTTTAGACGATCTAACTCGTTACTCTTGACCATGAGTAGTAAGGCATCGACTTGTTTGATGAGCATCAGGTTCTCTTCTTGTAATCGATCCATCCTTGCTCGCATCATTCTGTTCTCTACCTCTAGTGTTTCAATCTCACACTCACGATCATATACTTCTTCCGTTAGTTCGTTAATCCTAGAATCATAATGGTGGTTAGTGCAACTCATTTCGCCACCATCTTAAAGAAGTACTCCGCATCAATGATTGCTAGTGGTCTATCACCGTTCTGCTTTACGAACACTACTGGTTGATGATAACCATGTTCTTGTGCTTGCTTGTAATAGTTATATACAGCGACCTTAGCTAGATTCTTACACTCCACTTGGAAAGGGAATAGTTCTCTAGCAGCAGGACTTAACTGTACATCTTCACCACCTGCACCCATGCTTGTGCTTCGTACATCATCTAAACTCAGTGCCGGGAACGTTGCCAATATCTTGTCCCTTACCCACTTCTGCAGGTTTCTTCCTTTTGCTTTTGCTGATTGTGTTTTCAATCTTGATTACCTTTCGTTTAACAATCCATGCTTTAGGGATGTGCATTCGTGCATTACTATTATCACCTGATACAGTAGATGCTAGACAAATACCGTCCTTAGTTTCTGCTATTAAGAAGCCCACAGTTTTAACTGCATGAATATCTACCTTAACACTATCTTCCCAACCACCATCTGATACTGCGTCAACCCACTCAACATAGATTAGCTTGGAGGTTTCCAAATTTGGTTTGGTTCTCTTCGTATCCACAGTAGCTGTCCGTTCTCCAGTACTCGCTCCGAGTTTCCTTCGTATGCTTTGAGTACAGCAAGATACATTTCTTTTTCGTCTTTGCATTCTTTAAGAATCCTTTTCGCTTTAACGTCTCCAATTCCTTTGAGACCTTTGATATTGTCAACTCTATCTCCAGTTAAAATCTGTTTATAGAAATTAAAGATAGCTTCTTCTTCTGTGACATGGTAAAAGAAATCCTTAACAAAGTTATAGTGTTTACCTCGTAACATATCTAGGTCTTTATCAATAGAGCAGATGCAGTACTCTTCAGGATCTAAGGTATATGCTGCGATTCCTATAGCATCGTCAGCTTCTTGCCCTTCAATCATTTGGAACTGCCAGTGGTTCTGCATGTAATCACGTAGTGCCTGATAGTGCTTAGGCTTCGGTGCTTTTCTATTACCCTTATATGGTTCGGTAACTGCTATCTCATTACGGAAGTTTCCTTTACCTGTCAAATAACCTTGATACTCATCAAAGCCATTGAAGAGAATAATATCTTCTATGAACTCGCAACACCTAGCTATCGCAATTGACTCCGGTTCTTCCTCTGAGGCAAAGCCAATGCGATAAACTAGAATGTCACCATCGATCAAGGCAATCTGCATTACACAGCTTCGTTCAAATCGTCAATCGATACTTCGTCTTTCTCGTACACGATCAAGTCTTGGATAACAATCTTGCTAACACCTACACCCATAGCTTTCTTACCCTTGAATGTATACTCATAAGGCTTGATGAATGCCACACCCTTAGAACCGTTAGCTACCTTGACATCAATCTTACGACCGTCAGGATCAACAGCTAGGATAGGATACATCTTACTCTTAGCAGTAACATAGAAACCTTGGTCAGCTTTACGCTCATCGTTCTTAACTTCTACACCGATGTCCATCAATTTCTTTACTGCTTCCTTAGACAAGTTACACAAGTCCACTTGGTACTTCTCACTCATCTGATTAGGTTCATTCAAGAAAGCCCAATATAAGTCAACTTTAACTGGGATTGGTTTATTTAAATCCATTGTATTACTCCTATAAAATAAACTACATACATATTATATCACAGAATCAATGCTTTGTATAGCCCTGATCTGCAACTTCGTCTGAAATAATTTCAAACGCATCTTCCAACAAATCCATCACATCCTGCAGATCTAGTCGGGTATAGATGTGGATCATTCCATCTTCACTAACTCCGATTGTCACTGCTTCAACGACTTCTTTCTTGTCTTCATCAGCAATCATGGTCTGAACTTTGCTTCTTCAACTGCTCGAAGGTAGTCTTCTAAGACTGCTAATTCTTGCAACACCTTATCTAAAGCACTAACAATATCCTCTGCTGCTGCACCCATGCGTAGATACCCTTGTGCCCATCGTCTCAAATCATCTTCCATTAGTGTGTGTCCTTCCATGTTAAACCTGATCTATATTCACCAGTCAAAGGACAGTTCATGTTTAGCTTCTTACCGGCTTGTTCTATGGACTGTACCCCTAACTTACCTACGATGTCTTCATAACCATCTTCTACTTCTATCTGCCATTCATCATGGACATTTGCTACAAACTTATAATCAACACCAAGCTTGCTAAGTTTATCATCCAAGATAACTAAAGCTTGCTTCATGACAATTGCACCTGCACCTTGAAGGAGCGTGTTGAGTGCGGAATGTTCCGACCTAACTTGTAACCTACGTCCATCAAGACCCGGTAACGTTCCTTCCTTAGACAGCAAGCTAGATACTGTTTGACGTAACGCATGTAGCTTAGGTGTGTTCTTAAGAAAATTAGATATGAGTCGCTCTCCTTCCTTCGCTGAACCACCAACAATCTTCCCGATCTTACTAGCTCCAGCACCATAGAGGAATGCATATATAAACGTCTTAGCCTGATTCCTTGTTTCCAACCCCGCTGCCTTTTGGTTAGCAGTGTGGATGTCACCCGATACGACTTCATTTGTATATTCATCATCCTTCATATAGTGAGCAAGCATGCGTAACTCCAAACCTGAAGCATCGATACCGACTAACTTATACCCCTTCTCTACTGTCCATAACTCCCTACACTCATGTCCATATACTGCACTTGAGTTAGGTACTTGTGCCATGTTCGGACTCATGTGTGTCATTCTTCCTGTGACTGCACCATTAGTGATGACTTTACCATGAACCCTACCATCTTCCTTCATCTCCTTCAACCACGAACTGATCTGAGCAATACGCTTCTGCAACATCAAGTATTCTGCGATGGCTTTCGCTTCCGGGATGTCGACTCCTTCGAGGGTTGTTTCGTCAACTTTTGGTTGTCCTTTGTCGGTAAAGTCTTTCGGCTTCCAACCTTTTTCGATGAGTCTTTCTCCGATTTGTTTTCTACTGCCGGGGTTGAATACTTCGACAGCATCTTTGATACGCTTTCCTGTTTTCTCTGAGTATCTTTCAGTTGTTTTTGTTGGGAATATACTCTGTAACGAAGCTTCAATATTGACAAGCTTACTCGTAAGGTCTGCTTGAAGTTCGATAGCTTTTCTTTCATCCAACTTAAAACCGTTTTCTGTTTGCTTGCAGATGATCTCTTGGACTTTGTGTTCAAGTTCAATACTCCTTTTATCAAATTTGTTAATCTCAAACTGAGATAATAAATGTTCATATAACTTCTTAGTAACTAGTGTGTCTTGGATACAGTAAGTAATCATCTCATCTGTTAGTCCACCATCCCAGTCATCGAAGTCACCTTTAGGAAACCCTAGTCTTGTACCCCATGCTTCTAAACTATGACCTCCCTCCTTGCTTGGATCTAGAAGTCTTGCGGATACGAGCGTATCGTACAGTTGGTTCGTCCTCATCGAGATGTTCCAAGTCTTGCTCAGTACCTGTCGGTCGAATGCTATTATGTTGTGACCGATAATCAAATCGCATTGATCCAAATACTTTTGTAATCCGTTTACTTCTTTCCATACCTTAACCTCGTCAGTATCTATATCTCTTGTAACACAACACCAAATAACGTTGTGAGTACTGTTAGTTTCTATGTCAAGTATAATTTTCATACAGTTATTATACCATGCTTTGTTTAATTAGTCCACCTAAATACATTAGAACAGCTACAAATTCTACTATGAATAATGCATAGTCTCGCTGTCGTAATCCCGCATAAGTCCACAGCCCTGAACCAATGAACCCGAACCACAGATTCAAAGGATAGATGTTAAGACTTGTTAGTGCTATCCCGATCAGGCATAGGATTGTTCCTGTCCACTTCAGCATCTTGCTTATCCTTCTTCTTAAAGATTGCATCCCAGTTATTATCAAACTTTTCTCTGTCTTGTATTGGTCTAGGTGTGTCACCTTTACCGTTACCACATGGTCTATGTTTCATTTCTCACTCGCTTTCTCTAGTATTTTAAATGTATGTTCATGCCCGTTTTTAAATGCAACTTTAGATAGACAATACAAACAACCCATTAAATTAAATATAAGCATTACAGGTAAAAATAAAATCATTAAAAATAATCTTACTTTCATTTCTCACTCGCTTTCTTTAGTATTGCTCTAGCAAATTCGTGCATATCAACATAATCATCACCTGCATTTAATTCCTTATCACTTAACTCTCTTGCTTTCTTTTCAAGTTCATTAACTCGCATCATTGCTTGCGTTGCTAAGTTGTGCATGTTTCTGTACTTACTTCTCCACATTTCAATAGCATCAGCAGACTCTTCAAGCAAATCAGCAATCCTATCAGGTTCATTATTCTGAACTGACTTACGATCAGGTATCTGCCTACGTATCTCTGCACGTTTACGTAACCTGTTAATCAAATCATCTACGAATTGAATATTCTTTTCCATTAACTTCTACTCCTTGTCTAACCCTTGAAGGGAATCTATCCTCTAACCAAAAGCATCTTCGATCATAGTCATCACTGATAGCTCTGTATCCAACCCATCTTGTATCTCCTTGTCTATAAGTTGTACACTCAGTCATGTTCTCTACGTAGTGGTTCAGTGAACCATAAGCAAACCCACCCATGAATGCGAATACAAATACAAAGCCATACATCATAATGTTTCTTCCGGTATCTCAGACATACGTCCGGTCACACGATTGTAAAGTAAGCGACATGCCTTACCTGTCAGTCCTGCGAAACGATTCTTCAATACACGAACATGAGTAGTGTTGCGTTCATTCACATCCTCGTGTTGTCCATTACGCTCTAAGCCAATCACGATATCACTTAGCTGTGCAATTGAACCTGATCCACGTAGCTGTGCCAGTGATGTTACCGCACCTTCCTCGTGTCCCTTGTCAGACGGACGCTTCAAGTGTGAGACAACAAACAAACTAATACCTGTTTCCTGTACCAGCATGCGAAGCTTGGTCATGATCTCATCAATTGCTTTACGTTCATCACCTGATTCCTGTGCTGATACGATGATCGATACGTGGTCAACAAAGATGTACTTGCAGTCTAAACCTTTTGCCATGTAGCGTACACGATTAATGATGTTATCAATACTAGTACTTCCAAAGTGATCGAATAAGTACAAGCGGTCAGTGCCCATTGTCTTATCGAATGCTTCACGTAACTCTTCATCGTTAGTCTCACAATCCGGTAGATGTAATGTCTTGTTCACTGCTAAACTCATCAATGACTTAGCTGTTTTCTTAACTGATTCTTCTAAGAACATCAGTCCGATATTCTCTGTGCTCTTGTTAAGAATCTGCCATACAATCTCACGTAAGAACTGTGACTTACCTAGTCCTGATCCGGCAGTGACTGTAACCAATTCACCTTTACGAATACCATACGTCAGACTGTTAATGCCTTGATAAGGATAGTCTACCTCTGCCTTCTCTACTGGTGCATTGACTTCATCCCACAAGCTTGAACCGGCAATGATACCATCAGGTACGAACTTCTCTGCACTATACCATGAATCAATAAACTCTTTGCTCTTACCTGTACTTAGGTAATCACATGCGTCCTTCATGTCCGGCTTGTGCTTGAAGATACATACCTTACTACCGAACAACTCTGCTACTTGGTTCGTTGCTTGTTGTCCTTGTTCATCAGAGTCAAAGCATAGAACAATCTTCTCAAAAGAATTCAGGTACTCGTAAGCATTGCGACAATCCTTAAGTGCTGAGTGTGCACCATTACGAATCGATACAGCGGGATACTTAGATCCTGTCATCTGAAACACAGCTAGTGCATCGAACTCACCTTCAGTAATCGTGATAGCTCTGCCGCCCGCACTGAAAAGATTCTGTCCAAATAACTGGGCATCCTTCCAGTCACCGATAACACCAAAGGTTTTCTCGTTAACACCTCGTGTCTTACATGCTACTACCTTGTTATCTTTATCAGAGTATGGGAAGTAGTATTTATTACCATCAGATCCTGCACCATAATAGTGCATAGTCTGTTTAGTGATACCACGTTCTACAACTGCTACTGATTCCATACTATTTAATGCTTCTAATTCCTTCATAGAGCCTCTTGGTTGCGTTTGTTTGTGTGAGGTAATACCTACCCCTGTATCCTGATTAAATCGTGTCATACCACAGCTAAAACAGTGAGTGTGTCCATCATCATAGACAGCAAGTGCATCACTAGACCCACAATCAGAGCATGGTTCATGTGTTTTAACTAGTTTACTTGTTACTTTGTTGTGCATAGTATACCTTTGCATCGTAATAATCTTTTAAATCTGAGACCACTTGATCCCATCCGTACAGCTCAATGAACTCTGTCAGATCAGCTAAAGTAAAATGATAGTTAGCTTGCTCTGCGTCTAAGTATCTTTCGTATTCTAACATCTTATTAATCCTTCTTAGTTTATTATTAATTATAATAATAATTATTAATTAAGTATACTCTATAGTATTATTTAATATATAGGGTAACATGTTTAGCTATCGTTGTCAATACCCCTACGTGAATAATTAAAATCAAGATACTCAGTATCGTGTGTCGGTTTAATATCTTGCTCATCTTCGTCATCGTATAGGTCATATCTTTCATAGCTAAGTACTTGATTACTAATGGTATTATAACATCTGTTACACATGTCTAAATACTCGTTGGTGTTGATCGACTTTCTTGTTGCTTCAAAGTCACTAAGTTTTTTATCACAGCATCTGCATCTCATAGTAAAGCTTCTCCCACTTTGTTGTATGCCCAAGTATATGCATCGTCCTTCTTGTTAAATACTTTGTGCATTACTATTGTATCACATCTGAACCTAGAATCCAAGCTCAACAGTTTATCTCTTTCGTATTCACATTTCACAATGCGGAATAACTGGTTATCTTCGTCTAAAATCCTGTAAATTTTCATGATTTGTTCCTATTTTTATATAACTCTAGTGCTAGTGGTGCATGCTCTTGTAACCATTCAATCAGATCCCAATAGTTATCATGCAGTTTATCATACGCTTGCTCTAACTCTACTGATTTATAAGACATAAGTCCTCCAAAGATAATAGCTCATGTGAATAATAACATACAAGCTAGTGATAAGCAACAACCAATACGCTTGTCGTTCATGCTTACGATTAATCTTCTCCTCTTCTAAGAATTGCTTGCGATGTGCTTCTCCAAAATCATACATGTTCTTGATCTCCATTATAAGCGACATGATAAGGCATCATGTATTGGTTAACGACATTACCTTGACCATCGATAGCAGTGATTATAAACCCTGTATCGTCTTGACTTACCATTACATATCCTCCGGTATTAACAATGCTACCATCGTCTTGCTGATCAAAATTAATAACGCATGAGCCGTCATCTAATTCATCAGTGGTCATAATAAATTCTTTCATATTATTTAATCCTTTTCTTATGTAAATTCTTATTAATTTCTACTGTCATGAATGCTGATAAATAACTATTATGCATTTGTCTCCATAGATTCAGAAAATTTACAGCAGTATTAATATCTTTAAATCTTCGCTTGCCTTCATGAGTATTAACAACAAAACTAAGCTTATCAATCGAGACCATAATAAGTAACCTCACATAATAATTCACCAGTGTTTTGCACTCTCTCGCTAATGTATGGTGACTGCATATAATCAATACCTTCTTTAATCTCTTTAGCCTTTGCTCTTACCTCATCGTGGTTAATACCACTGATTAGATATACACCACCAGTCCCACGATTTAATCTATCTACCTTCATTATAATAACCCTTTCAATTGTTCGATTGTATCACGTAATGCTTCATCATCAAAGTGTTTTAATTCATTCCAAATAATCTTATTATATTTAATGTATCCTGTATCAGTATAGTTATACTTACAAAGATTATATAATTCTGTTTTTAAATCTGTCATATTAAAAGCCTACTCTAATGAATTGAAAATGGTCACGTTTAAATTGATCCGCTATTGATGCGTTAATCTTAACAGCTAAATCAGCACCTGATATATTCCTAATCCACCCCGAACCATACCAAAATTTACTATGCATTCTCTCAATTGTAATCATGTTCTCACCCCACGATATTTGAATATAATTATTCCCTTCATTAATACCTTCGTTGATTTTCTTTAGCACTTGTGCATTGCTTGGTTTTCTACCTGTAAAATAGTATTCATACATAATTATTTAATCTCCATCGTGTTATCAGTCTCGATAGCCCAATCTCCATAATGACACTCAGCCCAATCATTACCGTCAGATTCCCACGCTATTTCGTTAGCCTCATCAATTGAATTAGCTTGCACTTCTTTTGAGTAGAATACTATTTGACTAGCATATACAGTATATGTTTTCATTATATTACCCTTTCACTGTCATAATCTTAATTACTTTTGCCATTTTCTTGCCATGTGCTTTGTATGCTATCACTGGCACATCTTTAGAATAACAAGCTCTACAGCCATTGCACTTGCCTTCATTCTCATAAGCTTTACATTCAAAAGATCCGCTAGGCAATGTGTCGCTAAAGATTGTAGACGTTGTTAATCCGTTAATAATCTCTCCTGTCACTGAATCGCTAGACAATCGAACCACTACATTTTCTAATTGCATCATACGATTAATGACTGAATCATACTTAGTAAATTTATACATTCTCGTGGGTAACCAATGCTTAACCCATGGTGTAAGCTTCATTACTACAAAAATCTTTTCCGCTAGTCTTACGTCATACATATCCCCACTGTCAAACCATCGGAAATATCTGCTAGAATCTAAAGCTTTAATCATATCATCAACCCATGCTTGTCTTTTCCAGTCTTCTTTATTGAAATCCCTAGGTGCTCTCACGTTAGGGAATCTGTAATTCCCAGTTGTTGCGTAACACCCTTGACATGCCGGCACTAGATTGCCGTCCTTACCTATTGACCCTTGACATGTATCTAAGGCATTCAGTGACCAAGATAATATCCCATCAAGCTTACTGGTTTTTGATAGTTTAACGCTCATAATCATAGTCCTCTTCTACACATTGAATTAATTTGTCTAAGTATGCAATGCTAGTCAATAGCTCTTGATACTCTTCGTCTTCGTCATTAAATAGACCTTTATCTTGTTCATACTCATTAAGCAATAAGTATAAACCCTTACGTATAACTACTCTATCTCTTACTGTTAATTTCATAATTCCTCCGTTGTTAGGTAGATAATTTCATACTCTAGGATTCTACGCAATTAGGTAAAACCCTAGGTATAGAATCAATATATAATGCCTGCTTCTAGTGCTACCTTGTAAGCTTGCTCATGGTTCAATGTATCCACTAGCTCATAATCATCATCGATAAACTCGTAAACTTCTAGAATGAATTGCTTAGTCTTTGGGTCATACTCTAGCACGTCATTGTCATTAACTTGCCATGTGAATTTATTGTTCACCTCTTCGGGTAATAAAGCCATGTTAACTGTTTTCTTTTCGTCAATTAGTTTTAAGAATGTGAATCTCATAATACCTCCTTTGTTGAACATGACTCATAGTCTCATAAATCAATAGGCAATGTCAAATTTATTTCTCACCATGTGATAAAATCTTGTCTAGTTATTTCACTATGTGATACAGATCTCTTGACTTGGTGCTAAAAGTATGCTTAAGGGTCAATTCCCAACACACATACTCCCAATTTAACAAATTTGTCAAGTTCGAGCATAGTTTCTTTGGAATTTGCATAGTTTACTACACAAACTGTTGTATTTTTGCAACATGGGGGGAGGGGGTAACAAAATTTCCACAGATATACGAACCCTACAAAACACGCAAAAAGGAAAAATGAGTGATCTATTATATAATTGTATAAACTAAAGAAAAGTTGGGAAATAGGACGAATAATAGTTAAAGATAATAATGATTATAATCAATGACTTACAGTTAATAATGATCAATGATAATGACTATCAATAAAGGAAGACAAACTGTGCACTCGAAGAGGACTTGCGGAGAGGCTAAGAAGCTCACAAGTGAACCCCGCAGATGTGCATAAGAGAATAGATTGTAACGAATTGTAGGTAAATGTTCATAATTGTCTACAATCAGTAACAGTTCTTGTTGTCTATTAAAATAAAAGTCAATTACCTCTTGACAAATTCTTAAAAGTGTGTTATAATATTACTTAGTAATGGTTTTTAAGTAGATGTTAATAACGATAACAATGATAATTCTAAGAAGTACTAAGAACACTACATAAACTATATAATTATATAAGTTCTCCTCTAAGGATAAAGAATGGAAGAAGAAGTCAAGCCTCGTAGAGGAAGACCACCTAAGTCACTGATCGAGTCTAAAAAGAAACCGGGAACACTCGGTAGACCTAAAGGTGATAACGGAAGAATTCAAGAATTAAAAGCACGATTACTCGCCACCACTGGTGATAAAGTTATCAATAAGATTGTCTCAATAGCAATGGATGATACTCATAGTGGTCAGATGGCTGCACTGAAGATGTGCATGGATCGTGTCTTACCAACATCGCTATTCGAGAAAGATGCTAAAGGTCAGCGGAATGCTGTAACCATTAACATCACTGGGATAGGCGATGCCAAAGTAGAGGCAGCAGAAGTTGTAGACGTTGAAGTTACTGATGTAGAGTATAACGATGAATCTTAATTTCGAACTGTTGCCTTGGCAAAAAGAAGTCTATAGTGACAAGACTAGATTTAAAGTAATTGTTGCAGGTAGACGTTGCGGTAAAAGTAGGTTGTCTGCAGTTGCTCTCCTCGTAGAGGGTTTAAAGTGTCCGCAAGGATCTGCAGTGATGTATGTAGCTCCTACTCAAGGACAAGCAAGACAGATTATTTGGGACTTGCTAATGGACTTAGGTAGAGATGTTATCAGCAGTAGTCATGTGAACAACATGGACATTACTCTGATTAACGGTGCTAAGATTTATGTACGTGGTGCTGATAGACCTGATACGCTTCGTGGTGTTTCTTTAACCTTCGTAGTACTGGATGAGGTTGCTGACATCAAAGCAGATACGTGGGAGAAAGTATTACGTGCTGCTCTATCTGATAAGAAAGGTAATGCCTTGTTTATCGGTACACCGAAAGGTCGTAACTGGTTCTACGATATGTATAACCTAGGACTTGATGGTGAAGATGAAGAATGGAAGTCATGGCACTTTACCACTAAGGACAATCCACTGATTGATCCTAAAGAGATTGAAGGTGCGAGGAAGACATTAAGTAGTTTTGCTTTCAAGCAGGAATACGAAGCTTCTTTTGATAATGCAGGCACAGACTTGTTTAAAGAGAAGTGGATCAAGTACGGAGAAGAACCTGATGGTGGTGTGTACTATATCGGTATGGACATCTCAGGATTCATTAACGAGAACTATTCACAATCTAGACAAAAGAAGTTAGACCAGTCTGCTATTGCAGTGGTTAAAGTAACTGATGATGGTAACTGGTTTGTGCATAAGATAGAACATGGACGATGGGATACGAAAGAGACTGCTCAACGTATTCTAAAGAACATTAAAGAGTTTCAACCAGTAGGTATAGGTTTGGAACGTGGTACGAGTAGAAACGCTGTTATGCCTTATCTAAGTGATTGTATGAGAGCTAATAACGTTTACGCACATATCACTGACTTAACGCATGGTGGTAAAAAGAAAACAGAACGTATTGTTTGGGCATTGCAAGGTCGCTTCGAGCATGGCAAGATTACGTTGAATGAAGACGAGGATTGGGAAGAGTTTAAGGATCAGCTCCTAATGTTCCCAACATCGCAAGTACACGATGACTTAGTTGATGCTCTGTCATTCGTAGATCAGTTAGCTGTCACTACTTATTTTAACGATGATGATAGTGATGAACTTGAACCTTTAGATTGGATATCAGGATACTAATATGGCATTAAGCATTGTTAAAGGAATATTTGGATTTGATCCAATGTCTCTAGTACAGGGATTGAAACAAACAAATCCTTTAGAGGGTGGCATGATGCCTGACCTAGCACCAAAGATGTTTATTGGTACAACAGGTTTAGAGAACTTAGAGAAGGCAGGTGTTAACATTGGTAAAGCAATGGATAACATGGCAGCAGTTGAAGCTGATTGGTTAAACCTACCAGTTCGTGAGTTTGATGAGAAGTGGGGTAAATCAGGCTTCTTAGTTGACCCAGTATCTAACAAAGCAATGTATGAGATTTCTGACAAAGAAGTTAAAGTACGTGATGGTATTAATCTCAAGACTATTCCTGAAGACTCACTACTAACTGTTGATGAGTTATTCTCTATGCCTACTCTTAAGGCAGCATATCCCGGTATTGAATCAATCAAAGTAAGTTTCATTGACGATCCTAAGTCACCACGACTAGCTGCATACAGTCCTACTGATAACAGCATTCTATTTAACAGAGAGCATCCTGATTGGGATAAGTATAATCCTGCTGCTACTGTTTTACATGAAGCACAGCACTATGTACAAGGTAAAGAGATGTTTACCAAAGGTGCAGGCTTTACAGATATGTTAAGCAAGGATGATGACTATCTAAACTCTTTGACAGAATTAATCCCTGCAGTAAATCCTAAGTCAAGTGCATACAAAGTAAACACTAAAAAAGGTATTGCTAAGTTCCTAGCTGATAATCCTCGTTCAGGCTTCAGTGAAGGTGAACTAGCTACAGCTATTGAACGTCTAGGTCGTGAAGATGGATTAGATGCTTTCTCAAGTCTTAAGCGTAGTCTTGGAGAAGAAAGAGCAACTAAGTTAATTTCTTTTGGTTCTATGATTCCTGAGATCGGCAATATCCTTGCTGCAAAAGAACAAGCATCTCAACTATATAACAAGAACTTTGCTGACTACTTACGAGTAGCAGGTGAAGTATTTGCAAGACAAACAGAACAAAGAGCAGGTATGTCTACTGCACAACGCAGGGCTGAATCAATTTATCGTACAATCGATAGCGATCCTTTAAACAGAAAGTTTGGCATTACTTCAGATAACATGTCTCCTTCGCCTGAGATCGGAGCACAAGATATGTTTACTGATCCAATGGCTTCTTCAATCCAATCATCTATCCCACAAGGACTATAAAACATGGCAGAGAACTATTCTGACGATAAAGAATACGAAGTAACAGAATCAGATAAAGAACTAACTGGTTTTGTTACGCATCATACTGACTTATGGAGAAACCATAGGGATGTAAACTACACAAAACAGTGGGAAGAATACGAGCGTTTATGGCGAGGTATTTGGGCTGCTGAAGATAAGATGCGTGATTCAGAGAGATCACGTATTATTACTCCTGCATTGCAACAAGCAATTGAATCTAAGCAAGCTGAGATCAGCGAAGCAGTGTTTGGTCGTGGTGAGTTCTTTGATATTGTTGACGATCGTAATGATCAGGACAAGTCAGATGTGGTTCTTATCCGTAATCAGATGCACGAAGACTTCAAACAAACAAAGATTAAGCGTTCAATCGATGAGATTGTTCTCTTAGCTGAGTTGTATGGTACTGGTATCGGTGAGATTGTAGTTGAAGAGAAGAAGGTTTTAGTTCCTGCTACTCAACCAATCCCCGGAACTGACGTTGCAGCTATCGGTGTACAAGAAACTAAGAAGTTCTTGGTTGGTTTAAACCCGATTAACCCTAGAAATTTCCTTATTGAACCTAATGCACGTAGCGTAGAAGACTCTATGGGTGTTGCAATTGAGGAATACATGTCATTCCATCAGATTGTTAAGGGCATGGAAGATGGTGTTTATCGTAAATGTGACATTTCTCCTAGCTATAAGAGCTCAGATTTAGAACCAGTACAAGAAGAATCTAATTTTATTGATAACAAGATCCCTGTGATCCGTTATTATGGCTTAGTTCCTCGTGAATATCTAGAGCAACTAGAGAATGAAGAGGGCGAAGTAGTTGATTTGTTCCCTGAAGACTCAGCTTCTGATGATTATTCAGACCTAGTTGAGGCTATTGTTGTAGTTGCTGATGGTCAACACCTACTTAAGGCTGAGAGATCACCTTACATGATGAATGATCGACCAGTTGTTGCCTACCAAGCTGACTCTATGCCCGGTCGTTTTTGGGGTAGAGGTACTGCTGAGAAGGGTTACAACATGCAGAAGGCTATGGACGCACAAGTTCGTGCCCATTTAGACTCTTTAGCATTGACTACAGCTCCAATGATGGCAATGGATGCAACTCGCCTACCACGTGGTGCTAAGTATGAAGTAAAAGCAGGTAAGAACTTCTTGGTTAACGGTAATCCATCAGAGATTATGATGCCATTTAAGTTTGGTGCTACAGATCCGGGCAACCTAACTACAGCAAATGCCTTCCAAGCGATGTTATTGCAGGCTACAGGCACGATTGATAGTACCTCTATGCCCACCCAAGTAGCTGCCGGTGAAGCGTCAGGAGCAGGGCTTTCAATGGCTCTGTCAGGCTTGATGAAGAAGAGCAAGAGAACTCTTATTCACTTCCAAGAAGACTTCCTTATTCCGTTCATCAACAAAGCTGCTTGGAGATTCATGCAGTTTGACCCTGATCGTTACCCAGTTAAGGACGTAGAGTTCCTACCTATCTCAACAATGGGCATGGTAGCTCGTGAATACGAACAACAACAGATGATTGGCTTGATGCAGACTCTAGGAAACAGTCCTATTACCCCTGTATTGTTACAAGGTATCATCCAATCCTCTAGCTTGGCTAATCGTGAAGAGATCGTAGCTACTCTACAGCAGATGTCACAGCCTGATCCAATGGCTCAACAGATGGCTCAGTTGGATATTGCAATCAAAGAAGCTCAATTACAAGAAACTCAGGCGAAAGCAGCTAAGGCAGCAGCAGAGGCTCAGAAGGCTGAGACTGAAGCACAGTTAATGCCAATGGAAGCTGAAGCAAAAATGATTGGTAACTTATCTCGTGGTGCTCGTGATAGTGATGACTTCGAGAAACGTGCCAAGATTGCTGAACTAGCTCTTCAGGAAGCTGATATCCAGTCTAATGAGAAGATTGCTGCTATGCAGATGGCAACAAAAATGCAATAAGTACTTGACAAATGGAGAAAAGTGTGGTATAATATTATCATTATATCATTAACTCATCTCCATGTCAAGGAAAAAGATGAAAAAAGAAATACAAAAGTATTACGAAGACCGATTCGCTATGATGGCTACCCAAGGGTGGAAAGACCTCATAGAGGACGTTGAAACAATGTTAGTAGCTACTGACAATCTAGGTGGTATCAGTACCGTAGAACAACTTCATTTCCGTAAGGGTGAAGTATCTGTGATGAACTGGATCAAAAACCTAAGAGATGCCAGCGGTGAAGTATACGAACGACTACAAGAGGAAGATGATGCCTCGTAGGATGTTCGATTTTACATGTAAGAATTCACACACAACTGAGCACTTCGTTGAAATAGACACAAAAGAGGTTAGTTGTAGTGAGTGTGGCGAGATAGCGACTCGCATTCTTTCCCCTAGTAGGGTCTATCTAGAACCTTTTAGTGGAGATCATCCATCGAGTTATGACCGGTGGAATCGGGTGAGAGCTGAGAAGCTTGCACAGGAAAGAAAAAGAAACGCTGATAACGGTTCATAAAGGTGTTACGTCCACCTCGAACTATTTTTAAATTCCTAAAATCGCAAAGCGACAGGAGGCACTGATGGCTGAATTTATTGAGCAGCAAGAAGAGGGAAACCTCGATGATTTTGATCAACAACTAGATACAGGTACTACTGATCCTGCAGTTAATGCAGACAACTCACAAGAACCTGAAGACGAATTACCTGCTAAATACAGAGGTAAGACACCGGCTGAATTAGCTCGTATGCATCAAGAGGCTGAAAAGCTTTTAGGCAGACAAGCACAAGAGGTAGGTGAAAGTCGTAGATTGTTGGATGAAGTTATCAAGCAACAACTCAATGCAAAGAAGGACACGCAGCCGGAAGTAAAGACGCAAGAACTTGATTGGTATGAAGACCCTGCTAAGGCAACGGATCAGCGAATCGAGAGTAATCCAGTTATTAAAAGTTTAAAAGAACAACAAGAAGAGATTGCTAGACAAGCATCCCTACAACGCTTAGAGAAGGCTCACCCCGACTTTATGCAAGTTGCTAGTTCTGAAGACTTTGTTGAATGGATTAGAGGTTCTCGAATTCGTGTAGAGCTATTTGCTAAAGCGAACAACTATGATTATGATTCTGCTGATGAGCTATTAAGTACTTACAAAGCACTTAAGAATATCAAGACTCAACAGGTACAAGCTGCTGATGAGACGCTAAAGAAAGTAGATACAGAAAAAAGAACACAGTCGCTTAAAGCTGCTGCAGTTCCTCGTGGTGGTTCAGGTGAATCTTCTAAGCCAATTTACAAACGTGTCGATCTTATCACTTTGAAAATGCGTGACCCAGTAAGATATGAAATGATGTCGGAAGAGATTATGGAAGCTTACGCTGAGGGTCGTGTGAAATAATTAATTTAATTTAGGAGATTTAAAAATGGCTTTAGGTTCAGGACATCAAACAATTACAACAGCAGCTAAGTTTATTCCAGAGATTTGGAGTGACGAAGTTGTTGCAACATACAAGAAGAATTTGGTTGCAGCTAATCTTATCAAGAAGATGAACTTCAAAGGTAAGAAAGGTGACGCAGTACATATTCCAAAACCTGGTCGTGGTTCAGCTAACGCTAAGGCAGCTAACTCACAAGTTACTTTGAACACAGACACAGCTACTGAAGTTATCGTTAACATCGATCAACATTGGGAATTCTCAATCATGATCGAAGATATCGTTTCTGCTCAGGCTTTGGCTTCTATGCGTCAATTCTACACAGACGATGCAGGCTATGCATTGGCTCGTAAAGTTGACTCATTGATCCTTGAGTTGGGTCGTGGTGTTAACGGTGGTGACGGTACTGCTGCTTACACTGGTGCTTACTCAGGTGCTGATGGTACAACTGCTTACACAGGTACTGCAGGTGCTTTGACTGATGCTGCTATCCGCAGATCTATTCAGCGTTTGGATGACAACGATGTACCAATGGACGGTCGCTTCTTGATCGTTCCTCCATCAACACGTAACACATTGATGGGTATTGCACGTTTCACTGAGCAAGCTTTCGTTGGTGATGCAGGTTCAGGTAACACAATCCGTTCAGGTGAAGTTGGTAACGTTTACGGTGTTCCAGTATTCGTTTCTAGCAACGCTGACGCTGCAACTGATGGCGATCGTATCTGCTTGTTAGGTCACAAGGACTTCGCAGTTCTAGTTGAGCAAATGGGTGTACGTACTCAGACTCAGTACAAGCAAGAGTACCTTGGTGACTTGTTCACTGCCGACACATTGTTCGGTGTGAAAGAGTTGCGTGACGGTTCTGCTGTTGCATTGGCTGTACCTGCTTAATTAAATAAGCAATGATTGATCCCTCTTCGGAGGGGTCTTTCTTAAGGGCTCTACGGAGTCTTTAACAAAGACAAGGAGTTTCAATGGCGAAGTTCAAAGATATAGCTACCGGTAACGTATTCGAGTTTACACAAGAGCATGATATTCAAACAATGCGTAAGCACCCTGAGTACACCGAAGTAGAAGAAGTAAAAGTAGTGGAAGAACCACTCGTATTAAAGAAACCTTTAACAACGAAAAAACAATTAAAGGAAGTTTAAATGACATTATATCGTGGAGCAGGTGGAGGTGGTAACTCTACCAACGATGCGTTAGTTTCAGAAGTACAAGAATACGCTACTGATGCTCAGACTGCTGCAACTGCTGCAGCTACTTCAGCTACTAATGCGTCAACTTCGGCTGCTGCTGCGTCTACTTCAGCATCTAATGCTGCTGCCTCAGCAAGTACTGCTGCAGGTGCAATTAGTTCTGCTAACTCTGCTGCTACTTTAGCACAATCCAAAGCCAATGAAGCTGAGGAATCTGCTGAAGATGCTGCTGCTGCATTAGCTTTAGCTGAAACTTATCGTAATCAAGCTCAAGCTTCAGCAAGTGCTGCTGATGCAAGTGCTGATCTAGCTGCTACTATTACTGCTGACTTAGCTGCTGACTTAGCTGCTGTTGAAGCAAATCGGATTGCTGCTCAGGCTGCTGAAGATGGTGCTCAATTAGCTGAAACTAACGCTGCTGCTTCTGCTACATTAGCAGGAACTCGTGCTACTTCAGCAACTGCTAGTGCTTCTGCTGCTGCAACAAGTGCTACAAATGCTGCTTCATCAGCAACCTCTGCTTCTGCAAGTGCAACTACTGCAACTAACCAAGCAACTACTGCAACAACTGCAGCGACTACTGCAACTTCTGCTGCAACTAGTACTTCAGCGTTATTAGCTACATTTAGAAGTGTATTCTTAGGTGCGTTTGCTAATGATGCTGCTGCAATTTCTTTTGCAGGATCTAATAGCATTACTATCGCTGATGGCATCATGTATGAAAACACCGCTAGTGATAAGTTTAGAATTTATAATGGTACTGCTTGGCAAGACTATGATTCATCAGCTCAGGCTTCTCAATCTGCTGCTGCGTTAAGTGCTGCAAGTGCTTCAACAAGTGCAAGCAGTGCTTCTACTTCAGCCTCTGCTGCAGCTACATCAGCAACTAACGCTGCAAGTTCCGCTACATCTGCTAGTGGTTCTGCTGCTACAGCTACTACAAAGGCAAGCGAAGCTTCTACTTCAGCAACTAACGCTGCTAACTCAGCATCTGCTGCAGCGACTAGTGCAACTAATGCATCTAACTCTGCTAGTGCTGCTGCTACTTCTGCTTCACAAGCTGCTGCAAGTGCAGGAACATTCACTGATTCTTATGTACGCAGTTTAATCTCTGCATCAGGATCATTATCTTATAATAACAGTACTGGTGTAATGAGCTTTACTCAAGGTAACTCAGACACCGTAGCAGAAGGTTCTACAAATCTTTACTTTACAAACACAAGAGCTAGAAATGCAATATCTGTTTCAGGTTCATTGTCTTATAACGCATCAACTGGAGTTATTAGTTATACTCAGCCTACTAATGTATCTGCGTTTACTAATGATTCAGGATATTTAACAAACGCTAGTACCATAACTGGAGGAACATATTAATGGCTACGATTATTACTAAGAACAGTCAGACTGCAAGTGCAGTTCCATCGGCTGCTTCTTTAGCGGTGGGAGAATTAGCAGTTAATACTGCTGATGGTAAACTATATACAGAGCATACTGGTGGAGTAGTTAAGGAGATTATTCCTTCTACTGTAGTTGATGGCGGTATTACTGCTGCTAAGATTGCAAGTAATGCTGTAACAACTGCAAAGATTGCTGATGCTAACGTAACAGTAGCTAAACTATCTGCTTCAGGCACTCCAAGTTCAACTACTTTCTTACGTGGAGATGGTTCATGGCAAGCTGCAGGTGGCGGTGATAATGGTCGTGGTCAGATCTTTACAAGTAACGGTACATTCACAATTCCTTCAGGAACTACATCTGTTAAGGTAACCGTAGTCGGTGGTGGTAATAACGGTGCATCTGGCGGAAACGGAAATACTAACGGAAGTAATGGTGCAGGCGGAACAGGTGGAACAGGAAGTGCTGTTGCAACTTCTTTTTTAACTGGACTAACACCGGGAAATACTTTAGCTGTAACAGTTGGTGGTAGTAACGGAGGGACATCTTCAGTTGCTTCAGGAACTCAATCTATTACAACTATTTCTGCAAATCCTTCAGGAGCATCGGGCGGAACACTAAACGCACCTCCAGTTTTAGGTGGATTAGGGGGACTATCGAATAACGGAAGTTCACAAACTTCTGGAGGCACCGGCGGAAGCGGTGGTGCAGGTTTTGCTGCTTTTGGTTCAGGTGGTTCTAGAGGATCAAACGGAACGAACAATCAAAATAACGGAGGAACAGGCGGAGCTTCTGGTGTTGGCGGAGCAGGTTATGGTGGTGGTGGTGGTGGCGGAGGTGGTGGAGGTTCAGGTTCAGCAGCAACTGGTTATGGCGGAGGAACTACACCAGGCAATGGTGGAGCAGGCGGTGCAGGTGCTCAAGGTATCGTAGTTTTTGAATGGTGATAAATATGACAAAAAATTATTTAATGATTCAAGAAAACAAAGTTACAAACATCTGTGTTTGGGATGGCAGTACTGATTCATGGCTACCTCCTTCCGGTGTAACAATGCTTATTCAAGAAGAAACACCTACTAAAGTATGGGGTTTGAATGAAGAACAAACAGAATATGTTTTAGTTGACTCTGTTGGAAATGCTTGCATTGGCTTTACTTATGATGGTTCTATGTGTATTACTAACGAAGAAAAACCAACAGATATTCCTGTAAAGCAAGTAACACCTCCTACACCTGCAACAGGTGAAATCCCTGTTACTAACACTGGAGTTTAATGTTCGCCAGTGCTCAACAATTAAATCAGATTGCATCATGGGCTGAAGAACATAAACACTTGTTTAAGCCTAATGGTAAAGGTAGGCAGTATGGCATATTTTCAACACTTGGTTATCCAACAGCAGCACTAGAGTTACGTAATAAAATAATTGAAGTTTATGGTTTACAAGATAAAAAACAAGAACCTATTTTTCAAGATTATTGCGGGTATATAACAGCAGGTGGAGCGATACACGAACATTCAGATCCTAATCAAGACAATTTAATTCATACAAGGTTTAACATCATGATTTCTAAATCAATAGAAGGAGGTGTTCCTGTTCAGAACGGTAAAGAAATTAGTGTTGAAGAAGGAGATGTTTGGAGATGTGATGCAGGGATTGTCAAGCATTGGTGTACAGAAGTGAAAGGCAATAAGCCTCGTATTGTTTGTTCTTTTGGATTTTTATTATGAAACTTGATACACCATATAAAGAAATTTTATCGTTAAACAAAAGTTTAATTAATAATTTTATTGATTGTATTGATGAAAAAGACTTCTTTGTAGATACTCGCAGACAACAAATGAAAAGTTTAGATAATACACCTTCTGTATTATTAAGACATTCTGAAGGATATATTGAACAACTCCTAGGTAACATACACCATAATAAATCTTTAGATATGGTTGATTTTCCTTTAATGGGAAAATATAAAACAGTTTTAGATGATATATTAAAAGAGCTTAAAACAAAATATAGATTTACTGATTATGCTTGTGTAATAGCTAAGTTGATTTCAAATGCATCTGTAAAAAGACATAAAGACACAGGCTCTTTTTTAGAAACATGTCATAGGATACATATTCCATTGATATCAAATGAAGAATGTATGTATGAAGTCGATGGTGTAGAGTGGCACATGGAAGTCGGGAAAGTTTACGAGATTGATAATACAAGGCAGCATAGCTGTCGAACAGGAAATCAAGAACGAACTCATCTTATTATTAATTTGTACCCATAAGGATTATTTGTATGAGTCACCCTGTAGTTAATATTGGTTGTGTAGCAAACCTCTTTAGTAGACAAATGCACTTTGAGAAGGCAGGAGATACTGAGCTAGGTCACACACATCCGTTTGATCACTTAACACTTCTTGCAGCAGGTACTGTAAAGGTGACTGTTGAAGGTAAAGAAACTGTATTTAAAGCTCCTCACATGATCTATATTCATAAGGATAAGGTTCATAAGTTAGAGGCTTTAGAAGATAATACTGTTGCGTATTGTATTCACGCATTACGTGATGGTAACGAAGTAGACGATATTTTAGATCCTGCGATGATTCCTGAAGGAGTAGATCCTTTTGAAGCAGGTATAGCAAAACCTTTAATTTGTGGTTAAGGAGCTGTACGTGTCAGACAATATAACAGAAAAGGACTTCGGTGCATTGGAAGCAGAAGTTCGCATACTAATTAACGAAGTTCATCTGTTACGAAAAGAGATGGCACAGGTAAATGCTACAATCAACCAAGGTAAAGGTGGATTATATGTATTACTTCTTGCTGCAGGTTCTATTGGTGCAGCTATAACGTTAGTTATTAAGAAAGTATTTGGTGCTTAATGGAATACTCATCAGTATCTGTAGGACATAATCTTACTGCAGGCTCTACTACAATGGTATACAAAGTACCTACAGGCTATGCTGCTAAGTGGAACTTGATGTACTTACATAATGCATCAGGAAATACAAAACACATTACTGCTAAATGGTATGATTTAACTACAAATACAGAGTATGCTGTATTGGATCAGTATAGCATGGGTTCTAAAGAGTATCTTAAGTTTGATGGCGGTGCTTATGTTCTATTAGATGAGGGTGATGAGATTCGTTTAACACCTGAAGCATCATCAACATTCTCTTCAATTAATACCTTTGAACTAGTAAGGAAGAAATAATGCCACTTAAAAAAGGTAAGTCAGATAAAACAATATCTTCTAACATCCGTATGATGGTTAAAGAAGGTAGACCTCAGAAGCAAGCTGTAGCAATTGCTTTATCAACAGCAGGTAAATCACTTCCTAAACGTGGTGGTCGTACTGCTAAGAACAAAGCTAAGAAATGAAGCAGGGTTTATACGCTAACATTCACGCTAAACGCAAGCGTATCGCTGAAGGATCAGGCGAGAAGATGCGTAAGGTAGGTAGCAAAGGTTCTCCATCAGCTAAAGACTTTAAGGATGCTGCTAAGACAGCTAAGAAAAAGAAATGAAGAAAGACTCTAGACTAGAACGTGCAGGTGTGGCAGGGTTTAATAAGCCTAAGAAAACACCAAGCCATCCTACTAAGTCACACGTTGTTGTGGCTAAAGAAGGCGATCAAGTGAAGACTATTCGCTTTGGTCAACAAGGAGTTAAAGGTGCAGGAGCTAATCCTACTACTGCTAGTGAGAAAGCTAGGAAGAAAAGCTTCGAAGCACGTCATGCTAAGAATATCTCTAAAGGTAAGATGAGTGCTGCGTATTGGAGCGACCGCACAAAATGGTAGTAAAATCAAAGACTTATACAAAGAATTGTCCTACGTGTGGATCGTTACAATCTTATGGTCGCAAAGGTCATTTAGAAGATGCAATAAGAGGTAACTGGAGATGTAAGTCCTGTAGTAGTTATGATAATAACTTTAAGGGAAAGTATCATTCAATTCCTTATACATGGTTTAATATCAAACAGAAAAGCGGTTTATCTAGAGGTTATCAATGGGAACTAACTATTGAAGATATCTGGAGTATGTATGAAAAGCAAGAAGGAGTATGTGCTTTATCAGGCTTACCTATTAAATGGGCTGAAAAAGGATTAACAGCTACTGCATCAATAGATAGAATAGATAGTACAGAAGGATATGTTCTTGAAAATGTGCAATTAGTACACAAGGATATTAATTTCATGAAGCAACAATATGACCAAGAATACTTTATTAATCTGTGTAAGGCTGTAGCAGATAATATAAAGTGGTAAATAAAGCTTGACTTTTCAATAATTATATGGTATAATATATTATGACTTATTTAGAACTAGTAAACGCAGTATTAAAGAGACTTCGTGAAGACGAAGTTACTACCGTCACTGCATCCAATTATTCAAAGTTAATCGGTTCATACGTTAACGATGCCAAGATGGACGTAGAGAATTCCTATTCTTGGAACTCATTATCAGATACATTGACTGTTAATACAGGTACAGGTATCTTTAATTACACATTGGTAGGATCAGGTCAGCGATTTGAAGTTATTGACGTATGGAATAACTCAGCTAATCAGAAGTTCTTCTTAGAGAATCGTCCAGTATCTTGGATGACTAAATCTTTATTGACTACTAATCCACAGCAGAATGCTCCTTTGTATTACTGCTTTAACGGTGAAGACGCTAACGGAGATACTCAGGTAGATATCTATCCGATACCTAATGGCACATATCAGATCTTCTTTAACATCACTAAGCCACAGCCTGATTTAGTTAACAATACTGATCGTCTATTAGTACCTAGCTTACCAGTTATCATGGGTGCTTATGCAAGGGCTTTAGCAGAGCGTGGTGAAGACGGTGGTATTGGATCAGGGGATGCATTCATGTTCTATCAGAAAGCTCTTGGTGACGCTATTGCTATTGAATCTAACCGTTATGTAGAAGAATCTAACTGGGGTGCTGTTTAATGGCTGAACAACTCACGTCAGCCTCAGTAGCTGCTCCGGGGTTCTTTGGTTTAAACACCCAAGATGCTAGTACTCAACTAGAAAATGGCTATGCATTACAAGCATTCAATGCTGTTATTGATAAGTCAGGTCGTATTGGTTCTCGTAAGGGTTGGACTAAGGTTAATGCAACCGTTCCTACAGCGTTAGGCACTGCAGCTATTGAGCAGATTAGTGAATTGATTGGCACTGATGGGACTAAGTATGTACTCGCAGCAGGAAACAATAAACTATTTAAACTTGTTGGTACAACATTATCAGAGATCACTTATGGTGGTGGAGGAACTGCACCTACGATCACTGCAAGCAATTGGTCTATTGCAACTCTTAACAACAAAACTTACTTCTTCCAATCAGGACATGATCCATTAATGTTTGATCCTGCGTTAAGTACTACGCAGTATAGAAGAGTATCAGAACATCCTACTTATTCAGGTACTGTACCACAAGGTAACGTAGTAGTATCTGCTTATGGTCGTTTATGGGTTGGTGATTTAGCAACTAACAAACAGATTGTTTACTTCTCAGACTTAGCAGCAGGTACAGTTTGGGCAGCAGGTACATCAGGATCATTAGATGTATCACAAGTATGGACTAATGGTACAGATCAAGTTACAGCATTAGCTGCTCATGGTGGCTTCTTAGTTATCTTTGGTTTAAGACAGACTTTAATCTATCAGTCACCACAAGATCCTAACGTTATGAGTCTTCTTGAAGGTATTAATCGTATTGGTTGTATCGCTAGAGACTCAGTAAAGAATATTAGTAATGACTTGTTGTTCTTGTCTGATGCAGGAGTGCGTTCTTTTGCACGATTAGTACAAGAGAAGTCAATGCCAATGCGTGATATCAGTAAGAATGTACGTGATGATTTAATTGCTATTCTACCGGGTGAAGACTTAACTAAAGTAAGAGCAGTATACAATGAGAAGGAAGCATTCTATTTGTTATCCTTCCCAGTGTCTAATATCAGTTATTGCTTTGATGTAAGAACACCGCTGCCTGATGGAGCAGCTAGAGCTACTATGTGGACGTTAGCTCCTAAAGCTTTGTATGCAGATTCTGCTCGTAGATTGTTGATGGGTTTCACAGGATATGTAGGTCAATATGATGGATATATTGATAACACTGCTGCTTATCCTTTCATCTATTATACAAACTACTTTGACTTTCAAACACCAACTACAGAGAAGATTCTAAAGAAGATTGGATATACAGTTGTTGGTGGTGTAAGACAAGAAGTAACAGTTAAGTGGGGTTTTGATTATGCGAATAACTACAGATCAGAACTATCAGTTGTAGGTGATCAGATCGTTTATGAGTACGGTATTGCAGAATATGGCATAGCAGAATACTCAGGTGGTATTGATATTGATCAAAAGAAAGTAAACACCAATGGTAGAGGTAAGATTATACAGATTGGTTTTGAATCAAATATAAATGGACAACCTATTTCAATTCAAAAGATTGATGTCTACGTAAAACAAGGGCGATTACTATGAGCAACTATGTTAAATCAGTAAACTTTACAGCTAAGGATACGCTACCTACAGGTAATGCTGCTAAGGTAGTACGTGGTGCTGAGTTAGATACAGAGTACACTGCTATTGCTGTGGCTGTTTCAACTAAAGCAGACTCTGCTAATCCTACATTCACAGGTACTGTTACACTAGGTGATACACTTGTAGGTGTTGTAGATGGTGGTACTTATTAATTGAAAGTCCCTGTGGTTAATCGTCCTGAGTACACGATGTACTTAGAGAACTTTGCAGAGATGTTGTGGTTTCATACAGATGTACGTAAGTGGTCAAGTAAAATAAAAACCAAGTATCTAGAAGATTTAAACTTATTGCAGTACTTAGTTGGCTTTCCTATAGTAGCATTAGTACAAGAAGATGATAAGAAGTTAGCTAAGTTCGGTGAAGTAACTGGATGGGAAAAGATGGAACAAATGAATTTAAACAATGGTAAAGTAGGCTACGTCTACACAAGGAGTTTATAATGGGTGGTTTAGTTAGTTCAGTATTAGAACCGTTTACAGGTGCTAAAAAGACTCAGGCTGCTGCTGCGAATGCTGCTGCTCAACAACGAGAGGCTGCTCAAGATGCAGCTTATGCTGCTGCGTTTAGACCAGTAGGAATGACAACTCGTTTCGGTACATCGTCTTTCACTCGTGAGATTGATCCTGAAACTGGTATGCCTTATGTATCTGCTGCAGAGTATACTGCTGCTCCTGAGTTATCATTACTACAGAACAGACTGTTTAATCAGTTCAATGCAGGCTTATCAGGTGCTGAACAAGTAGCAGGTCAATACGCTCCAGTAGGTGTCGGTGCTCAGAACCTAATGAATCTTGGTCAACAGTATATTGCTACATCTCCTGAGCAAGCAGCTCAAGACTACTTAACACAGCAACAAGGGTTACTAGCAGGCGGTAGAGAACAACAGCTTGCAAGTATCCGTAATAACTTATTCCAACGTGGTCGTAGTGGTCTAGCTACTGGCGGTACAACTACTGGTATGCAAGCAACTAACCCTGAGATGGCTGCTTACTACAATGCACTAGCTCAACAAGACGCTGCCTTGGCTGCACAAGCTACTCAAGCAGGTCAGCAACGTACACAGTTTGGTGCAGGTTTGTTAGGCACTGGTGCAGGATTACTAGGTACACAAGTACAAGGTACTGTAGGTGCTTATGCTCCATTACAAACTCAGTTAGGTTTAGCAGGTCAAGTAGAACAGATGGCTATGCAGCCTTATAATCTTGGTCTTCAGTTAGGTCAAGCATCATTGCCGGGTCAAACTGCAGGTGCACAGATCTACAATCAAGGATTCCAAAACGCTGCTAACACTCAGTATCAAGGTGTACAACAAGCTAATGCACTTAACTCACAGTTCTTATCTTCATTGATTGGTTCTGCTGCAGGTGGCTTTGCAGGTGGTGGAGCAGGTGCTGCTGCGGGTGGTGGCGGTGGTATGCTGAGTTCAGTAGGAAACTTCTTTGGTAATCCAATGACTGCATTCCAGTATGGTACAAACCTTGGTTCACAACAAACTAGAATGTTAGCTGCTCAAAACGCAGGATTTTAATAGGGAATAATCATGGGTAACTTAGCATCATCACAATTAAATACTAGTTCAGATCCGGCTCTTGTATTACAACAAGCACTACAGAGACGTGAACAACAACTTGCATCCATCACTAATCCACAACAACAACTAGCTGCTCGCTTGGGTGGCTTGCTTGGTGGTGGTATTGCTAACGTAGTACAGGATCGTGGTTTCTTTGATATCAATGATCCATTGTTAAACAAAGTAACTCAGATCCAAGGTATCTATAATCAAGTAGCTCAACAGATTGATCCTGCTTCTAATCCACAACAGTTCTTTGCTGAACTACAAAAAGCTTATGCTGATGCAGGTTTAGGAAGAGAAGCATTACAAGCAGCACAAGAGAGTCAGAAGTATCTTAAAGAAGGTCTTGCTCTTGAGTCAAGCAGGCTTGATTTGTTCAATAAGAATCCTGAGTTGTTGGATAAAGAGATTGCTAAGGCAACCAAAGACGAAGACTTGGAGAAGGTTGCTTCACTAAGTGCTCTGAAGAAACGTATTGAATCAGATCGTGATCTAACAAGAAGAGCTAAAGAAGCACAGATTAATGCTTCAGAAGCACAAGCTGCTGTAGCTAAAGCGACTGCTGAAGGTAAAGACATTATTCAACTTAAATCTATCACAGGTGAGGTAATTCCTTACGAGCGTAAAAACGGTAAGCTTGTTCCTTTACAGATTGAAGGAGCATCTTCTGTAACTCCTCCGGGAACTGGTAAAGGTAAATTTAGTCAAGGAACTCCTAGGTTCAGATATAATCCTGTAACTGGAATGCCGGAGCAGATCTAATGCCTATTATCGTAGAAGTTCCTGCTTATGGAGAAGTAGAGTTTCCTGATAATATGTCAATGCCGGAGATAGGAGAAGCAATATCTAAAATGGTAGGTGTTGCTCCCGGTAAAAAATTCACAGCAGGTGAGGTAGTTGGTAGAGCATTAGAGAGAGGTGTCACTAGTTCTATTCGTGGTGCTGCTCAACTACTTGGTGCTCCTTCTAATACTGTTGCTCCTGAAGATGTTGATCCTTTATCAGCGATGCAAGGCACTCCCATGGGAGAAGATATATCTAGCCTAGCTACTCCGGGACAAACTCAAAAGACTGACTTACAACGTGAGGCAGAGTATCGCATCATGGCTGAACAGCGTGGCTTCTTAGCTCCTGCTGCTAAAGTAGTTGGTAGTATTTTTGATCCGTTTAACTTACTTCCAGTAGGTCGTGTTGCTAACGTAGCTCAAGGTGCTCTTAAATTCGGTGGAGTTGGTGCAGCTAGTGGATTACTAGAACCTACATACGCTGAAGATACAGTCACAGGTAACGTAGTAGCCGGTGCTATTGGCGGTACAGTACTAGGTGCTGCATTCGGTAAGCTAGTATCTAAGTATGGTCAAGAAGCTGTAGAGCAAGCTATCAAAGATGGTGCGACTACAGAAGAAGAAGTTATCAGTATCGTTAAACCTAGAATTAAACTGAAGTCTACTCCTGAGCAAACAGAGTTTGTAGATACAGTAGAGGGTGTAACTAAACCTCGTATTCAATTAAAGTCTACACCTGATCAAGCTACTCCAGTACAAGTAATTGATACAGAAGCTCCTGCAGTATATGAATCTATTCAACCATTGCTAGATGGTATTGGTGATCTGGTTGAAAAAGAAGCAGTAGTGATGTCTATCGCTAACGGTGACTACACTAAGCTATTCAACTTACCTGCATTCAAAGACGTTGATGTACCACTAGATCGTATCGTAGTTGCTTTCGGTGAGAACAATCCTAATCGTATTCAGAACATGGATTCGTTCATCAAGAGTCGTTTATCAGGTAGACAAGAATCAGAACAATTACTAGGTCAAGTATATACAGCATTACAGACTAGATTATCTACTAGCCTAGGTAAGATGAACCGTGTTGACATGCCTGAAGACTTGGCAGTTAGTGGTTTGCTTGATCGTAAAGTACAAGAAGTATTATCTGCTGACGTAGTTAATGCTTTCATTCCTGCTGTGCGTAAAGCCAAGGATGACTTGTTTGCTTTGAACGATCTGTTGAATACCTTAGAAGGTTCAGGCATGACTCGTAGAGAAGCTGCAGCGATTCTTGCTCCTGACTTCAATCGTGCTGAGAGTATCTTAACCGCTGCTCTAGGTAACGCTTCTAATACAGGTCTAGCATTACAAGCTTTGAAGAAGCAAGCTGCTGTTATTGGCAGCACTAAGAACATCTTGAATAAAGTAATGAGTACTCAAGGTGATTCTATTGATCGTCTATTAGCATTGTCTGATTCAATCAAGACTATTGATGGTACATTGGATGTGGCACTAGATAAGACAGTAGCTAAGAATGAATTAATTAAGAATGCAATTAGAGAACCTAACTGGAGAGACAAAGCAGGTGAGTATGTTGTTAACGCATTCATCTCAGGTCTTGCTACTCCAGTAGTCAACGTTGCTTCTGCAGGATTTAAAGTACCTGCTGCTATCGCTACTCGCTTTGTTCAAGGACTATACCCCGGTTCAGGAGTAGGTGTGCGTGAATCAGGTGCTATGCTTCATGGTGTATTCCAAGGATTACTAGAGGGTACAGCGTTTGCTAAACAAGGTTTCGTATCAGGTTTACCTATCGATTCTACTTCAGAATTCAAGAGAGCTATCCCCGGTAAGTTAGGTGAAGTAGTTCGTATCCCTACCAAGGTTGGTGTAGGTGCTGACGAATGGGCTAAGGCAGTGTTCCGTAGAATGGAATGGAATGCTTTAGCTAATCGTGTAGCTTACTCAGGTAAGTTTGACGGTAAAGAAGCAGAGACTTATAACTTACTACGTAAGATTAACTTAGGTGATGCAGGTCGTATTGACGAAGGAAAGACTAGTGTAGCTTCTTGGGCTAAGACTATCATGAACCAAGTCGAAGGCACTGGCATGAGCAAGGAAGATGCTTTCCGTTTAGCAGAACAAGTTAATAACTATGCTAAGAAGCAGACATTCCAAGAAGAGTTTGCTAGAGGTACAATGGCTAACAAGGTGCTACAGTTCAGATCACAACATCCTGAATTAGCATTCATTGTTCCTTTCGTTAAGACTCCATTGAACATCATGAAGGATGCACTATCATACATGGGTGCTCAGTATATTCCCGGTATGTATAAGGGCATGTCTAAGGATGAGAAGTTCGCTAGACTAGCTGTTGGTTCAGCTTTCGTAGCTGCTCTTGGTAGTAAGGTTGCTGATGGTACATTGACTGGTTCTTACTCTAAAGACGCAGGTAAGCGTAATGCTGCTATCGCTGCAGGTATTCCTGAGTACTCTATCAAGCTAGGCGATACATGGTATTCTTATGCTCGTGTTGAACCTATTGCTACTGTACTAGGTACTACTGTAGATGGTATCAAAACAGTTGCTGAGTTCTATACTAAGAATCCAAAGGATCAAAAGTATGGTCAACTAGCTTCTGATATCATTAGTGGATTTACTAAGAACATTGCATCAAAGACATTCTTAGAAGGTATCTCTAATCTATTACAAGCTGCTCACGATCCTGATAGATATGGTGGTTCATTCGTTAATGGGTTCGCAGGTCTAGTAGTTCCATCATTCGTTGCTGCTCCTGCACGTTCTGCAGATCCTAACATGAGGGTTGTTACAAACTTTGCTGAGGCAGTACAAAACAGATTGCCGGGATTACGTCAAGACCTACCTGCTCAGTCGATGATCTATGGCGGAGAACGTCCTAATCCTGCACAAGGTTTAGCAGCATTCACTGGTATTCAAACATTCACTGCAGCACAAAGTGAAGTACAAGCGGAAGCTGCTAGAGTTAAACTCGATTATGATTTACCTGAGAAAACTCTAAAGAATGTAGATTTAAAAGGTGAAGATATCGCAAGGTATCAAGCTTTATCTAGTCAGTATGCTGATCAGATTCTTCCTGCTATTATTAATAATCCTGCTTATCAAGCATTGCCTGATTCACGTAGGAAAGTTGTACTTGAGAACGGAATGAAGAGAGCACGAAGCATTGCTACTAAGATTCTATTCAGTGAGAAGGTACAAGATCCTGAATTCAGAGCAGAGTTTGTTCGTCAGAAGCTATTGAAAAAAGGAATCATTGAAGAGGATATGGAATAATGATACCAGTATTATCTATCCTTGAGATCGGTGCTAAGTTATTAGATAAGGTTATCCCTGATAAGGAAGCTAGAGAGAAGGCACAAGCAGAACTAATTAGGGCTGCACAAGACCAAGACTTTCAACTAGCTTTAGCACAAATCAAGGTTAACGAAGAAGAAGCTAAGTCTGATAGTATATTCAAATCAGGATGGAGACCTTCTATTGGATGGACTTGTTCTATCGCATTCATCCTACACTTTGTATTATTCCCTATTATTAACTTTGTTATTGTTGCATTAGGATACAAGGAAGTAGTTATTAGTTTTGATATGGCTACATTAATGACTGTACTTGGTGGTTTACTAGGTATCGGTGGATTAAGAACATACGAGAAGGTCAAAGGAATCAAATGAGATTACTACTAAAGCGTATTCACTTCGGTGAGACATTTACAGTAGGTCAGTTGTACGAAGAGACTAAGTATGGTATATCTCCAATCTGCTATACACTAGAAGATAAGTTTAGACAAGTAGAAGGTAAGCCTGTGAAGGACTGGAAAGTGCAGGATAAGACTGCTATACCTACCGGTACTTATGACGTAGTAGTAACTATGTCTAATAGATTCAAAACTAAACTACCATTACTAGAGAATGTTGAAGGCTTTACTGGTATACGAATTCACTCAGGTAATCATTCAGGCAATACTGAGGGATGTATCTTAGTCGGCATGACTTGGGATGGTAAGAGTGACTGGATAGGATCTAGTAAAGTCGCTATGAGTGCTTTGATGCCAATCATAGAAAACTCTACTAGTCCTGTCACTATAAATATTACATAGGTTTATACGTTGTAAACAAGAGGCGGAGGAAGCCTAAGTCAATTACTACATAGACTGAAACATCATCCTCTCCAACATCATCGCCATTGACGTACTCTACACCAACAGCGAATCCTTTAATAACGCTAAGTTCTACACTCATAATACTCCTTATTAGGTGAGGGCGGTTCACCAACCTTTAATCTGCTACTTCAAATGCAAGAACCCTCGTAACTCTTAAATCTCACAACCTCCTGCAGTACAGCTTAACGTCTGAGCACCTTCTACGTTATCGTCATACTCCTTAAAGTTTTCCCAATCAACAGAATCAGGTATTAACAAACGTAACTGATTGTATTGCTCTTCAGTACACTCTTCATAAGGTGCTTGCTTGTATGTTCCACCATCCATCGGCAGGAATGATACACCAGTTACCTCATCAAAGTGTTCGTATACCCATGCTCCTACTTCCATCCATTCGTCTTCCTTAACACTGATAGTTACTGAAGGCTTATGTTCACAGTAATGACGTTGGAACAACAACCATAACTTCAAGTGCTTAATAGCAGACAAGTCAGATCGTAGTAATGCACCATCTGCTACCTTAACTGGGAAGCTAAACACTGTAGTACTATCAGGCTTCATCACACAAGGTTCAGCTACAAACCCTGCTTGAATCATGAACTGAGTTAAAGGATCTTTGTTGTCCGCCCTAACACGTCTGATATAAAACTTAGAATGCTGAGGATGGATACCACTTGCAGTTGAGCATAGCTGAGAAACTGTCCCTTCAGGTTTAACAGCAGTAACAGCAACAGACTGATTAATACCAATAGCTGCAGCATATTCAGCGTTTGTTTCGACAGCCACATCACGTAACTTCTCCAATCGTTTAGGTAACTCTACATCATCAGGGTTATTCAACAAAGCATTGTCTAGGATACCAGTCATTGATACACCTAGTAGTGCTTCTTCCTCAGTGTTCTTCTGCCAAATCTTACGTAGGTAAGGGAAGTTAGTTAACGTTGCTTGGAATGTCCCAAGAATCGTAGCCAACTTAATCTTACGTTCCAAAGAATCCATAGTATCAGAACTACGAACAATGCAAGAGGATAGATTACAGAACTGATAAGGGCGAAGAATGATTTCAGAGCAAGGGTTCGTACCAAACTCGTAAGTACTGTCTCTTCTGCCATTCTTTGCAGCTTGTTTCTGCGATGCATCACGATTAAAAATTCCTCTCTCACCACTATGTGATTCATAAATACTAGTCCACTCTCTCATGAACTGACCGATACTTGGACGTTCCTCGTAAGTCGCTGAGTTGTTAGCTAATGCACGTTGACCTTGACCATCCCACCAGTTACCTGCTTTAGCATGTGCCATCTTGTCATCAGACAAGTCAGACAAACTAATCATAGCAGACCGTCTGACCCCTCCAACCACAACAACTTCCCCGATTTTGCAGAGAACATCATGACATTCCAACGAGGACAGTTTACGTCCAGTTGCTCCTCGAAACTTGGCAATGACAAAATTGAAGAGGTCTTCCAATGGCTTTGACCCAGACGCACGACCACCGAATGTTTTAAGTCTTGCTCCTGCAGGACGTACTTTTGATAAGTCGAACTTTGGAACTTCACCACTATAGAGAAGAGCCAATAACTGTCGAAGTGATTTCGCCCATCCTTCTTTACTATCCGAAACAACAATAGTAGTCTGACTATCAAACAACTTATCCGGTACTTCAGGTAACTGCTTAACATACTTTTGCTCCACTGAGAATCCTACACCAGTACCACATAACAGGATGTACATAGCTTCATCGAATGCTTTAGGATCATCGATAGGAAGGTATGAACAATTAAATGCAGCTACGTTCTGACGTTCTAATGCTGCACCTGCAGTCATGATAGCTCGCATACTCGGTACTACATCTAGGTTTACTACTGCTGTCTCCAACTCTGCACGTAACTCAGGAGTCAATGTATATCCGTTCTTCTCCTTAAGATTCTTAGTCATGAAATCAAAGTAACGTGCTACTGTTTCATTCCAATGCTCACGTCTACCCTTGTCATCTAAGTAGCGACTGTATCTGCTCTTAGCAATAAAGGTATTGTAAGGTGTTAGTTCGTATTTACTCATCGTCTTCTTCTTCTCCATCATAGTCGACTTCATTCATTAGTCGATCATAGTTATCTTCAATACGGTCTACAAACATTTCGACTATCTCCTCCGAAGTTACATCTAGTAACTCAAGAAGAGATAGTTCGTCTAAACGTTTCAGCCTTTCTTGTAATTCTTGTAGCGTCAACGAATACATATTTACTTACGTTGCTTTGTTACTCGTGGTTCTACTTTAATAGGTTTAGCCTTAGCTTTGTTTTCTTTCTTAGCTTTAGCTGCTGCTTCGTAGAACTCAATCGCTTTACCTGTAGCTTCATGGATAGCTTTGAGTTGTTTCAGTGCAGCTTCTTTATCTAAAAGCCATGCGTAGAAGTTAACGTATCGTCCACCTGCTGATTGAATTGTAAGATCTAAATCAAACTCTTCATCAAAGATACTATCTGCTTTTGGATTAAACATTCCTGATAATGATACGAATGCATTGTCCTCCGGAAAGAACTTGTTAAAGCTTACTGTTTGTTTCTTAGTCGTCATTTAATTCCCTTTCAATTAAGTATTCTAAATAGTGCTTGGCTTTCTTTAGATCCTGTACACCGTCTTTATCTTTCCAACGTAGTATATATTTTACCACATTACCCTCCCAAAAGTCAAGCTTCCATTCAGATATAATGTCCCAAGGCTGAATAGCTTTCTGATAGTGAGTACCGGCAACCTGCTGATCTCTAACAGATTTGCCTGTATCATCATGAAGTTTACTTACGCAGGCAAAATATTCTTCAAGGGTTAAACCTCTAGGAACGTCTACGTTTACAAACTCACCCGGCATAGCTACTGGACTATCATAGTTTCTATAACCTTCCCTAAGCTGATTCATGTTGTGATCTCCACTCATAATGGCTTAACCTCTACTGATGCTTTCGCTTGTTTTGTTCCCTGACTCCAAGAGCCACACGTTCTGCATTGATATCTCTGATAAGTACTGGTAGTCGTAACAGCAGTACCACGCTTTTGTAGATGATACCCACCACAGCTCGGACAAACCTGACCAATGGTGTGATGATTGTGGTTCGGATGGTTCTTAATCCAAGGTAACAATCGATGATAAAGTTTTTCCAATAATATGACATCTTGTTTATTATACTCCTCCATTCTGAACCAAGCATCTTTGTCTTTGTTCATACATTTAACCCAAAGCTCATGACCTTCGTGAGCAGTCTTGCT
>ERZ869921.228-NODE-228-length-37777-cov-8.926011_pt1 | contig 37777 bp, 59 predicted proteins | sample MGYA00579310_ERZ869921 | MGnify/ENA primary metagenome ERZ869921 (study PRJEB32216, sample SAMN09231816) | wastewater metagenome | place: USA: Maryland | collected 2016-06-21 | study: EMG produced TPA metagenomics assembly of the PRJNA472060 data set (Reclaimed... | reverse complement strand
GTAAACTAATGTCAATCGTCAATACCAAACAACTTATAGACGCAGAACTTGAGGGGAGAGTTCGTCAGTATGTCTGGCGTAAAACTCCGTCCCAGGCTTCTACAGCTGGTATTTGGTTTGACCTTTCGATGAGTCCAGGCAACCCCCCTGCTCAATACTATATTGGGGGTATTCTAAGCTCAACAGTATTAGCACGTTCAACTGAGGTCGGATTCAACCACGGCCCGAATGTTAGCCCTAGCACTAAGTACCTCAGAAGCATAACGGCTATGACAGCTACTGCTACAGCTTTACCGATGCCGATGATACTTTGCGACTATCTACTAGTTTACCCATTCGTGGATATGTCAGTAACAGACCAACAAGATATGACGAACACCAACGCACTTACACGTTACACAGATGGTAAGGGTGTACAGGTGATGGCAGTCCTCACCAACGCAGGTGTAGGTGGACAGTCATTTAGCTTCACGTACACTAACTCAGATGGGGTATCAGGTAGAGTATCACAAACTGTACAAATGAACGCAGCGACTGCTATTGGTTCAATCGTAACCTCGTCAGTATCAACCGCAGTACAATCTGGCAATCCATTCATAGGCTTGCAGAACGGTGACTCTGGTGTACGCAGTATTGAATCAGTAACTATGCTTGGAGCAGATGTCGGACTATTCGCCCTCGTACTTGTGAAACCTCTGTTGTGGACACAAATATTCGAGATTACAGCACCGTACGAAAAAGACGCATTGATCGGTGGAAGTGAAATACCACGCATATACGATGACGCTTTTCTTGGTTGTCTATGTCTACCAAGAGGAACACTCGCAGCAACAGCCTTGGTCGGTGACGTTAAGGTTGTGTGGGATTAAATAATATGAATAAGGAGAAATAAGCAATGCCTGGATTTTCAAGCAGTGACGCAATAGTAAACGCCCTAACCAATGGGCAAACATTTAAGACGAACTGGTCAAAACAGTTCAACCCAACTACAGCAGCAGTAGCAGGTGAAGTACATACTCTATTTAGGGGTGCTGGAAACCCTGGTGCGGACGCACTATTTAATACAGGTACAGCCCTTACTTTTCAGGGTGTAACTGACCAAACAGCCTCAGCAGGTTCAATGCAACACGGTGGAAACGTACAACCAACTTTCTATAAGAGTCTCGCAGCGGCCTCAGCTGTTACTTCGGCAGCGACCACTGTTCCTGGGTGGATGGTACTTGTAGACCTAGTAGGATTTTATCGTGTTACAGCGGTCACTACAACAACAGCGCAGGCAACAACTAATACCCTAGGATTCGGGGATACATTCACCGCAGACGACACGACAGATACCTGTACGTATAGCTCAACTGTAAACATACCAAGCAACATATTAACTGGTACACGTGTTCGTCTCACTACGACCACAACTTTACCTGTAGGTCTAGCAACAGCAACAGACTACTACGTGATAAAAGTAACCGACTCAACTTTCAAACTGGCAACATCATACGCTAACGCAGTCGCAGGTACAGCTATTAACTTCACTACAGCAGGTGTTGGTACGCACACAATATCACGCCTCCTTCCTCGTTACACAAATGGCGCAGGTGTTCAAGCAATATTCTTCAACTCGAATGCTACTGCTCTTGGTGCTGGTACACCTAACCTTTCACTTGGTTACACGAACTCGGCACAAACCGCTTCAAGGGCAACCCCAACAGTTCTTCCTGTAGGTAAGACGGCAGCTTCTAACTCGCTCGTACTATATTCAGGTGCATCTGGTGCAGGTAAGTATAACTACACGGTCCCGCTGCAGTCAGGTGACGCAGGTATTGCTGAAATCAACACGATTCAAAACTCTACCTCATATGTCTCTGGCGAGTACTCAGTTGCTATGGTCAAAGAACTTACTCGTGTACCACTAAACGTACTTGGTCAGGCGGCAGAACGAAACCTACAATTTGACTACCCATCACTCCCACGCATATATGATGGTGCAGCACTATACTGGGTATATATGAGTTCAACAACTACACCTGCCAACGCTACATTCTCTGGCGACCTTACAACGATTTGGAACTAACATGTTACTTACCAACTATAGACGTGACGGAGCAGGACAATCTAGGTCACTAGGTGGTCAATTAAGTCCAGTCCGAGGGCTGGACTTGGCTCGCTGGAATACGTTTTATGTTGGTGATAACGATATTGTGAATGTAACAGATAGAACATCACAACCAGCTCAGGGGTTACGACCTCCGTACTCACTTGTACTTGCACCTAAAGAGGGTGGTATGAGTATGTACTCCCCTGGGACTGGTGCGATAAGTAATGCAGCTCAGGTGGCTGGTATGGCAGCCCTTGCAGACCTCAGTGGTTCAGGGGTCATATCGAATGCAGCTATGGGACTTACCGTGGAGATGATTGCAGCACTCGCAGGGTCGGGCAACTTAACAGCCTCTATTATTGGACAATTACAAGCAGCAGCAGATTTAGCAGGGTCTGGTAGCATCACGGCAGCGGCATCAGCCCTTGCAGGTATGACGGCTGAATTACTTGGTTCTGGTATCATCTCAGACGCGCAACAAGAGGCTTTGGGTCAGATGGCAGCCGACATTTATGTTAACCAATCAGAAGCAGCTGTGCAGCAGATTGTTGACGCTGTATGGAACGCACTTGCAAGCGAGTACGATCTCACGGGTACAATGGGCGAGAAACTAAACGGCGCAGGAAGCGCTGGTGACCCATGGACAACTGACATATCTGCATACAATACCGCTAACACCGCAGGTAAGATACTTAAGGACCGACTCAGCAAAACACAGTTCTTAGGTCTAAAGTAGCTCAGTACACTTGCAATATATATGAGCATGTGCTAGTATGACGTTGTAATGAAAACAATCACATCACTATCACTCATCGGTACAATCGTATTACTCCCGTTTGCGTTTATCGGTACGGTGATTCTTGTAGTATTAGAAACCCTCTAGTATAACCTTAGACGGTATGCTATGCTGTAGCTAATCAACTTGATACGTCAAGTGAGGACTACTCTCTTTAGAAAGTCATCTCGACTCCCGTATATACGAATTGAGAACTCAATTTAACTTATATGGAGAATTTATATCATGGGATTTCTAGGAGATCTAATTGACTCAGTAGGTACTAGTCTTAACCTACCAGAATTAGGTTACTCTGAACTGTTTTCAGGTAACAAAGCAACACAAAATACTGGTTCAGTTCCTTTCACAGATACGGGATGGGCTAACACCTCAAGTAGTCCAAGCAAGCCAATTATTGACGCAGCGTACAAACAAAGGGTAAATAACGTAAACAACGCTATTGGTGTTAGAAATACTTCTAAAGCTCCTTCTACCGATAAAGCTCCTTCTACCGACCCTTACGGTAACCCTACAGGATCTATTGCTACAGGTGGTGGGTACTCAGCAGAAGACGTAGCTTACATTGACGACCTTATTGCTAACTACAGTCGACAACTAGGACGGACAACATCAGGACTCGACACTGGGCTTGCTCAACTCGACAGCTCATTCAACAAAGAGACTTCACGTCAGAACGATCTTCGTGGTCGTGCGCTTGAAGATTTTAGTACTCAACGCTCTGATACTGAACTTGCAAAGAATCGCGCAATCGGACAAGTAGACACTAACGCTCGTACACTAGCAGATAGCCTCCGTCGTCGTCTTGGTATGGCTGGTGGTACAGATTCATCTGCATTTAAGTTTGCAGCCCCTGGAGCTGTTGCTCGACAAGCATCTGGTGAACGTACAGATGTCCTAACTGATTATGGTCAGAACTTCCGAGGACTTGAAACTGCAGAGAACCGCGCAAAATCAGACTTTGAGAATCTTCTCTCAGATCTCGCTGAACAGAAACGATCTCGTGAGACATCACTCCGTAGTGGCGTCCTTGAACAGCAAAATAAGATCTCTGAATCACTTGCAAATGCCGCTCGTGAAAAAGCTACCATTATGGGTGGTGGTTATAGCGCAGCACGTTCAGCATCTTCACCATTCATTAACGATATTGCCTCTCGTGAGACCGCTATTGACCAACTCCTTAGACAAGGTGTTACACCTTACTCGGTTAAAGATGTACAAGTCAATGCACCTAGCCTCAAAGACTACACAGTAGACCGCGCAGCTATCAACGCAAACCAAGGATCAACCTCAACGTACTCACCATACGAACAACTACTCAAGAAGCGAAACGAAGAAGCAACGGCTTAACAAGGAGGCTTGATAATGGCATACAGCCTCAACCCTAAAGACCTCAGAGAAGAACTACAGACGTATAAGCAACCTGTTTACGTCGCTTCTACTCAACCAGCACAGACGCAAGTAGCCCCTGCGTCTACTTCGAGTTATCGTATGCAGAAACGCAATGATGGAGGTACTGACTTCTATAAGGGTGACAAGAAAACCACTATTGAAGACTATTCACAGGGAACAGGCAACAAAACGGAAAACGTCCGAGGCTACCTTGCCAATCAAGGGAACAAACAAGAACAGGCTATCCTCACTAAACAATACTTTGAAACCAAAGACCCAGAGGTTAGTAAGTTTAACCAATCTGATGTATTCGCACAGAGAAAGCGTATCGCCGATCTTAAAGGACTTGCGGAACGTACTCAGTTCAACTCACAAGAGGACATTAAGAACCGAGACTGGGCAAAACAACAACTTGCTAATGTCGAAGCTTACGGAAAGAAACAGACTGGCAACCCTCTAACATTTGTCCAAGACATAGCAGATGCGACAGTAGGAACGTATAAAAGAGCAACCCAGGCTAATGCCCGTGTTCTTGATGATTTAACAGTTGGCGCTCAGAGAAGCCTTGATGAATCACGCACGAAGAATGTCGAACAAATGAATCAACTCCGCCAACAACTCCTTGATAAATACTCTCAAGGCCCTATCGCTGGCAACCCCGTCGATTACATGACCCCTCAAGATCGACAACTATACGAAGGTCTAGGTAATAAACTCGCTCAGGAACAAGCAACGCAACTTGCAACCAGTCAATCAATTCAAGAAGAGGTAGATCCAACCAAAGCGGCTGGTGCTTATGCAAGTATCGGACTTGACGTAGCCACTGCTGGTGCTGGGAGTAAACTTATCAACTCCGCTGTTAAAGGTGGAGCAAAAGCAACGCCTACTGTTGGTTCTAAGCTCATCGCTTTCAAAGATGCTCTCGTCAACCCGCAAACGATTAAACAGGGGGTTACCTCTGGCGCAACACTTGGGACAGGCTATGGTGTCGCTAATACAGCCGAACAACTCGGATCTGATGCAACGCTAGCTGACTATGCACAAGGTGGTGCAACTGGTGCATTAGTTGGTGGGTTAACAGGTGGGGCAGTTCCAACCGTTATCTCTGGGGTCAAAGCGGCTGGAAAGGGTTTGGGTATCAAATCTCCTACCGCTCGTATGACTGACAACATGAATATAGATGTCAAGGCAGAACAATCAGCCCGTCAACTTTCTGATGAACTTGCCTCTGGCGACCCTACCCTACAAGCGTCACTTCAAAAGGTACAAGATAACGAAGCGAAGATTTACGAACTACAGTCACGAGGGTTGGTTGATAACGCCCCAGATATTGTCCGACTTCGTAATGAAGCAACACAAGCCGAGAACTTCGCCCAGAACCGTTTTAAGACCCTATCTGACGAACAATACACCAAGAACCTAGAACTAGAGCGTTCACGACTAAAGACTGAACAGAGAGCCTCTGAACGTGCTTCAGGCAAACAAGAACTACAAGACGTAAACCAACAACTCCGAGAGTTTGTCCCAGGGGGTACGCTAGATGCGTCTATTGGTAAGGGGAAAGATGTAAAACAAAAACAACTTGAAATTATAAATACACTAAACCCCATGATCGATACGTACCACACTGGGATAAGGTCTACCGATGACATAAAAACGTACAAAGAGGCGTACAACGATCCTGAGTCGTTTGCGTACCCAGACTTTAGTAAAGCAGATGCAAAAAAGGCTATGGATAGCGGTAAAATAACCATATACAGCTCCAAGCCACTTGATAAAAACGAAGCTCAGTTTGTCACTCCGTCTAAAATGGGTGCATCTGATTATGCTGGTGGCGAGAGGGTATACTCTAAAGAGGTTGACGTTAACGACGTTGCGTGGATAAACGGCGACGAAGGTCAGTTGGTTGGTAAGATTGAACCAGCACAAGTAACTAAGACACCAAAAAATGACTGGCGTAATACTTACGATGCTCTAAAGTTAAGCGGTAAAAATGATGCTACGGCTAATACACTATCTGAAAAGCAACAGATACTAAGGTCAATTACTCAAGTAAGCAAGTCTGATACAGAGTTGTCAGACGTCATTGCAAGAGCAGAACAGTTACATAAACAGGGTTGGCTAGGAGATAACGCAAACTTAGCATATGACGTATCAAAAAACCCATCCGCATCTGCGACTACTAAAGCACGAGCTACTAAACTATATGAAGATATAATAGCCCCGAAAAAGACAAATAAACCTCAGACACCTAAACAACCAGCTACTCAAAAATCAGCCTTTGAAGCAGACCTAGAAGCCGCTGGATTGAAACCTACCGCTAAGAGTAAGTTTGCTAACACCGTTCAACGATCACGAGAGGTAAGCGACCCATTAAAAGCCAAAGTTAAAGAATCGCAACCACGTTACGATGTGACAACCGATGAAGCTCGTATCGCTCAATCTGAACAGTACTTGAAGACCCAAGGGCTGGGCAAAGCAACGACAGATATTAAACAAAGACTGGTGTCAGACAAGATAGACGACCAGACCGTATCAGACGCAATCGCAACCGCTAAACGACTCGATGCAAAAGGCAACCAGAAGTCACTCACGGAAGCATCGGAGATTTATGAGCAACTAGCAGAACACTTATCTAAAGCTGGTCAGACTGTTCAAGCGGCCGCTATTCTCACCCGACGAACACCAGAGGGGCTTAAATATCACGCCCAGAAGATGCTCAAGAAGGCTGGCGTAGAACTTACCCCAGAACGTCAGAAGGCCCTAGATGGTTATATTAGTGAGGTCAGGAAAGCCCAAGATCAGCTCAACAAATTGAAGTCGGGTAAAGCATCTAAGGCGGACATAGCGGCAGCTGAAGAAGCATCTTCAATAGCGAGAGAGAATGTACAATACTACATCGCTACTCAAATACCAGCGAAGCTCGCAGACAAGATCATAAACTTCTGGAGGGCTGGACTCCTTACAGCACCAACGACTACAGGCGGTGCGGTACTTGGAAACACAGAAACGCTCCTCACTCGTAAACTATGGACTAACCCAGCATCAGCAATGGCAGACTGGACAATGAGTATATTCACTGGCAAACGCACACAGTCACTTGCTAAACCAGGAGAACTCGGTAAGGGGGCTATAGAGGGGGGCAAGGCGCTCAACGGTCAATATTGGAAGACTGGTCGTGATGCTATGATTGATGGCCAGCGTTTAGGTAAGTACGATCAACCAAACCAGAAGTTAAACTACGGACAGAAGCCACTCGGTAAAGCCGTCGGTGGTTATGTCAACGGCGTGTACTCACTTATGGGTGCAGTAGACAAGCCGTTCAGGTACGGTGCATACCGTGAGTCGTTGAGTAGCCAAGCTCGTGCCTCTATTGATACCATGCGACTTAAAGACAAGAAGATCAACCGTCAGGAAGCTCGAAAGCTCTATAACGAGATGATGGACAACCCATCTATGGAAATGAAGCAACGTGCTACAGACGAAGCATTATACGAGACTTTTCAAAACAAAACTATTGCAGGTGATCTAATCGGTAGCATGAAACAGTGGGCAAAGCGTGAAGGACATAGTAAGACTGCGGCGCTTATGGACTTCCTAATGCCGTTTACAGGTGTTCCCTCGAGTATTGCAGCGAGGGTTATACAACGTACCCCTATTGGTACTGCAAGTGAGATCGTAAAACAAATTGTAAACGTAAAGAAGAACGGTGGGAATTTTGACCAACGAGCTATGGCACGAGCTATCGGCGAAGGCACAGCAGGTATCCCTGTCATTGCAGCTGGTGCGGCGCTTGCTAGTACAGGGGCTATAACAGGCGGTTACCCACGAGACGAGAAGACACGCAATGAATGGGAACAAACGGGTAAACAACCGAACTCTATCCTCATAAACGGAGAGTGGCAGTCACTTAACTACCTACAACCTTTCGGTACACTACTCGCAATCGGTTCTGCAATAGGGGAGGCACAACTTGACGAAAAAAGCATACAAGACGTTATTCTCACAGGGGTTGGTACAGCATCTAACTCGGTTGTTAGTATGTCGTTCCTTGACGGCATATCTAATGCTCTAAGCGTCGTTACGGAGGGTGCGAGTGAATCATCAGTCGGTCGATTTGTAGGCAATACAGCAGCAAGTATCATCCCCAACTTCATTAGGTCGGCTACAAGGTCAGCAGATGACGTACAGCGTGACACAAAGGGAGATAATGCCCTTGACACAACTATCAAGAGTGTCGCTGGTGCATTACCTGGAACACGTCAAATGCTACCAGTTAAAACAGACCAATTCGGGAAAGCGCTACCTGCTAAAAATAATTTCTTAAACCAGTTCTTAAACCCACTACGTCCAAGTCAGTCAATAGGACAAGATGATCCATCGGTACAAGAACTTTCACGACTACTGAGTATCGACAGTGGGGTTAAGCCTACCGAAGCGACAAAGACAACATTCAAAGACCACGAACTCAAATACAGTGAGATTAAAGATCTAAACCAACTTGCAGGGCCAAAAATGAAAGAGGAGTACGACAAGCTTATACAAAGTCCTGAATATGCAAAACTTTCTGATGAAGATAAAGTTAAGGCTCTCAAGAAAGTAAACGATGTCGTATTCGGTGCTATCAAAGCTCAGTGGGGTTATGACAAGGGATACGTTACAGAAGAGCAACTTAAAGAGCTTGACAGCAATCAAAGACGGTATGCACAGGGTAACGGGGCAAATTATATCACTGGTGGTATAGGGGATACAAAACTAGATGCCAATTCAAACGCTTACAAGTTCCTTGACTCTAAACCAGAAATGACCGACGAAGAGAAGTCAGCGTGGAGTCAATCAGAAGTATCTCAAGAATACCAACCACTTATTGATGAATTTAACACTAAACTACCAGAAGGCTTGCCGAAACTTCCATACACCAATAAGACGGCTGAACTACTAGCCGAGTTCCAGAAAGACAAAGCAGATAACAACTGGTCTAATCTTGAACTAAATGATAAGACAAAAGATTTAGCTATCAATACTTATAAGGGCTTATTAACAGATAACGAGAAGTTTATCACGACTCTTTCAGACGCCAACATTGTGAACGCTGTCGAGACCAACCAGATAAGTCAGGAAGAACTAGACCGCATTATCGCTATCGACGACATTACTACTAAATTAGGTGGCTCACAGATCATTGGCAACAAAACCCGTAAGGCATTAGGCTACGGAACAATAGCAAGCGGGTCTGGTGGTAAGAGTTCTGGCGCTAAAAAGAACTATAAGCTCAATGCCTTTGGTGATGTATCTGGCGAAGTTTCAGGTAATTTAAGAAAACTTATTGAACAAGCAACTATAAAGGGAGTATAATATGAAGCATAAACGACATACCGTATCATCGAACTCGTCTAACCCAGCGAAAACGCAAGGAGCGACACGATGAACGTAACAACCGCCTTAACGAAAATATCATACGCCCTTAGAGGTATTGATGACGAAGCACCAACCTTCGGTGATGATGAGGCCACTTATTGGCTATCTACTCTTAATGACAAAAAGGACGAACTATTTAAGAACCCCAATCTTTCATGGAGTTCAGCTTTTAAAACAGTAGCTCCGATCGAGCCAGGTACAGTCTCGACAGCAGGGACAACAACTCTTACAGGATCAGGAACATACTTCACTGACTACCGAGTAGGTGACAAGATTACAGTAGAAGGTGAGACAGAACGAACCATTGCAACTATTACTAGTGATACAAGTCTCACGGTCACATCAGCATTCTCAACAACTGCCTCAGACCTTTCATTTACCCACAAGTCAATCATTGCTTCAGGCGTACAGTCATACAACCTTCACAGAAGCCTTAATAACCCTAGCGACCAGGTAGTCATCCTAAAGTCTGACGGTACATACACCTATATCGACTATATCCAACCAGGAGGGCGTACAATGCACTCTCGCGGTGCTTATATTAGCGGTGAAAACCCTAAAATCTTAACGATTAACACGACTATCCAATCAACTGAGGATATTATCGGCGGTGAACTTCAAGTACCTGGTTTCTACGTTCCTGATGACATGACCGCTACAACTGATCTCCTTCCATTCCCTGACCCTAACTGGGGTGTTATGGCTACGGCCTCTGAGATCGCATTTAACGACGTTGTATACGAAGATAAGGCTGCAGACATCAACCGTAAGGCAAACGCTCTCTATCAAGCGATGGCAGCATCTAACCGTAAAGGTCAATATGCACGACCACGAACTATCCCGTATAACAACACTAAGAGTCGGATTATTGATCCGAGTAATGTTCTATAGCCATGACTTACGAGATTGGCCGATCAAGGAGTAAGCGAAAATCACGACGAGTGGTTAATCTTCACCAGAATAAATTTTCTAAAGGCTACATCTCTACAATCGACAACTCTCGCCGTCCTATGGACTCTCTCTCTGATATGACCAATATGGAGGTAGTACAAGACTCAGTGCTTCGACCACGCCCCCCTCTTGTAAGATATGGAGAACAACCAACACTCCCCGTTGTTGGACGTGCTAATGTTCGTTACGACTCAAGCAGGAGTATTTATTGGTGCATGAATGACACTAGCGTAGGAAAGATCTACAAGCAGACCGACGGAGGAAACTTCTCTTTACTCGGTGGTACTTATGATGTCACTGGATGGCTTGAAGGTGTTCAATCAAAGGCAAAACTCTACCTCTATAACGGGGTAGATAATCTCTCATATATAGACCTTACTGACGACTCAGTAAATACCTACACAGCACTCACAACCCCAGGTGCACCTACTGTTACTATGAATGGTGCAACAAGCACTGGGTATACCTATTACTACCGTATCACTGCTAATAATGATGTCGGTGAGTCTATTGCCTCAGTCGTGGGATCAGATACCTCTAACAAGAACCGTGACTCATGGATTGAGAACACAGACTTCATGGTGCTTACATGGTCAATGGTGACAAATGCCGAAAGCTATACTGTGTACGTTGGAGACTCTCCAGCTAACTGTTACGAACTGTACACCGTTACAGGCCTGACTTTCACAGACCACGGGACACTTGCCCCTAATACCTTCAAGCTTGCTCCTGAGGGCAACTCTACAGAGGGTGCAGTCTTCACTTACATGTATTCGGACACTAAGAACTCACAACTATTCGGAGTGACTGCAGACAACTACCTTTACTATTCAGCTCCTGGAACGGGTGACTTTTCACCATATAACGGGGGTGGGTATGTTGGTATTGATGTAGATGGTGACACCCAACTTAACTACGTCACAGGGTTTAGGGACGGCCGTGGTAACCCAGTTATTACCGTATCAGCGAGGGGTTCTGCTGGAAACGGGAAGATTTATCACGTCGCCTTTGAATCACTCACTATCGGGGATCAGATTATCGTTTACCCTAATGTTTACGAAGCGAATGGTCAGTCTGGTACATACGCCCCTCGTGCAACTATCAGGGATGGAGACTCAATCTATTACCCTACAGGGCTAGATTTTAAGACCACAGGAACATCACAGAACGTCGTTAACATCCTTACCACTAACCGTATCGACCAGGTGATTGAACCTGACACTGCCCGTATCTCACTTGAAAGTCTCCATAAGGCTGTTGGGGTAGCACTTAACAGTAAGTTGTTCTTCGCGCTTCCTGTATCTTCTAGTGAGAACAATGAAATATGGTATCTCGACCGCTCTCGTAAGAACCTATGGGTACTCCGCTGGCAGGTCGCCTCAAAAGACCTATGGCTATACGAAGATAACTCTGGCGTGACCCACTTCTGCACCCTCGTAGATAATAAGATCTTAGAGTTTACTCGTGCGGGCGCACAGACCCACCAAGATGACGACGTGGCGTGGCGTAGCCGTGTAGCCTTTGAGAGTATGGTATGGGACGAAGATGGTATCACTCTTGGTTCGATTCGTAACCAATACTTTAAGTTCCTATTCCCTAAAGGACTTATCCAAGTGAACGCAACAGGGCTTACCCGTAAGGGGGTTCAAACCTCAGCAGGTTCAGATACCTTCTCTGTTACAACAAGTAAGACAGGATGGGGTCAATTCCTTTATGGCGTAGACACCCTGTTCAACCCGAACAAAGCTCACCAATATGGTGAAGTGGCGGGGACGATTAACACCTTCGGTACAAGCGCGACAGTCCTTAGAATCAAGCCTAAAGGCCTGTTAAACCAGTTGTCTTGGGAAGTGATTGGGGACACGGCAGGGACAGACTATATTTTGAGTGCGGTAAATACTAAAGGATTTGCCCTCGATGACCTAGTAATTAAAGCACAAACGTAATAGACTAAAGGAGAAAATTATGGCAGCATCAGCGAACGACCTACTAGTTAAAACAGGAGAAGGGACAGCAACGACCCTATCTTCCCCAGGCTACACGATCGGAGCAACCTCCGTAACGGTTGTTAGTACGACTAACTGGCCTACAGACACAGGAGTTATTTTTGCCATTGACACAGCAGAGATTGTGAACGGCGAGCAAGTACAAGTCGCAGGTACTTACTGTGAATTTGAAGGTGTTGTTACAGGCGCAACCACCATCGCTAGTGTAGACCTAATAACGGGGACACCACAGAACTATTCAGCAGGTGCATTGACCCGTGTATACATCCCACTTTCTAGCGAAGTACAGAACCGTATGGTGGATGCCCTACTCGTGTCTCACGATCAAGACGGTACAATGATCGACTCACTACCTCTTACTACTCCGAAGGTCACTACCTCGATCAACGATGCGAGCGGTAATGAAGTTATTAAGACACCCGCTACGGCTAGTGCAGTAAACGAAATAACCGTTACGAACTCTGCAACAGGTGTCGCGCCAAGCATTAGTGCTACAGGTGGGGATTCCGCTATAGATTTAAACCTACGTGGTAAAGGACTTGCTAAAACGGTAACTATCGGTGTAGGTGCAACAAAGATATTCCCTTATGATTACGTCGTCTCTGGTTGTGTGTGGTCAGGTGATGCCTATGCTTCAACACGTAACGCTTCGATGACCGCTGGTGTAGTGGTTATCAATGGAAACCCAGTTACTGTCGCATTAGTTACTGCCCGATCATTCACCGCTTCTCGTGACACTTACATTGATGTTTTGGATAACGGCAATGGTACTGGCCTATTAGTTTATACGGAAGTAACAAATAATGCCGCTTCACCTGCCTTAGCTTCCAACTCTATTCGTATCGGTATCATTGTCACGGGTGCATCTAACATTGCTAACGTAGGATCAGTGAACCAAGGTGAGGAAACAAAAGTACTTCCTATCGCCTCATCAGTGCCTTATGCCGTAACCGATTCACTTGGTAACCTAATTTGTCCTCGCGACCCAAACCGAAAAGTATTAGGGTACAGGCAAATAGTAAGCAACTTCTCTACAGCAGCAACAAGTGCAACTCAGATTACAGGTTTGAGCTGTCCAGTTATCATTCCTACTGGGAGAAAAATTCGGGTTACCTACCATTGTTGGAACCAAGCGACCAGTAATGCTGGATCTGGTGTGACTGTTGAACTTTGGGACGGCGTAGTGCTTTCTGGAGCTAAGATTCAACAAACATCTAGCACGAGTCCTAGTGCAAACCAGGGTTGGGGAGCAACTTTAACCGCAATGTTTACGGCAACAGGTAGTAAAACTTATAACCTTGGTGTTAGTACCAATGCTGGTACATTAACCCTTAACGCTGGTGCCACTACCCCTGCATTTGTGTTAGTGGAGCTTGTATAAAGAGAACTGTATGGACGGCGTAGCAATCACAGCAATACTCGCAGGACTTGGTACGATTATAGGTATCTTCCTCAAATATATTTCTGGCCGCGATAAGTCGCAGCAAATCAGGGATGATGTATTTGCAAAAGCACTACTTGCCAACACTAATGCGATGAAGTCAGTTGCTGCTGCAACTACCAAACAAGCTAAAGAAGCTGAAAAGCGTAACGGACACCTTGCCGAAATTGCTACCTCTAACAATGAGATCAACTTAAAGAATCAAGAAGCAATCCTCAATGCAATTACTAATATCTCAAAACAACACATAAGTAAACAATCAGTCAAAGAACAAGTAATAGAGCATTCTACAGTAAGGGAGTAAATAATGGGTAAATGGATTCAATTAGCTGATGCAAACTGGCGTATTCCATATGTTGGTGGCTGGTGTGAAGGGTATGTAGAAGGTGCTTGGGGTCAAGCAACAAAACCGACACCTAGTAACCCTACTACGTCAGGTGTCTACCCAACAGCTATTGCTGCTTGGAATGCTCAACCAGTAAAACATACGGAAGAACCGCCAAGGGGTATCACTGTTCCTGTGTACTTCTCCCTTGGGAACGTATGGCAGGGTCACGTTGCTATACGACTTGACGATGGGTATACTGCTTCATCGACACAGGCAGGGTATCACCCGAACGGTTACCTACACCCTAATATGCAAAATATGATTAACCTCTATGGACAATATAACGGTGGCTGTACTTACCTTGGTTGGGGGGAATACGTCGGACGAGTGAAAGTTGTTGGCTGGGAAGACTATCGAGACGAACGCTACGCTGAAACTATAACATTTGAAAAGATCGAAGAAAAAGACTCAACTCTCCCACTCGGTGAGAGTACCGTTAAACAAGTTGGTGTAAACGGCGAGCATTGGTGGATTGACACCATTCGTATGGTTGACGGCGTAGAACAAAGTAGGGCACGGACTAATGAAGGTACTACTCCACCAACCGCTGAAATAACTGTCGTCGGTACGTACGTCGCACCTGAACCGATCCCAGAACCTACTCCTGACCCAGAAGAACCAATTCCTGTACCGCCAGTAGATAGTGGTAATAACCTTGTTAACCGTCTTATTCGATTACTAAAAATATTATGGGAAGCTTTAACCCAAGCTTTCAAGAAGGAGAAATAATGACTATATTTACCAAAGCATTTTGGCGTGATGCGCTAGAACGTGCGCTATGGACGTTTGCTCAGGTCTTTGTATCGATCGCGGGTGTTTTCATACCTGCTATTGTTATAACTAACCAAGAGACTTTAGAGACTGGCGTAAGCCTTGCGCTTCAAGTACTTCCTTGGATTGCACTCGCTTCATTAGGTGGTGCATTATTCTCGATTATAAAGACTATCGCTAAAGCACAGTTAGAAAAATAATGGAAGCTCCTCGTATTGTCAGCCAATTGTCGAACATAGACATCCTCAGGCTTCATACGGAAGCGTCACAGGGCGGTGAAGAGCTAGAAACGGCGAGAGCATTGCTAAGACGTGAAATGGCACACAGAGGGCTTCTAGAGACGTTACAGACATCATCGGGTGTTGTTGATGCACTTGAAGACATAGAGGGTATGGTGGAACCACAACACCAAGACAGTACTTGGGCTTGACATGGAACGCGTCTACCCCACTATTAAGGGCGTAGGCGTTTCACCATTTGAACTTGTTACCAGAGACAGCCACTTAAACCTAGAAAATACTCGTAATTGGAACAACCACCATGTCGGGTTTACAGCTCGCAATTTTGCGGGTCTTGCTCTATTTCAGACCTTTAGAGATTTAGAGAGACACCAATTCATCACCCCCTTAGATATACATAGCGAAGCGCACCGTTTGTACGCCCCTCCAGTGATGCCGACAATTAAAGAGGCAATGGATGTCATTGTTGAAGCTTACGACGCTGGAGAACGTCTGAGATACGGCTCTGCGCTTAATCCTATATACAAACCTTTAGGCCTGGATACATTAAAACGAGTAACAAAAGAATATAACGAGAAAAGGGCATCATGGGAAAGCTAAAAAACTACGAATTTGAACGAGAAGCACGACCTGAAGATGAATTGGCTAATGGGTACTTTGAACTGCAACGCTCCACGGAGTATGGGGATGAGAGAAAGTTTTCACTTGAACACCTACAAGCTCTTGGTCATTACTGGGCTGAACAATGTGAAAACCCTTTAAGAAGCATCAGGGGTCAGGAAGAAGCCCGTCTTATTACGAGACGGATCACATTTGAATGCGCGGTGAGAACAGGCCGTACTGCTGTTTTGACGGCATATTACCATCGCGAGGTGGTATAATTTATTCACCAGGTACTTTTACATTCCCAGCCAAGTCAAGAAAAGAGAAGAATAGATGAGCAAAGACAAGAATATCAGAGTAGTAGAGGGTGGAGTACCAGAGATGGACTACCCGTTTGATAACGTTAACGGAATTGTAATTAGTAGAGACCTAGAGCTATCAGTTCTAGTGGGAAAACTTCTTACATATATTGACGCAACGTACACAGACTTAGATCAACGTAAAGCGCATAAGCGAATCCTCAAAGAGACCGTATATACATGGTACTACGACAACTTTGATGGACAACACTCAGAGAAAAGCCTTCGTGGCTGGTCTCGTGAGATGTCAGAATAATTAAATAAATCCCTTGGCTGGGGTTTTAAGAGTATATATGAGGATTCACATAAAACCCGAGGCTTCTAATACTAGTTGAAGCCCGAAGTTCTCAATATCGGTACATAGAATCCTCTTACATGCTTTTAATGCTATAATACCTATAACAGTCAGTCGCATATAGAGAACCCCTCGCTAAATACGAGGGGTATCTTTATGTCCACAAGTGGTAGTCGCTAAAGCAACCTTCTAATTATAATCTATCCCTAATAAACAGAAGTATTAACCCACTTACTATAAAAACTATAGCAATGAATATAATAACCTTTTCTATGTCCATTTATAGGGAGAAGGTGCGCCCTGACAGGAAGAAGAACAACCCCGCCAAAACCCCTAACAAAGCAGATACACCGTAAATACTAAACGGTAATGCAATGAACAACGCAACGATAGATAGTACAATCACTACCACAATAAAAGTTATAATCCCTGTAATGACTGCGCCAATTAAACGAGCTAACATGTTTTAATCTCCTCAAAGATAATGGTTACTATTACATTATACTACTATTTCAAGGTACTCTAAGTAATCTCCTAATCTCTTTTGAAGATCCGCTCTAACACGGGGAGTTGGTATTCAAGCTATTCCCTGAAGTGGTTGCGAAATATCTTAATCAATCGAAACTCGATATTATGTATTAAGGGTCGTCGTTAAACAATCAAAGACTAGTTAACTATTTATTAAAGGTATACTACTAACTGTAATTGCTATCAAAACTAACAGATATTTCATCGGGCGCTATGTTAACCATATAATGTAGCCTCTGTACCTAAGACACTCTTATTGATAGTAAGGCTTAGATTTTATCGTCAAATCTTTTACTTACAGCTAGAAACACACCTTTAATTGTTATAGACAGAACGTGGACTGGGGAGGGTGACGATCCTTGTAGCGACCAATCACATCCAGTAATCAATTTGTCACCCTTCTACAAGCCCCGTACTATCTATAACATAGTTCAAATTGTTAAGGTGTTGCCTTCAGTACAAAAGCAGAGTTTACGATCCTCTAAAACGTTGAGTCTATTCAACCAGTATTTCTTTAAAGTCTCACACTGGAAGGCATAGATCAGCGACTCCCCAAGACTGTTGCATAAACGTTTAAGGTTTGCTATCATTTAAATAGCAAAGAGGTCAGCCCGTTTCGTAATGAAGCGGGTTTTTCTATACCTAAATTGTTTATACCTCCTATTTGGCTCAGCAAAGAGATCAAATAGTATCTCTATGATACAGGATGAAACCGATTATGACAACAAGAAAAGAGACCCCGTGGATGAGGTCTCTTATGTTTATGTTCGCCCAGGTGGGGTATAAGGAGGTATTTTAGTCCTCACACTGACACAACCTGGGCTTAAAGCCTTTACAATCGAAATGTAGAATAATCGGTTTCATTAAATTGAGCGTGCCAGTGTATAAGGTGCAATAACGCGAAGCCTATTCCGTTATATGCTTGAATCATATCGCTAAAGCTTTACGAATACAATACCAATAAAAAAGCCCCCGTAAGGCTCGAAGAAATCACCATAGATGGAACGTATGAGCGTGTCCATAAGTTATTCACCTTACAAGGGGCTTTCGTTTATGATAGCAGAAAACTGGGGATAAATCTAGTATAGACACCATAAGCGAAGTAGTGTATACTAAGGCTAGAAATAAATCGAAGGAGTCACAATGAATAAGATTAAAGTAACCGTCATACCGTCAACCTACACGCTTGGCACACAAAACGGTATTGATTATGGGGTGTACCCAAGTGAGGAGAACTAATGAAAGAACTAAGACTACTAAGGGCTAATGAGATTGATGTCCGTGTAGGCTCAATTAACGAGAAAGGTGCAACCCTTCTTCTTTACAAAGATGCCCGAGTAGACATGCTTTTACTAGATGAGACATTTGGTGCTGATAGTTGGCAACGTGACCACAAAGAGGTTAAAGGAAACGTATACTGCGGTATTGGAGTAAAGCTCAACGATGAGTGGGTATGGAAGTGGGACGTTGGTGTAGAGAGCCAATCAGAGGCCATCAAAGGCGAAGCAAGCGACTCATTCAAACGAGCAGGTTTCAACTGGGGTATTGGACGTGAGCTTTACACGGCCCCGTTCACGTGGATCAGTGCAGACAACTATACCGTATTCAAGAACCCTAAGACGGGTAAGCTTGGAACATATGACAAGTTCATCGTCGAAAGCATTATGTACGACGATAACAGGGAGATTACGTACCTAGTTATTAAGAATGACAAAACTGGCAAGACTGTGTTTGATAATCGTAAAACTATTAAGATCGAATCCAACAAAGAGATCCGCAATAGAGCAGAAGAGGCAAACGAAGCCCGAGAGGCCATTGACGTTAATTCAGTCGAAGGAAAGTTAATTGGTGCCAAAAAAGATATTAACGACGAACTGATTAAACAGAACTATACGTCTATTGACGATCGTCGAGCATTTATCAAGTTTGCTATCGGTAAAGAGAAGATTGAGACTATTGAGGAAGCTAGAACCGTTGCAAAGAACCTTGAGAGCGATGGGGATAACTAATGTCTAACGGATTGGATGATAAGTAATGGAAGACAAACTAAAGGAAGCACTTAAAAAGGACTTCCAGAAATTATATGTTAAGCAATTTACTACTAACTGGAGAGAGGAGCGCATTGTAAGGGATATAGAAATTGATGTGATGTCACTTCATAATCTTATGTACGCGATTGACCCAGGGTATAAAGATATTGGTAAGACTAGTGGTAATTCAACTAACACAACAGAAGAGAGATAGTATGAGCAAACTAAGTATCGAATACGGGAAAGATATAGTTAAACGCCCTAAGAGTAAGGGAAAACTACACAGCGGAGTTTCCGCGGGGAAAGGTAAAAATGAATAACACACTACCAACGATAGAGGGTGATGTAGAGTGGTTACTAGATTGGCAAATGCGTGCTGTCTTAGAAGCTAGTCTTATTGCTATGAACAGCGATGACCCAACTAGTATAAAGGTTACACAAGAACTGATTGACTATCACAAGAACGAAGCAAAGGGCAAAATCCTAGACCTCATTTATGGAGAACGAGCAGGCGAACGTAAAAGAGTACAAGCTAAGTCTGACCCCCTACAGAGTAAGTAATAAAGAAACTAATTAAGGAGAACAATATGAGCAACTTAGTAGACCACGCAAAAGAAGAACTAGAACTAGCAGGATTGTTTGATAAAGACAGCGATTATGACGGTATGTTAGGTAAAGCAGTGATGGATTTAGTCAAAGTGTTTTCTAAACAGGGACACAGCGGTTGGTCAGCGCACCAAACTCTTAAGATATTTAGCATTGTAGCCGATTATAAACCCCTCACACCCATTGGGAAGACCGAGGATGAATGGATGGCAATAACGGATATGGGAGCTAAGGAAGTGGTCTGGCAGAACAAACGACGTGGTACAACATTCTCAAGAAATGCAGGCAAAACCTGGTACGACATTGACGACCCAAAGCTGAATAATGGCGATACTTGGAAACGTAGCTGGTTCAAGAAACTAATCACTAAGTAGTATAAGGAGTAAAGATGACGGAAAGTTTAACAGACATTGAACGTGACTTGCTGCAAGCCTTTGAGCAAGCGATGATGGGTGATTATAAAAGTACAACTCATACATCTGCTAAATTAACAGTGCAACACTTTATGCGACGAATAGAAGCATTTACACAGTATTTTGCCTACCAAGAAGCTAGGCGACTAACGAACCATTATAGTGAGAGTGAGAACGAAAAATGAGTAAATTAGACGACATACTTATCAACTTTGATGGCACACCTTATACCAAGAGGGTTAATAAGGAAGCTAAATCCAAGCTACTTGAACTTTTAGTAAAAGAACTCCCAGATACCGAAACAACCAACGAAGAAGAGTATCGACAGTATACAATAGATATGCTCTATGAATTATTTGGAGACAAGTAGTGAAGATACTAAACTTATATGCAGGAATTGGCGGCAACCGTAAACTCTGGGGTGACGAGCATGATGTCACAGCGGTGGAGAGTGAGCAGTATATTGCAGATGTTTATGCCGAGCTTTACCCTAACGACACTGTAGTCGTAGCAGACGCTCACCAGTACCTCCTTGACCACTACAAAGAGTTTGACTTCGTTTGGTCATCGCCACCTTGCCCAACCCACTCACGTATGCGAACTTCACTAACCAAAAGTAAACCTGTATACCCAGATATGAAGCTGTACGAGGAGGTTATTTTCTTAAAGCACTTCTATAAAGGGCTATGGGTTGTCGAAAACGTTACCCCTTACTACGAGCCACTTATTAAACCAACAGCGCTAATCGACAGGCATTTTGTATGGAGTAGTAGCCCACTCGATAGTAAAGACTTTACCAGGGGATACGCTGGTGCAGTAGTGACTCAAACAAAAGAAACGCTAGCAGCAGAATATGGCATTGCACTACCAGAAGGCACTAAGAACCAACGCAAGCTATTACGCAACGCCGTCCACCCCCAATTCGGAAACTACATTTTCAACAGTTTAACCCAACAGGAAGATATATAAGAGATGAGAAAACCAGGACAAGGCAAACCCTTTAATTTCGTGCATGATATTAATGCCATATACTTTAGATTTTACACCCAGGATTGGTTCTATAACGACCCAGGTTATTCTGATGATTTTGTGGCAAGGAACGGGTGGAAGTTTGACGGTCAATTCTTCTTCAAGAAAAAAGGTGGCATAGGGCATGAAACAAAACAGAGCGTACAATAGTCTTAATGGCTATCGTATATATTTGCACAGTCTGTCACAAACCAATAGAACCCACTAAACGAAAGCATAAGAATAATTGCTCATGTCCAAAAACTCTATAGGAAAGTCACATCTTTGGAAAGCTTATAGAAAGCAGTGGTTTAAAGATAACCCATCTAACTATGATGGCTTCTATGAATGTTACTTATGTGGAAAGTGGAACTATCCTAAAGAGACTACGTTAGATCATGTTATCCCAAGGTCAAATACTCCCTCTTTGTCTTTTGACGACAGTAATATAAAACCTTGCTGCTGGACTTGTAACACTTTAAAAGGATCACAGAGTTTAGAGAATTATAAAAAATCTTTACTTTAGGTATTGACTTCGCTTATGGTTCGTGCTAGTATAGAGCTAAGGTCATCGAAGAGATCACCGAGAACCAGGACGAGATGCAGAGTCTCACGCCACACAAAGCTAAAAGGCAACTCCATACGGTTCAAAACTAATAAACACAACAAAAGGAGATCGAAAGATCATGAGTAAAAAAGAAGAGTACATTAAGAAAGAAAAGCAAGCCCGCACTATTAAGGTTAAGACCCTAGTTATTGGCCTCATATGGTTCATATCACTTGTTGCCTCTAATATTGGTGGATGGGTTATGCGATCTAACTTTGAATCAGAAGTTGCAAAGCGTGTAGACTACCGCCTAGAGCAACGTGAGTTAGTGTCAAAAGACCAATAGTCCCTACGCCGTCAGAGACTACTGAAACAACACAGACGGTAATAGCACCTGAAAATACTCAATCAAGCGTCACAGAGCCTCTGGACGTGCCACAAGCACTAAATAACAGCGAGGCAGAGGCTAAGGCATTCATATACTTTAAGGAAAGCACCAACCGCACAGATGCAATAAACCCAAGTTCGGGAGCATGCGGTTTAGGTCAAGCTCTACCCTGTAGTAAGATGCCGTGTACACTTGATGATTATGCTTGCCAAGATTCATTCTTTACGGCATATATGAGTAACAGGTATGGTACATGGAACAATGCTAAAGCCTTTTGGTTAGCAAACGGCTGGTGGTAGTACATTGACAATCTAGTTCAATTCTATATGAAGGGGGCAAGCCCTACTCACCTTATATAAATCTACACGAAAATACCGTGTCGAGGAATGTAACACCTTGCCTCTTTCACCATAGAGTTGAACATTATTAAGCATTTAGGCGTGGGGTTTGAGAAGAGTAACTCATAGGGTTGCAAGGTAACATAGTCCCTAATCGAAGTGGTAACGTGCTTCACCCTGCGCCATAGAGCTTAATAGAAACAATATATACAAGTTGTAGGTGAACGGAGGGGGTGGACGTCTGAATCAACGGATGCGTACTAGTAGACTTAGCGGTCAAACGTATTGCGGACAAGTGAGGGGAGTTTATAACCCCTTGTAGAGTTGATAATGCACCCCCCGCGCCCACCTATAACTAACTTAATAAAAAGAAAGGAAATAAGAAAATGAGTAAGTGTAAATGCCACAGTGAGCTAGTAAAATCTAAAGCAGAACTAGAATACACGAAAGCGTTACCAGTTAGTGCCTTTCAGACTATCTTTGGTAATAGTGGGAGTATTATCAAGTACTCAGACAATGTAAAAAACGACGCTGTAAAAATGGCACAGGCTAGGGTGAAAAAGCTAGAAGTATTAGCAAACGACCCCGACCCCATTAAGTAACTTAACATTATCTATATTGCGTTGGGTAGTAGGTATTTTAATAATTAGTGTTGACATTATGTAACTAATTTGCTATGATTAGAGTATAAAAGATAAGCAAGGAAAGAAATTATGACTGACAACGAAAAATACTTAGCACTACTACAAGAAGAAATTGATATTTTGAAGGAGAGAAACAATGCGTAAGGTTATTGTCTATCGTGAAAGTGACAAAGATCTTCTGATTGAACTCATCGAACAGAATAACGGCGCAACTTTTGTTAAACATCAGGGGCTGGGGCGCAACTCTAGCGGTAAATGGGTTATAAACGTAACATTCTTAGACGAACTAGAGGGACTTTGCTTTATGAAGGCACTACGAGACTACGACGGTTTAAGATATGAGGTTGCATAATGGACGAAGTACTTATAGGACACATGCAGCTTGACCTTGCATCCCTCATACAAGAGGCTGAGAAAGTCGCTGGAGAATGGAATGGTGACGAGTCGGGTCAAAAGGAATGGGACGCCGAGGAAGCACTAGAAATTGTCGACAAAGCTAAAGAATTACAGGAGTTGCTAAATGTTTACACAAATAAGGATTAGACTAATTTACCGAGACAAGTTGAAGAAACTTGCCGCCTCTCAGAACCGTAGCATGGCTAACATGGTAGAAGTCTTAATTGACCAAGCTAGTAACTAGAGAATACATATGTGGATTTCAAGAAAGAACTTTCAAAAACAAATAGACCTTGAGAAATTTAAAGTATCAAGAGTACCTTTAATAAACCATTTGTAAGTAGAGTGAAATGCTTCAGGTAATTAGTTTAGCGATTAGAACATCAAGTGGAAATATACGCCAAGACTAGTTAGTAACGTATATGAGTAACGCGATTAGGGCTAGCCCGCCCGAGACGAATGTTTGACTCATTCATTATCTGAAGCACTTTGCCCTCCTTAATAGAGAATACATAACACATTAAGAAAGGAAAGAGACGTGAAGTACACAATCGAACAAGCTCGTAAAAAGTCAGTGTTTAAGCTCCTATGGGCGATGTATGAAGACCTTTTAGAAGAGAGTCGGAACCCCTCCGCGCGAGATGATTCAGGCACTATTATTAGTTGGTATGCACATGTAATTGAAGAACGCCTAACCCCCTAAGAGTAGATAACATTAAACGGAGAAAGAATTATGGCAAAGAAAGCAGACGGTCTTAGCGAAGTTCTCGATTCACTCATAATTTATGGGGGTGAGGAGGGCGAAATCGAATGGACATTAGCCGAGCTTAACGAGGACGCTTCGTGGGACATACGACACGTTATAACGGGCTACCTGAAAGATTTAAAGGTTGATGTCCCGAAACCTGTATTTGGAAGTGATGAGAGTGTTAAGGCGGCGACAAGAAACAACGTCATCGAAGAACTGATAGAAATAATTGAAGAGGGTGAGTAACTCTAAGTAATAGAATAGTAAGGAGAGAAGATGGGCTGGCTAGACGAAGCAAACGAAGACCTACGCTTATACAGACTAAAGCGAGTAGGCCGTAAAAACATGAGCTTCTATGAGCTATGGGCTGAATGGATACGACTCTAGCGGGTCGTATTTTATTTCGCTTAAGAAAAGTCTTGTACTTTCGCTTATGGTGCGATATAATAGTATTAGAACAAACGAAGGAGTCACCATGAACGAGCTTACAGTCACACAACAAGCATCACACGAAGAACAGGAGAAAGCCCTGAAACGTATCCTAGCTAAAGCGAAGATTGAAAAAGAAGCTAAGGCTAAGGGTCTATGGGACTACCGTAATAATAAGGTGGTGGAGGAATAATGATCGGGTTACTAGAAGTTATTGAGTCAGGTGGGTTCGACCTTTCCCTATACGAAGACGCTAAATGGCTTCTCCGACAAGTAGAACAATTTGAAGAGTTAGTCGCTCAAGCAGAAGACCTTGTTGAAAAAGAAGAAGCCTTAAAGAGTGAGAGAGGGTATTAAGATGCGAAGCAGAGATGTTGAGCCAACAGTAGAGACTTTACTCAGTAACATTATTACAGGTCAGGCCTGTCGCAATAACGATAAGTACCTACTCATCAGTTACTGGTCGCTGGAGGGGCTTATACTCACACCCGAACAGGAACGTATCTTTTTATCTACAACCCCCGCAGAGAGCATTACACGCGCTCGTAGGGCATTAAGAGGTAAGTATCCAGGCGACAAGGCTACAGAAGATCAAAGGTACAGTCGTTTTAAGGAAGAAAGAGACGATCACGGCCAGGACGTAACAAGTATTATCCTCAAAGGTAAAGGTACTAACCTCCGCACCATGCTTGTAAATGGGGAATGGATCACGGTACTCGATGATTAACGTGGCAGTCAAACACAGAATACGAGAGCTATGGCTCGATGGGTTCAGCCCTAGTGAACTAGCTCAGATGTACAACACGAATATATGGCGCATTTATTACATAACGCGGGGTCTGAAACGACCGCAACGCATTTAAGGAGAACACATGACAACAAAACAAGAAGCTCACGAGAAAAGCCGTAAAGACGTAATCGACCAGGTAGTATACAAACGAACAGATAACTACAAGCTACGCGCCCAACGAGATATGGATAAGAACCCCGACCATTATAAGGCTCTGGGGAAAATCGGTGGGTCTGTTAGCGGCATCAAAAAGGGTGGCTTTGGTGACCCAGAGAAGGCTAAGCTCGCCTCATTAAAGGGAGTTGAAGCACGACGACGTAACCAGGAGTTGAAGAATGAAAAGGTTTAAGTTTGATATAGGAAGTGGCCTCTCATTAGAGTATGATCGCACCTTAGCTCAGATCAAAAAAGAGCAAAAGAAGAGAGTAAGTCATGACAGCTAATAGACCTATAGAAGCCGTTAAGAAGTTCGTTCGAGACCTACAGCTTGAACACTACGACCTGCTTCATAAACACGGGTACGCAGATTATCGTTTAGATGAAGAGCCTGTGGAAGGTTACACAGAAGATGCCCTACACCTCACTGAGCTTTACGAACGCGACCTCACCCTATTACTAAGACAGGAAATTCAGAAGGCTAGACAAGAGCCTGTTGGCGATGCTATAGAGATCAAAGTGCCACTCAAGACTATGCAATTCGTCCTATCTAAAATAAGAATGAAACCAGAAAACATAGCCAAACGCTTACTTCTACATGATACCTATCTTATAGACAAATGGACTGATGGCACAGCCGACGAATACAATCTTGAAATCTATATGTGGCGTCTCAAAATATTAGCATCTCTTACGCATAAATATAATTGGGCTATATTCCTAATGAAACCAGAGAATATTCCAGAGCTAACCAATACACAAGAAGGGAAAGACAATGAACCAGCCTAGGAACAAAGACAACTTTCTTATCGAGGTCACACCCGACGTTCTAAATGAACTTCAAAAGCTTTACATGAATGTAGATGAAGAACCAGTTGTCGAAACGCACTATTCACCTTATTGGAAGGAGACATCGTAGCTATGAGTAAGGAATTGAGAGAAGAGCTTGAACAAATTGTCACTCGTAATGGCAACAGTGGACGCATCCCAGAGTTGCTTGAAGCAGAGCTTGACCAGCTTGTGAACCTTATCACTACTAGGGAGACAGAGGCTCGTTTGAATGAATTAGAGATTTTGAGTACAGATAAGCACCTCGGTTGGTTTATTAACCTCCCCCAAGAATCAAATACCGACACAGCTATTAAGTTTAGTGAGCTTCTTCATGAAACATTTGCTAAGCGTAAATCCGAACTAGACTCATTAAGGAAAGGATAGTTATGACAACCGAAGATAAGATAGAACAAGCATTGATTGTGTGTCGCTTATGGGGCGAGGGGAACTGGGAGAGTTGGTCGAAAGAAAGACTAGAAGGATTCACAGCAAACTTTAAACACAGTCCGAACTTTCAAGAAGCTAAAGCCGCTATCCTGAAACTGATAGAACCCAAGGACGTTACAGGTACTTACTACGATAGCGGAGAAGGACGATGAGTGACCTCTCCCCTACTAATAGTGTAAGACGTCGCATTGACCTTATCCTGAACCCAGAACCAGACACCGCATCAGGACAATCAATACGGTTCGCCACCAACCCCAAGATACTTGATGCCCTTGAGTCTCTTATTACAGAAGCAGAGACAAAAGCAAGGGAAGCCGAGGTCACTAACCTACACGCAGTGGCAATTACGGACAAGATGACAATACGTTACTTCCGCAGAGTTATATGGCAACGATTAAAACAACTAAGGGGTGCCGCCCTAAAGGAAACCCATGAAGGATAATATGATTACAGAACACTTTTGTACAGGCGGAAATTGGGACAACGATAAGCACAGATTTGTTTGTGAGCATGAAACGCAGCCAAACTCCGCCCCAGACCAAACACCACAGTCTACATTTGGTGAAAAGCTACGGACAATTATCCTTCGTACCATTAACGATTCAAAAACAGGCGTAATAGACCTTAAAGACGATAACGGTTTAGACGGTGCTGACTGGGCCGTAAAAGACATCACCTCACTTGTACTAGAAAGCTTAGGAGACGAAATAGACGTGAATAAGATTAGTTCCGCCCATGACTTATATTCAGGCATGCCCGCCCCTTATGCGAAAGGGTTTAGAGATGGTTTCAACACCGCCCAAGGCATGATTTTCGCCCAACAACGTTCAATAATCACTAAGGAGAACAAATTATGAAAGACGTATCAGATGTACTATTTAAGTTCCACACGCAGATGAACGGTTATTCTAAACAGATTCAAGATATAACCAGTGCAGAATACGAGAAATTACGAGATGAAGCCTACGCCGAAGCAGAACAGCAAATCGTAGACCTCCTTGTAAAAAGGCTCTCCAAAGGAAGTAAATAGTAATGAACAAAGACGCTATGCAAAGCCTTAGAGATAAGTTTAACCAAAGGGGCATGAACTACAGTCAGGTTGTTGGCGAAGAGAACACCGTTGTTAGTATGCAGCTTCAAGAGTTTAACGCTACCTTGACTGACATACTCCAATGGAGGTACGAAGCGGTGTATGGCTTCCACGAATACATTATGGGCAAGAACATCATCCAAAACGAAACTGACCAAGCATTTAACTACGCAAGGTTGCATAAAGCGCTAGACGACTACATAGCCCAACTAAAGGAGTCCACACCCCATGAAAACTAATGATGAGATAGACGAGATAAATAGACTACTTGTTGCGCATAGTAAAAATACAGTCAACCTATGGATAGAAGGCGTATCGCTTTTAACCTACGACTGGTTTGAAAACTCGCGCCAAAAGATACTAGACCTAAAAGACAAGTGGCAGAGAGAAGCAGAGATTGACACCTGGAAAAAAGTTCGCAAGTCTTATCCAAAGAAAAATGCTCGGATGAATGACGTTAGTAAATTAGCACTAGCAGATATCGACAGAATTATCACTGAACTTACACAAACACAACTCAACCAACAGCAACCTAAGGAGACAGAAGAATGAAATATATACTAGAAATACAAGATACTGAATCAGGTAAAGCGGTATCTATTGGTGTGGACAATCTTAATGATGCGCTAAAGCAAAAGACGATTAGCAAGGATTCAGTCTTGTGGTCATTTATCAAGGAAGCAGAACGTCAATTAACAAGGAGTAATACATGAAGCAACTCACAGACATAGAACTAACTAAAGGAGATGGGTATAAGTACTTCCTAAAAGCTACTATCTTTGACGACACCAAGAGTGAGGACAAAGCCTCAGACGTTATTGCAGTAAGAGGAGATAAGCTACAGATGATTCTTGACTGGGCTGAATGGAAGATAACCAACGCTTTATGTGAGTTTGACGATCAAGAGGACAATAGTATGGAAGATTATGAGGTAGTGGGGTGAGTGATAAAGAGATACTAGGAAAGGCGATACAGAAGGCTATTGATGGTGGGTGGACAGATGATGCACTTGAAGATGTTGGAATTGAAATATATTCTAGTTCATTTGGTGACTATCGTAGTATGAATGATCTGATCTACCGACATGACTTTGCTAAAGCTTTATGGGGAGAAGAACACCACTCAAGCCAGATACACGAGTTACCTTCTACTAGAGCTAACGAGATAAACCAATTAGGGGTAAGTCTACAGTCATGGCAGTATCACCTTCAGGCAATGGTAATAAGCCCAGACCCTATAAAGTATATTGGCGAAAACATCTAACACTAAGGAGAGAATATGGGATACAGAACAACATTCGTAAGTGAACACTTGTACATACCAATACCAGATTGGTTTTTGGAGAAGTACCAAGACTCAGTTCACTTTTATATCAGACCAGCAGGGCTACATGGAGGCGGAGAAGGTAGTCTGACATTCCCTATCAGTAGTCAGTATGAGAGAAAGTTTTATAGTGGGGCAGAAGATGAACTATTCCTCGATATAGCAAGGGTACTTCGTAACTCAAAGGAGAAGCTAATTAGGGACATCAACATAGTTCTTATGCACGAAGATGGTGAAGTTGACAGAGTAATCGTAGAACCGAACAAGGTTACTCTACAGAGGAGTTTAAGGTATGATAAAGACGACGACTACAATCCACAACTAGGCAATAGCGAAGAATATATCATACCTCTAGACACCCAATAAACCTTATGCTATTGCATTAACAACAAACATACGCTATTCTTTGTATATCAAATGCTAACCTAATCATAGAGGCTGAATACTTACAATATGGCACACGCAGGTGGAAGACCAACAAAGATAACTCCCGAACTTGTCGAACAAGCGAAGCGGTATTTAGTGCCTAGCTTTGACCTACCGACCATCGAAGGGCTTGCACTAGAGTTAGATGTATCGAGGGATATTTTATACGATTGGGAGGAAAAGAACGATGAGTTTTCTTACATCTTAAGCAAACTTCGGTTATTACAGGCAAACAAACTCATCCAAAAAGGGGTCAAAGGCGAGTATAACTCTACCATTGCTAAGATGATGCTTACGAAGCACGGGTATGTAGAGAAGACTGCGACGGACGTAACTTCAGGTGGTGAAAAGATCGAAACAAATACCATAGTGTTCACAGACTTCAAGAATGATTCAGCAGGTAAGTGAAGTATATAGGCCGCTCTTTACGGAGCATCCGCGTTACTTCATTTTAATGGGCGGTCGTGGTGCAGGTCGCTCTACAGTCGCCTCACAGTTCGCCAATGCAAAGCTTATAGCACCAGAGTATTTTAGGTGTGCGATTATGCGTTATATCCTAGGGGACATCCGTAACTCTATATTCAGAGAGATTACTGACCGAGCAGAAGAGAACGGGATTGATGATAAGCTAAAGATCAGAGACCTTAACATTGAATACGGAGCAAACAGTATTAATGCAGTGGGTTTCCGTAAGTCGAGCGGCGACCAGAAGTCTAAGCTTAAGTCCCTTGCTTCATACAACTGTGTGATTATCGAAGAAGCAGATGAGATTCCAGAGGAAGACTTTATCCAGCTTGATGACTCCTTGCGTACAGTCAAAGGTGACATTACGATCATTCTGCTACTTAACCCTCCATCCAAAGACCACTGGATTATCAAGCGGTGGTTCACACTAGAAGATAGCGAACAGCCAGGTTTTTACATACCTAAATTGAAAGACGGTATTGCAGACACCGTAGCTATCCGTGCAGACTATCACACAAACGAGAAGAACATTGCACCAGCCAGTGTACAGCAATATGAAAACTATAAACTTACAAAGCCAAACCACTACTACAACATGATTAAAGGGTACGTACCCGAGACCGTACAGGGGCTTATCTACCCTAACTTCCAGATTATTGACGAGCTACCAAAAGAAGCCCGACTTAAACGACGTGGACTTGACTATGGGTACACTAACGACCCTAGTGCGATTGTCGATGTATATGAGTGGAACAATGCCTATATATGGGACGAGGTATTGTACCGTAAGGGTGCAAGCAACAAAGAGTTAGCGGACGTTATAAAGATGCAACCAGAGCAAGTACTTCTCATACCCGATAGCTCAGAGCCAAAGAGCAATGACGAGCTTACGAGTTATGGGATTAGCCTCGCCCCTGCACAAAAGGGAGCAGGAAGTGTCAACTACGGTATTCAGCACTGTCAAGAACAGACCATTTACATCACCAAGAGAAGTCTTAACCTTATAGAAGAGAAGAATAACTATGCATGGATGATAGACAAAAAGACGGGCGAGACTATCAACACACCAATTGATATGTGGAATCACGGTATGGACGCAGGACGTTACGCTATGGAGTCACTGAGACCAAAGCCAGCAGTACACGCACCACTACGCAGAGCAACAAGACAAAAGTTTCACATTTAGGAGGCACTATGATTGATTCAGGACAAGAGATTATCACTACTATCCAGATAGACGGCTCAGAAGAGATTATTACGAAGGGCTATTTTAACGGTAAACAAAACAGCACCAAACACCAGACCCGAATCAATGTCCCTGTTACCCGTATGAACATCCTCTCAGAGCTGGTGAAGTGCCTCGACCTTATGAAGACCAGCACCCCTGAGATCATCATTAGGATCGCCAAAGACCGCAACGGCGAGCCTATGGTACTGCAGAAAACATGGATAGAATCAAGAGAGAAATTAAAATAGTTGCAAACCAAAGCATAACTGATATAATCAACCTTATAAATATAGATACCGTCTCGTCGAGTCTATCAGGAACAACAAATGGCATTCCTCACAGACGCAGACGAAATCTACAAACTGTATACTCAATCTAAGAAAGAATCAGACCAGTGGCGAGAAGACTACCACGAGTTTGAACGTATCGCTGATAACGAACTCATCGAGAACCTTGACCCAGCTCTCCCCGAAGTGAACGACGGGACTCTCTCAGCTTCACTCTTTAAGCTTCCTAAACGTATTGTTAGCTCAAACCTATCTGGTCAGATAAAGTCTCTTGATCGTGATGAACAATGGGTAACTGAACTCGCTAACATCACATGGCAGGATAAGATCATCCCCAACGCTAATGCACAAGCCCCATTCCACCGTAAATGGAAAGACGCCGTTCGTAAGGCCGCTATCTATGGGTCAGTGCCTATCATCACTCTCTTTGAAGAGCGTGGTAACTACACAGGATCAGACTTTATCGTGGCTCAACCCCAGGACGTGAAGCTAGAACCAGGCAAGGTATCTGACTACGACTCTGACATTATCTTCTGGGATATCTACTATTCCAAACTACAAGTCGAAGGCATTATCGAAGAAGCTGAAGACGAACAAAAAGAGAAGAAGAAATCGAAGAAGAACTCAGATGAGAAAGACGACAAGACTGAGATCTCTGATGAAGCATACGAGAGTGGCTGGAAACTCAAAGAACTTAAAGAGGCTCTCCAATGTGGTGAATCTGAATCTCGTGACCCTAGTGATGACCACCGTGAACATGACGGCCAAGACACACGACAAAAGGGTATTCACTTCTGTGCTGTTTTCCAACGAGGAGTAGATGCACCGTTCTATATCTACCACAAAGATACTAAGAAGATTGTCCGTGAATGGACGAACCAAGACCCAACAGGTGATATGCCTATTCACTTCCTCTATTGCTACCAAGACTTCGTTAACCCTTATGGCACGGGGATTGTTAAATTAGCAGGCGGTACGCAGAACGTCCTCGACTACATGCGACAATCAGATGTCCTTGCGACAGGCCTAGGACTTCGACCACCTGTATCTATCCTTGGTAATATCGACTCAGTAGACCTCAGCTCAATCGTCTACGAACAAGATGCTTTGTGGCTTTTGGGTAATGACCCTAACGTACGGGTGAAGCGTGAAGAGATCTCTAACTCTGTTTATCAGCAACTCCCCGAGCGTATTCAGATGTACAAGAGTTCACTCAATCAACTCCTTCCTATGGGAGATACCAGTGTCTCAGCAGGTGCAGGTGATCCCCTCCAGTCTAAGACTCCAGCAGGTGTGAAGTTTGCACAGGCTAACCTCTCGATCGACGATGAGGACTTTAAAGACAACCTATACATGACCTACGAGGCCGTCGCTAAGAGCATGATTAACATTCACTTTGCCAACATGGAAGGTGTAGACATCATGAAGCTTAATGATTCACAGATCGAACTCCTCATGAAGTCTGGTCTTGTATTCCCTACTGATGAGTATGGCAAGCCTATAACTAAAGAGCTAGAAGTGAAGTGGGACGATGTTCGTTCAACCTTTGACTTTGAAGTAGACGCTGAAGCAGACAAGACTACTGACAAAGAAGTACGCCTCGACGGTATGCTCAAGATTGTTGAACTGATTAACGGTAACCCAGACGTTATTGGGTATATCGAACAGGACGGCAAAAAGTTAAACCTCGGGGAACTCTTCGGCTCACTTATCGGGTTACTCTCGGATAATGACAAGATTATTGAGGACATCTCCCCAGAAGACCAAATGCAGATGCAAGAACAGCAGATGGCTGAACAAGCTATGCAACAACCAGCACAATTGCCAGCTCAGGCTATGCCTCAGACTGCACCAGAAGCCCCACAAGGCGCTCCATTACCAGAAGACGGTACACAGAACATCCCAGCAGTTATGGAACTATACGGAGTTGATGAGCCGACCGCTATGGCCATGATTGAAGCAGAGAAGCAGGGCTTTGAACCAGAAGAAATCCTAGCAGGGCTACAAAGGAGAGGACAATGAGAATAAAGACAGGTGACCTACACTCAGGTATGACCTCATCATCACCAAAGACATCAGTTGACCGACGACGTGAACTGATTGCCAAGACACTCCAAGACAAACAGAAACTCGCACCATATGCAGAAGTTGTTGACGAGATTGTTAAGGGTGACCAAGAGGAGATCATCAAGAAACTCCGTACTATGATCCTTGAACCACTCCCAGAAGAGGCTATTAAGGTTGAACTCCTTGTATTACAACGCACTTACGCTTACCTAGAGAGCTTTAACAACCGTGTGGCGAACATCCTCCGTACTAAAGAGCAACCAAAGGAAGAATCAAATGAAGCCGTCTAACGAAGAGCGAGAAGAGCTTATCAATGAGGCACGAAAGAAGAATGACGTGATCTTTGACATCGATGCCCAACGTAAGATTGTCCATAACTGGATCGACCGAGGCATGAAACTTAGTTGTGAAGACGCTGGACACCCACAACATGAGGTATGGAAGAAAAGAAGCAAACTGTAGGTGGATGTATTCGTTGCCTAAATCTTTGGACAACGAATAGGTTTACCTCCAAACCGCAGTTAACCACTCTGTAAAAGTGAGAGGATCGCCACCTACGGCTGATTAAAGAAAGGAGTGACTATGGCAGACGTAGTAGAGTCTACGGCAGTAGACGAAACAACCGATGACACAAGCCTTGAAGAGATGGAATTCTCATTCGACGACTTGGCAGATGAGTCAACCGAAGAAACCGAAGAGCAATCTACGGAGACCGAGGAAGAGTCTGAAACCGAAGAGTTAGAGGAAGAAACTCAAGAGGAAAGTTCTGAAGAAGAACAAGAGACCGAGGAGACTGAGGAGCAATCTGAGGAAACCGAAGAATCCGAAGAGAAGCCAGCTGATAAGTCGGCCGACGAGCAGAAGCGTCTAAACAACGAAGCTGCACAACGGCGAATCGCAGAGCGAGCTAAAAAGGAAGAACTCCGCAATGAAGCGGAAAAGCAATACCTTGAGCAAGCAGAAGATGACAAAGACCTAGCACTGCGCCAACTTCAACTAGATGCCTATAACAACAAGATTGAACGGAACTCAGACAAGCTAAAAACTGGTATTGACCGAGCTTTAGCAGACATTGACCTGTTCAGAGATGGTTCACCTGAGGTTAAGGAATACTTACTTCAAAAGGTAGATGATTTCGAGAAGCAATATGTTTCTTACTCATCAACTGGTGATCCTGTGGAAGTTAAGGCTGACGTATATGAATATTTACAAAAAGAAGCAGACACTATACGGAGGCTTGTAGATGTCGGCGCTCGAAAAAACGCAGTGGATAAGCAAAAGGTGAAAGCCAAAACAATCCCTCGTCCATCGAAGACACCAAAAGAACCTAAGGTAGACCCAGACCTCGCCGCATTTGACGAAGAGGTTGAGAGATACCGATAACCGTATAAGACTGCACGCCGTAAAAGGCAGAAAGTATAACCATAATGGCTATCAACGCAGCAAGCAAGTTTGCGTCAAAGACTTCTGATTTACTATACACAGAACGAAAGACTCAACTTGTTACTAACAATGACTATGACTGGGACGGTGTTGAGACTGTAAAGATCTACACCCTCACAGACCCAACTATCGGTAACTACGACCCATCAGGTGGTGCTAACCGTTACGGTAACCCTACTGAAGTAGAAGACACCGTACAAACATTCACCCTAGCTCGTGACCGTTCATGGACTAAGACTATCGACAAGAGCAACTACCAAGACACTCAAATGGTTCGTAAACCAGCTAAGTACCTTGCACAAGCTACTCGAAACGTACTTGTCCCTGAAATCGACACGTACATCATCGCAGCTATTTGTACCGCAGCAGCAGTATACAACCGTGACGACATCGTTGCGGATGCAGCTACTACTAGCGCAAACGCTTACACTAACTTCACTGACATTGTTGCAGACATTATCGACAACAACGGCCCAAGCGAAGGCCTCATCGCCCTTGCTACACCTGCGTATGTTGCTAAACTGAAACAAGCTTCACTACTTGACAGCTCAGACCTTGGTCTTAAAGACCGCAAATCTGGTGTTGTTGGTATGGTTGACGGTGTTAAGATCGTTAAAGTTCCAAGCTCACGCTTCCCAGCAAGCACTGACCTCGTGATTACTCACCCAATGGTTACTGTTGCACCTGAGAAGTTGATTGACTACACATTGCACGAAAACCCACAGGGTGTTTCAGGTCAATTGCTTGAATACCGTCACCGTTACGACGCATTCGTAGATGTAAACAAGATCTACGCTGTCGGTGTACACAAGACCGCCTAGTTGGGCATAGTCTTTTACTTAGGTAACTAACTAAAGGAGAATAAGATGCCACTCAATATAGAACAAATAACAGAGATTCAAGTAGCCGCAGAATACCTTACTCGTAAACGAATCCGTGAGACTCAAGAGCAACAAGAATACAAGGAAACCCTTGCGGACAAAATTGCAGAGTCACGCGCTCGTAAAACCGAAAAACCTGCAAAGGTTGAGGAAAAGGCTACCGATTCTAAGAAAGGTGAATAATCACAATGGCAAGCATTGACTTAGACGGCTTCGGCCACGTAGAGTTTGAGGCTGTAACAGGCACAAAGACTCTTGACGCTGGTGACAGCGGAGTTGTACAAAATGTAACCGCTTCAACAGTTATTACACTTCCTGCAAGTGCAGCAGCGGTAGCTGGTGTTACTGAGATCATCCGTATTGGTGATTCAGGACTCACAGTTGAAATTGCGCCAAACTCAGCAGACAAGATTGTTGGTGCTGGTTTGACTGCAGCTGATGACAAGAGTATCTACTTCACGAACCAGCCTGCTGGTAGCTACATTGTTCTGACTGCAAACGCAGCAGCTACAACTGATAGCGCATGGGTAGTACAACGAGTCCTCGGTACAGTTACACGAGAAGCGTAGTACAATAAGGCTAAAGAATCCCCTCTCACAGATGATGTCGCACACGGTTGCCAGAACATCACGAGAGGGGAAACCCCTAGCCCATATAAATAAAAGGGGATCGTAACGTGTTTGACAAAGCGAAAGAAGCAAGAGATCAAAGACTCCACAAAGAGAATGAGAACATTCGCCATGATGAACTCATCACTCAGTCTATACAGACGCAAGAAACTATTTTGCGGGCTTTTTCATCCCTTGTAGACTACCTGGACACTAAGGTAGGAAAGACAGAAGTTGTCAACCAACTGAAAAGTATTGGCACACCAGACGCATTTAAGGTAGCAGAGGCAGTTGACTCCCTTCACGAGACACTGAAGACTCACGAGAATACAGATCTCACCCAAGTGCAAACCATCATGCAACAGGTACTTGATGAGGTTAAACTACTCCCTAAACAGTTCCCCGAACAAAAAGATATTACTTTCCCAGAGGAACAAGACTACTCGACCCAGTTCGAGGCAATGATTGGGATAGCTGAGTCCATAGAGCAAGCGATAAAGGCTCAGGAAACGACCGTAAAAGCGCCTGTGGTCAATGTTGATGCACCAATAGTAAAAGTAGACGCTCCTGACCTGAAACCGCTTGAGAAGCAGTCTAAACAGCTCCTAGATGCTATAAAAGGTATAGCAATACCAGCACAGATACAAACAGACATCACTCCTCTACTAAGAGAACAAAAGAGAACTAATAAGCTATTAGAGGAAATGCCAATCGGAGGAGGAGGTGGCGGCGGACTTGCAGTTCCTTATGAACTTATAGATGGTGCAGTACCTGTTACATCAGGCGGAGTTGCTGCTTTTCAAGTGAATGATATTGAAGACGCGGCTACGTCATACTTTGGTTTTACTAAAACGAATGGAGAGTATATGATAAAAGAGGTCACAGATACATCAGTATACTATGCCACAATCT
>ERZ869921.227-NODE-227-length-37839-cov-92.943018_pt1 | contig 37839 bp, 43 predicted proteins | sample MGYA00579310_ERZ869921 | MGnify/ENA primary metagenome ERZ869921 (study PRJEB32216, sample SAMN09231816) | wastewater metagenome | place: USA: Maryland | collected 2016-06-21 | study: EMG produced TPA metagenomics assembly of the PRJNA472060 data set (Reclaimed... | reverse complement strand
GAGGATGGCTGGTGGACCAAAACCGGGAAACCGTATCTGGCGCCCGTGATCGACGCGGATGTTGCCGCCGCCCTGATCGCCGCCCCGCCGGGCCCGATCATCCAGACGCCGCCCGACATTACCCGCGATGTCTGGTTTTTGCGGACCCCTCAGCGGTGGCTCAAGGCCCGCGGAATCACCGCTCACAAGCCGCTGCACCGCCTGCGTGGACTCTACGCTGACGATATCGCCAGGGTGACCGCCGACGCTGTGGCTGCCCGGCTGGCGGGCGTGTCGGCTGCGCAGGCGGCCCTCGGCCACACGTCCAGCGATACGACAGAGAGGCACTACCTCACTGCGCCGCCAACCACGATTCCAGACTCGCGAGATTTGCGCCAGAAACGACCGACGGAATGATGCCGGCACACCGGATCGATCCGGCACCGAAGTTCGAGTTGCGCACGCCGATGGCGTTGAATTCCGTGGCACCTGTGAAGACGGAAAACGACGTGGTCACAGGCGCGCCGTTGGCACGGATGGCCAGCGTTCCGCCTGTGTTGGTCAGAACGAATGAATTCCAGCCCGAGACGTTGGCTGCGCCACTGTTATAGCCGGCCGTGTTTGAACCGTAGATGTCCGTTCCAAACTGCATCAGACCGATGGGGATCAGGCTCGTTGTATTCCCGAACGCTACCATCGTGGCACCCGCGGACCGGTGCATTTTGGCGAACATCGTGAAATTGCCCGCCGCACTGATCGGCGTCACGAGGCCCATCCAATCGTCAACCCCGTCGAAGAGCACCGCGACTTTACCACCCACGTCCACCTTGAACAGCGGCTGCTTGGTGACGAAGGCTGTTGGACTTCCTCCAGCCAGCGCCGGCCAGGTGGCGACCGCGTCGCCGTCGTTCTTGGATCCGCGCAGGGAATCGGCGTGGACGTAGATCGAGGGCGATAGCGACAGCGGGTCGAAAGCGTCAATCCCGATGCCTCCTTGCCCTCGACGGAGAAAAACCTTGTCGGGTGCAATCATATGATGGTGTAGCCCAGCGTTCCAGAGCCGCTGGCGACACGGACATAGAGCGGCGTCGTGAAGTCCCAATTCCGATTGGTCAACTCGACGGCCTTCACCTCGGCGCCACCGGTGAACGAGGCGGAATCGCCGAACTGAAACGGAACGTCGGCAGTCAGAAAAATAGCGCGGTTGGGGGCTTGCGCGCCCGTGACGGCTTGGAGGGTCGTTGAGAGCGTAATGGTTCCGGTTTGCATGGTGCGGTTAAGAGAGGGGTGTCCACTGGACAATCCCGGTCCAGTTTTCGGTTTGGATGCCGAGAGACTGGGCGAGCGCCCAGTTCAGATCGATTTCACAGTCATTCCTGATATTTTTCAGGAACGGCATCCTGTCGGCGACGATGGCGTTGCATGCGGTTCCGTTGTAGACCACGCGGAGGTTGCGGTGGCGGGCCGCCTTGACCGCTCCCCACTGCTTTTCCATGACCTCGGGAGGCAGAGCAACCATCGGGATCGGCCCGGCCGTGTTGTCGCCCCAGCAGCCCACGCCGTTGTCGCCCACTTTGAAGGCCTGCTCATCCGTCCAGCCTTTTGCCTTCGCCTCGCGGAAAATTCGCACGTCGGTCGGACCGGCGAAGATCGACGCCTTCACCTGCCGCGTTGGGCCGGATGCCTTAAGTGCGGGCGGTTCGTCGTCGGCGAAAAACCGGTCGATGGCTTTCCCGACTCGTTTGAAAAATTCGGTCACGGTTTCGAATGGTAGAGAGACTTTGACCCCGGCGTATTTCTCGCCGGTCTTCGTGTTAATCCTGAACTCCGGCTGAAGGGACATGGCCTTGCTCCTTGTGATAGAGGGAATCAGCGGCCTGAAAGAGCGAGCTGAGGAACGCGACGCCTGCGAAAATCGCCGTGCCGAGCACGAACAGAAGGCCGATGCCGACGTATTTTCCGATGGTTTTGAGCGTCTTCATTTCTGCACAGGGGTGAGCTTGTAGGGCTTGTGGTTCAGGATAATTTCCCACGCATCGACGTTGAACGCCGCGCCGATTTCATGGGTATCGGCGAAGTCTTTGGCACCTTGGCAGGTCGCGAGGCAAAGGGCGAGGCAGGTGACGAGGGGTTTCATTCGGCGATTTCGTTGAAAGAGTGAGGGAGTTGTGACGCCAGCGTTCCCAGCGTTCCACCGTTGGCGCGATGGGTCGCGGCGATCCTCACAAGCACATCCGGAGCGCATCCGATTTCGTCCGCTCGCCGCGTGATGATACCGAGCCACGAGGGTGGAAAGCTTTCCGGCGCCTCCGAAAAAATCGGTTCTTCCTGCTCTTGCCACGGCTCCTCGCCTTCCTCAGTAACCGGCCGCTTGTAGCCGCGCCGCTGCTCCAGCACTTTGGCCAGCCGTTGGCCACGCTCACCGGTGAAGCCCGGCTTGATGACTTCCCGCGCCGTCGGCTCCCATCGCCGCTGGGCATTCGTCCAGATCGCACGGAGTCCCGCGATGCCCGACAGGATGTTCCCCGCGATGGCAAGCGCCCCGTCGATGTCTGAGGGAGAGACTTCCGCCTTGATCTTCGGAGCCAGCAAGCCCAGCGCCGCGGTGAGAATGGCGAGCGTCGTGCGGCTGCCGGTGATCGACTGGCGCAGGGCCTCGACCTTTCCAACAGCCACTTCGTCCCAGTGCTCAGGCCGATCCTCAAGCGTCGCCTGATCGACACGGCCAGCCCGCGGAACGGGACGATCTTGAAACAGAGCGAAGAATTTTCCGAGGATGTTCATTTCGATTCTCCCATCTTTTGGTAAAGCTGGAAGGCCCGCGCCATCTGCGGATCGTCCGGATCGGGCGTCTTGTTCAGATCGAACTTGATTCCCGTTTTCGCGCAGATCAGCGCGATCCAAGTTTTCGTGACAGCCAGTTCCTCATGCAACTGGGCGCGATCCGCCTCGCACGCGTCACACCGGTTTTTCAGGTAGAGAAACGCCTTGGTGATCGACGCCGCCGCGGCGGGGATGCCAACCGCAAACGCTGAGACAATGGCGGAATCAGGAATCGTCATATCAAAAAAGCCCGGCGGTTGCAGCGACGAAGATTTCGGCGAGCGCATCAGCGCCGGCTTGGTTGGGATGGGCGCCGTCGCCGAAATAAGTTCCACTCCACGAAGCAAACCGGGAGTCCGCCGCGAAGTCAGCGAGCCCTACGCCAATTTCCTTCCACGTCGCCCGAAGCCAGGTGTTGAAATCGCTGCGCTTCAGTTCCGTCCAGTTCGCCGAGGCGCCGGTTCGTGGAAGCATCGTGCCGACAACGACCCGGCCGCCAGCCGCGGTGTAGGCGTCGCACAGGTTGCGGGAATCGACCTTCAGCTGATCGACTGTTCGGCCGATGTCCAAGTCGTTCGTGCCGATTAAGACCGATACGATTTGCCCCGGCAGAACGAGCGGCGTGTAGAGCGCGGCATTGGCGACGGCCAGTTGGGCCGTGCGTCCGCCGACGGCTTCCATCACTTTGCCGATGCTGTCAAACTGAGTGTCAGACGCATACTTCGCCGCCCACAACGAATTGATCCACGTCGGGCCGTTCGACCCTGCCGTAATCGAGTCGCCGACGGCCATGATTTGCGGGTTCATGGCTGGCGCGGCGATGCCGTATTTCGCCATCAGCGACTGCATCGTCGCCAGAATCTCGGCGTCGGAAAGATCGCGATCCACGCCGAAGACTTCGGAAATCGAGCCGTCGAAATAGTAGGTCGTATCGGAGCCAGCAAGAGCCGGCGTGGTGCCGAGTCGCGTCAGGGAGAGGCTGGACGGGATGCTTGTCCCAGTCGTCAGCGTGAGATCGAAGCCGTGCCGCCGGCCATCGACCCACATTCCGAGCCGCAGGCGCTTGTTTCCCACTCCTGACACCTGCGTATCTGAAGTGTTTTGGCGCCACTGGAAAGCGTAGACGTGCGGCTTGTTCAGCCACTCCGAGCCAAGGGGATTGTAGGCATTGCCTCCAAAGCTCCAACGGGCGCCACCCACGTTGGTATTGCCGCCGGAATCCGAGCCCATGGCCAGAAGCCCAGGGTTGGGCATGCTCAGCACGCCCGGCGTGATGCCGCCGTCTCCCATCAGTCCGCCGCCTGTGCCCGAAGTGCGGGTAGCAACGATGAAGATTGTCTTGAAATTCGAGGGCGTGGCGAAGGTGAGATTCTTACCAGATCCAAACGGCACGGCGTTTCGCCCGTTCATCGCCGCCACCGTCGTGATGGCGCTTGGCCGCTTCCCGCTTGTGGCCTGCGTTCCGTTCTCGCCGACCGCCGCCGTCCATTGGCCTGTCGTCGCGTTGTATTCGGTTCCGGCGTCAGTCTTGAGCCAGAGCGACGGCGTGGCCGGAAGGCCTGCGCCGGGCTTTCCGTAGACCCGTCCAATCCCCGTTGTCGCACCGCCCGCGGCGCCGACTTCCGACCAATCTCCGGAATTGGTTCCAGTAGCACGGAGAAGCTTATCGGTTTCTGCATTGAACGCGAGTTCGTTGACGAAATTCGGAATGCCCGCATCGACCGCGTCCTGATCGGCGAATTCCCGCAGCGCCTGCTTGATGGGCTTCCACTTGGAACCAGGGTCGAGACTGATGTAGGAGATCCACAGCGAATTATCCGACCGCTGAAGCCCGATCTGATCCGGTCCGTCAGGGTCCGTTGTGTCGCGGGCTGCATCATCGTCCCACGCTTTGAAATTGTAGAACCGGCGCCAGTAGCTGCCACCGAGATCGTAGGCTTGCCAGAACGAGCCGTCGTCACGCTGCGAGCCGATCTGGCCAATGAAGTCCGGAGAGACCGCAAGCCGCGCCGTGTCGTCTTCCCACGTCTTCGTGTTGCCTGTGTTGATACCGGCCAGCCCATTGAGCAAATCTCGCGCTTCAGCCGGGGTATAAGCCTTCGTCGCTCCTAGGGCATCGAAACCGATAAGGGTGCTTCCGACCACTTCAATTGGGGCAACACTCGCCGCCGGATCGGCTACCCGAAGCGTTCCATTCAGCGCCGTCAGTCGTTCCTGCGTTTGGTAAACCCCGCGATCAAGCGCGCGCTCTACCGCCTCCGCCTCAAACGCCCCTCCCGTGGGAAGACTCAACGGCTGCGTAATGGGCGTTTCTCGATAGATCGACACCCGCCATCCCGTCGGCACCGCCACAGTTGTTTTCACATACGGCGCCCCGGCTCCTACTTCGATCAGTGTGAAATCGACGCCGCCACCAGCCAGCGCCGTGGCCACCCCAAACGGGCTGGTCTTTTTCACCTTCACATGCTCCGGCTCGAAATACGGAAACGTCACCGCATAGCCCGTGACGGTCGAATTGTTGCCGTGGTAAGTGGCTGCGGTCGCAGTGACGGAAACGCTCACGCCCGATTCAGGGGAAACCGATGGCGATGGATGCAAGGCCGATTTTTGGTTGAGGCGCCGCGGATGCGTTCCCAATCGGTGCCGATGCCGACGATCATCATGGAACCCGACGACCTGTGGCGCTCAACACCCGAAAGGCGGCGGGAATTATCTGAGCAATTTCAGGCCGCTGGCCTCAATATCAGGTTTGGGCGGTTCACTTCCGTTCTTGCGCGCGAATTTTTCCCGTGGCTCATCAGCGTTGCGATGGCAGCCAACAAGGAAATCGAGATCGACATAATGCCGACTGACCGCCATAGGACTCACATCACCATCCGCCCGCGGCTTATCTTGAAGCGCCGGAAGCTCCAGATGGCGTGACTCCATTCCTTCAAGCCTGCGAAGTCTACGAGCGCGAACCCTGCGCCCGCACACTCGCTGAGGACATGTGGCACCATCTTGAGCACGGCGGCTACGTCTTCAGCACGCCCCGCTTTTTCATCATGGGGCGCCCAGTTTTCAAAGACTGGCCGATGGAGAAACTTCTCTCCCCCTGGGAAGTGGCGCACGAGCACAGCGCCGACTGCTGGTGGATATGGCTCGCAGCCGGTCACTGGACGGAAGCAATCCCGCTCATCCCCAGCCCCAAGAAATGGCTTGCATGGGAAAGGCGAGGTTCCCCCCGCTTCTGGACGCTGAACCAGCTCCTCAAGCGATGCTCGACTATTTCACCGACCACCACGGCGGCCCCGTTCCTGATTTCACCGCCACAGGCCGACTGATTCCGCACAAGGGCGGCGGCTCTGGCGCCGCGCTGGCCGAACAGAAAAAGGCCCGGCAGGAATCGGCCCGGCAGTTCGCCTGGACCAAGTCTTTCCAATCGGCGCAGATGAAGATGGCGAAGCAGCAGGCCGACGCCGCAGCCAGCTACCAAATCCCCACGCCACCCGCCGCGCCGACAACCGATTCTCTGACCACGGATGCCGCCGGGCTTGAGATGGCGCGGAACGCGAAACGCCGATTCGGCATCCAAAAGACCATCGTCGCCGGGGAAACCTACCGCCCCACGCTGGGCGTCCGCTCCGGACTGGGCGGAATGACTCTCGCCGCATGAGCGCCGTTCTGATCAAAGATCTTGAGCAGCGCTGGCTCTCGCTTCGCGCCGAGCAGGTGTGCAACGTCGCCGACTGGGCGGAGGCTGCGTCGCACGTTCTACCGCATCAGCGCAACGTCGTGCAGGCCGGGATCAGCGGATCGCCCGCCAATCCCGGAAAACATTCCGTGCCCGAGCGCCTATGCTCCGACGCCGAAGATGCGAACGAGCAGCTTGCCGCCGGAACCATGGAGCTTTGCACACCGCTCGATGGCTCGTGGTTCGAATTCAGCCCGGCGCCGCAGATCCCCGAGGAATCGAAAGACGCCGTTTCCCAGTGGCTGGCCGATTGCACCGAGCGCATCCGCTCCACCCTCCAGCGCTCGAACTTCTATTCGTCGGTTCATCAGACCTATCTTCAGCGCGGATGCTTTGGCACCACTGCCATTTTCGTCGATTCGACCGGGCTCGCGCCTCTCAACTTTCAAGTCTGGGACGCGGGAACCTTCGTCATCGCCGAGAACGCCGCAGGCCGCGTCGATACTGTGATGCGGGAAATCCAGATGACCGCCAAGCAGGCGGTGGAACTGTTCGGGGATTTTGCCGGAGCAAAGCCAATCGATGCCTTCAAGGCTGGTAAGCTGACCGAGCGATTCAGCTTCATTCACAGCATTCACCCGACAGGAAAAGGCGATTTTGAATCCGTCTACTGGCGGATTGGTGACCATTCCGGCGGCCCCGCGAAAGTCGTCCAACACGACTTTTTCCCCGCTTTCGTGGGGCGCTATCTCCGCCAGTCGGCGCAGTCGCCCTATGGCACTTCCCCGGCGCTGCGAGCGCTGCCCGACATCCGCCGCCTGAACGATCTTGAACTTCAGATCGCCACCATCGTGCAGACGATGGCCAGCCCTCGCACCATCGTTCCCGCCGGATACGAAGGCGTCGTCGATCTTCGTCCAGGCGGAATCACCGTCGGCGGGAAAACTCGCGAAGAAGATCCAAAGGAATGGCTGACCGGAGGCCGACCGGACTTCATCCAGAACTTTTACGACCAGAAACGCGCATCGGTCGAAGAGCGCTTTCACAAGTCGCTATTCACGCAATTCGCGAATATCGAGCACCAAATCACCGCCCGCGAAGTGTCCGCACGCGAGCGGGAAAAGCTCATGCGCTTCTCCCCGACGTTCACTTTGCTGACGACGGAAGTGCTGAATCCCCTGCTCGAGCTTGTGTTCATGCTGGAATACAAGACTGGCTCACTGCCTGCCGCGCCAGCAGAAGCCTTCTATCGCGCCCCATCTGGCCCGATCCTGCTTTTCCCGTCCATCGTCCAGACTTCCCGCATGTCGCTGGCTATTCAGGCCGCTCGCGCGCAAGGTTGGGCGGAGACGCTGGAGCTGTTCGCGCAGACGCCCGCCGTCCTCGACAACATCGACCAGGATCGCGCCTTCCGCGACATCGCCCGCAGCAAGGGACTGGCCGCCTTCCTCCGCGATGAGAGCGAGCGCGACGACCGCCGTGCCGCCGCCGCCCAGCAGCAACAAATGCAGATGGCCGCAGAGCTGGCGGCGAAGAATCCGCAGGCGGTCAAAACCCTCATGGACTCCGCCGCCTGATGCTGACTCCCCTTGCCCAGCGTCTTTTCCCCGACAGTCCCGACGGACGGAAGGCCCGCGCCGAATTTTTTCAGGACGCAAAGAACCTCTTTGCCAGCGAACACGGCCGCCGCGTGCTGCGGACTCTGTGTGCCGTGGCAAACCCCATGGAGCCGCGGCTTGGCGCGAACGCGCTCGACATGGCTGCCGACGATGGCCGCAAGGAAGTGGTCGCCCTGCTTCTTCAGGCCGGCTCCACGACACCCAGCGAATTCGGATTTTTCCTATGAGCAAAGAAACCAACACCGAAGGAACGGAGGCGAGCATCCCGCCGATCGTTGAAACCACGCCACCCGCCGCCGAGGCCGAGAAGCCCAAGCGCACGCGGAAGCCAAAGGACGATGAAGCGCCTCCCGTCGAGCCGCCTCCCGTCGAGCCGCCGCAATTGAAACAGTTCAGCGCGTCCGGCCCGGCACCGTGGCCGACCGCCATCAACGGCAAGCTCGGCCCGAAAGAGCCTGCCGTGCAGGCGTGGCTCGCTGAAAACGGCTACGAACCCCATGCGACCCTGCCATGAGTGACCCCGCTGTTTCTACTCCGCCCGCTGACGGCGGTGGCGCCGCGCCCGCGGTGACCACGCCGACCGACCCCGGCCAGCAACCCACGCAAGGACGCTGGTTCGACAGCTTCGTCGCCGCCGACCCCAACGCCTGGAACGACCACGTTCCCCACCTCGCACAGTTCAAAGATCCTCTCGCCTTCGTGACGAGCGCCAAGCAGGCCCACACCGCAGCGCGAGCCAAGGTTGAGGGAATGGTGAAGCTGCCAGGCGAAGGCGCCACGCCTGAAGACATCGCCGCGTTTCAAAAGGCGCTCGGTGTCCCTGACACTGTTGACGGCTACGGCCTGACCAAGCCCGAAAAGCTCCCTGACGGCGTGCAGTGGAATGAGGAGGAGGCTTCGAGCTATCTGGCCAAATCCAAGGAAATCGGCCTGACTCCACAGCAGGCCGCTGCCCTTCGCGATTGGCAGGTGGAACGTTTCGGTCAGCAGGCCGCCGCCCAGATCTCCCAGCAGGCAGAGATGGTCAAAGCAGAGAAGGCCGCGCTGAATGAACGCTTCGGCAAAAACCTCGACGCCTCCGTTGCGCTGGCTCAGCGTCTCGCCGTCGCCGAGGGATTGCCTGCCACCGTGGCCGACCCGAACTCGCCCGATTTCTGGGGCGTGGAATTCCTCAGCTTTGCGCACCGCATCGCTGGGAAGCTCGGGGAAAACAAGCTCGTCAGCCTCCCGGCGGTGAACCAGCTCGATCCTGCCGCGCAGGCCGACGACATCATCAAGAACAAGGATAACCCTTATCACGCCCGGTATCAGGCCGGAGACAAGGAAATCGCCGCGATGGTCAAGGGACTGTATCAGCGGGCGGGCTGATTTCCCCGCTTGACTCTCACGGCCCCGGTTCCCACGACATTCGCGAGGAGCCGGGGCCGCTTTGCGCCTACCCATTCACAGATCCTCCGAAGTCAGCCAGCCCGGAGTGTCCGGCTTACTGGAAATGACGGTTTAACCAACCTTCACTTTTCCAAAAAACCATGGCTTACTCTACCGCTCAGGCCATTCCAGAGCATTATCGTCGGAAGTTCTCCAATCAGTGGGATGTCGTCACCCAGCAGATGGTGTCGAAATTCACCGCGGCCGGCATGGTCGACGGTGACTGGACCACCAAGGAGAAAGTCTTCCAAGACCTCTCGACCGTTTCCTTCGTCGAAAACAACGCCCGCTATGGCTCCACCAACGCGGCCGAAGTCTCGGGCGGAATGCGCAAGGGCTCGAAGCGAAAGTTCGAATCGTTCCTGAAGTTCGACCGGAGCGACGACGAATTCCTCGATTCCCTCGGCGCCCCGCAGTCCGAGGCCATCGAGTCCCTTCGCTACGCGTGGGCGCGGAAATACGATGACATGTTCATCGAAGCCGCTGCCGCGACCGTTTACGGCGGCGTCGATCCGTATGTCACGCCGATCAGCTTCCCGTCCGGGCAAGTCATCGCGGCCAACTACGGCAAGCCTGGCGCCACCACCGCAGGCACCACGCTCGGCATGACCCCGTGGAAAATCATGGAGGCCCGCCGCCTGCTGCTCGTGGGCGACGTTGATCTCGACATGGAGGATCCCGTTCTCGCCATCGGCCCCGATGAAGAGGCGCAGCTCTTTCTCCACATCGAAGCCTCTCCGAACGAAACGTGGTCGCAGGTCGTGCTTCCGGCCCTCAATGACCGCTCGAAGCGCGCCTTCGGTTTCCGCTTCGTCACCACGAACCGGATCACCGCCGACAGCAACGGCATCCGCCAGTGCATCGCCTACACGCGCCGCGCCTTCACGATGTCCGCGCCGTCGTTCCAGATCGAGATCGACAAGCTGCCGACCCAGCGTCACGCGACGCAGATCGCCGCCTATGCCGAACTCGGAATCGTGCGCCGTTACGACGAGCGCGTTGTCCTCATCAACGCCGACCTGACGCCGGCATAACCCTTCATGAGGGATCGACGGGAGCCGTCCGAGTGGGCGGCTCCCACTCTCTCAACCCAATCCAAATTCTCTTCTCATCATGGCTACTTTCATCGGTGACTTGCTCGCCAAACTCCAGAACGCGAAATACAAGCTCCACGAACAGCCCGACCGCTCCGTCCACCAGCAGGACGTGAAGCGGATGATCGTCACGTATACGTGGGGATCGACCGAGGCCAACGGCGACGGTATCGAATTCGAGGATCTGTTCCCGCTGCCAGGCTGCACGCTCTTTCCTGAGCTGTGCCGGGTGCGCGTGTCCGCTTCCTCGACGATCACGCACAAGCTGCAAAAGGTCACCAGCGGCAGCGCGACCGACCTGACTGCCGCCCTGTCGTTCACCGGCACCACTGCCACGGCCTATGTCGGCATCGCTGGCGCCCAGCCCGCATGGACGACGGGCGACAAGCTCCGCATCCTGCTCACTGGCGCTCCCACTGTGACCGCTGGAACCGTCGTCACCCTTGACCTGATGTTTTCGGTCAACGGCCGCTAACCCTGCTTGTTGGTTTGCTCATCCGATAAGCCCAAGGTCAGAAAAGCATGACTCCCACAGAGATTGCCAATCTGGCCTTGGGCCATATCGGAGAAAGCAAGATCGCGGATTACGACGAGCCGACGCCTGTGGCGGAAGTGATCCGCACCGCATGGGCCAACACGCGCGATGTCTGCCTGCGCATGTTCCGCTGGAACTTTGCGACCGCCCGTGTCGCGCTGTCGGCGGTCGATGCTCCTGCCGACGAGTCGTTTGGCTACGCCTACCAGCTTCCCGCGGATTACCTGCGTTGCCTTGAGTTCAACGCCGTCGATGCCGCCCACAGCCTGACGCAATTCCGGATTGAGGGAACGCAAATCCTCTCCGACGACGAGACGGCGAACTTCCGATATATCCGCCGCGTCGAGAATCCTGCGGAATGGGATCCGTCATTCGTGCGGGCCTTCAGCTTCAAACTGGCCGCCACCATCGCGCCGCGCCTCACCAATTCCAGCGCCGCAGCCGACCGCCAGAACAGCGCTTTCGTCGATGCCATCGCCGATGCGAAGCAGGCCAACGCCATCGAGTCCAAGCCGACCGTTGTTCTGGCTACCGCTCGTTCCCGATTTGTCGAAGCTGGCTACGGTTCTTCCGATCTCTGATGCGCTTCCTCATCAACAGCGCGAACGCCGGTGAAGTGACGCCCCTGATGCTGGGCCGCGTCGATCTCCCGAACGTCGCCAAGGCGTGTCGGATTCTCGAAAACTTCACCCCCTACGTTTTCGGAGCATTCACCCGCCGCCCTGGAACGCTCGATCTCGGGGCGACCAAGGATCAGACGAAAAAAGCGCGGCTCATCCCCTTCAAGTTTTCCGCGACAACCCGATACCAGATCGAACTTGGCCACCTCTACGCCCGTTTCTGGCGCGGTGGCAATGGCACGCCGGTCGAAAGTGGCGGCTCTCCGGTGGAAGTGGTGACGCCGTGGACTGAAGACGAAATCTTCGAGGTCAATTTCACGGGCATAAACGACGTGATGTTCTTCACGCATCCGGCGCATCCGCCGCAGCAGTTGACCCGGGTCACTGACACCTCGTGGACGCTGGCAGAATTCGCCTACGAGTGGCCGCCGATGGGTGACGAGAATCTGGAGGCGACCACGCTGACGCCATCGGCCACGACTGGCGCCGGGATCACGGTCGCCGCCTCAGCTGCCACTTTCACTGCCGACCACGTCGGCGCCTACTTCGAGATTTCCCACTACCGGGCATCGTCCATCACGACACTCTCGCTGGCCACCACCGCGGATTCCGCATCGATGGCGATTCTCGGAAAATTGGAAGTCACAACGTATGGCACATGGACGGGAACACTCAGCCTCCAGCGCAAGAACGCCGCCGGAAGCTGGGAGAACCTACTCCAATGGGCATCGGTCGGGGGCGACAAGAACGTGATCGCCGAATTCACCGCCGCGGAAACGACCGAATATCGCCTGTCCTACAGCGGAACCGGGTCGAGCAGCCCGCGGGCCGAGCTTCGCGCCGCCGACGGACGGGTGACCGGCCTCGTAAAAGTCACCGCGTTCACTGATCCGACCCACGTCACGGCCACGGTCGTGAAGGATTTGGCCAGCACTGGGGCGACGCCCCGATGGGCGGAGGGAGCCTGGAGCGCAAAGAACGGCTACCCCCGCGCGATCACGCTCCACCAGCAGCGCCTCGTTTTCGCCGCCACGACAAGCCGCCCGCAGAAAATCTGGGCGAGCGCCAGTGCTGGCGATGGGCTCAACAACTTTTCCGAACGCACGGCTTACGACTCCGACGCTTGGTCTTACCAGATCGCCGCCGATGAATCGACTCCTATTCTCTGGCTGGCATCTTCCACTGCATTGATTATCGGAACCGGCGACGAAGAGTGGATTGCGACTGGAGATGCCAATAAGGGAGCCACGATCACGCCGACAAGCCGCCAGTTCGACCGGAAATCGAAAACCGGAAGCGAGCCAGTGCAGGCGCAGGTCGTGGGCGGCATCCTGCTTTTCGTGCAGCGTTCTGGTCGCCGCCTGCGGGAATTCGTCTACCTGAACGAGAACGATCGGTTCGACACGCCCGACGTGACCCAGCTGGCCGACCACATGACTCGTGGTGGATTCCGCCAGTTCGCCTACGCTCAGAATCCCGACTCCATCCTATGGGCCGTGACTGGCGACGGGAAGCTGATTTCCTGCACCTACAAGCGGAGCGAGGAAGTCGTGGCCTGGAGCCGCCACCCGATTTCCGGCACAGTCGAGAGCGTGGCCGTTGTCCCGGGCGACTACGGCGCAGATGAAGTCTGGATGATCTCCGCGCTGGAAATCGACGGATCCATGACGCGCCGCCTACGCCGGTTCGATCCGGAGCACTGGGACTTGCTGGAAACCGAAACGACTTCGCGGCTTGTCTACCTGGACGGAGCCATTCGGACCACGCTGGCGGGCGGAGACACCGATGTCACCGGTCTCGATCACCTCGAAGGCGAGACCGTTCCCCTGTTGGTTGATGGCGCGATTTTCGATGCTCAGGAGGTCGTCGGCGGAAAGATCGTGCTGGAAGCCCGCGATGGCGACCGCGTGATTGTGGCGGGACTGCCCTACACCAGCCGATACCAGCCGATGCCACTGGAAATTCAGATGCAGGACGGCACGGCACAGGGCCGAAAGTTTAAGGTCGACTCCGTTTCCGTGCTGCTGCACAAAACCGGAACCTTTCGAATCGCGCCCAACCCTGAAAAGCCCGCGTATTCCGCCAGCTTCCGCACGGCCGTCGATCCCTACGACGCGCCGCCGCCGCTCTTCACCGGCGAGAAAAACGTCTCCATCGCCGGCGGATTCGACCAGAATTGCGACATCGTGATTTCCGCGAGTCAGCCTTTACCGTTGACGGTCGTGCGCGTGGTTCCCCGATTCTCGATCCATGGAGCCGATTCTTGAGGCGCACGACTTCAGCACCTTTCCCGGCGCGGCCGACGCTGTCGCGGGCTGGTGGCGCGATCACGGCAAAGACGGGGAATTTCCCCACGCCTTGATGCCGCCAAGCGCCGTCATCGTGACGGCGGATGGTGAACCGGTCGCATTTCTCTCCTGCTACTGGGCTGTCTCCGCGCCGGTCGCTTGGATCGACTGGCCGGTGACCAAGCCTCGCACGCTACTGGCCATCACTCGGAGCGCTCTTCTTTTGGCCGCTGATGCACTGGAGCGCGCCGCAAAAGCCAACGGCTACAGCCTGGTCCAAGTCTTCACCGTGCCCGCCATCGCCTGGACGCTCCGCCGCTCCGGATGGAACGATGCCGGGCAGAAAATTCACCTCGCCAAACGACTCTGATGGGACTCGAAATCGGAACAGTTCTCGGCATCGCTTCGCTCGTCTCCGGCCTCGTCGGGACCGGCGTTGCCTACTACGGAGCGCAGCAATCGGCGAAGTCGCAGGACGCCATCGCCGCGGCAAACGCCGCCTTCACCACCCAGCAGGCCCGCCAGAACGGCGAACTTGCCCGGATGGAGGCTGCGATGAACCAGCAGCTCTCCCAGATCGACGCCAATGCACAGCGCCGCAACGCCGAGGCAATGCGCCAGCAGGCGGAGAGCGGAAGCCAGGTGGCGAACGAGAATATCCGCCGCACACGGAAGGAGTTCGACCAGCTCCTTTCCGCGCAACGCGCCAGCCTCGCCGCATCCGGAGTCATCGACACTACTGGCAGCCCGCTCAAGCTGCTGATGCAGACAGCCGAGGATGAGCAAGCCACCGCCGAGCAGATGCGCTACGAGGACGAAATGGCCCGACGCCAACTTTTCACCGAAGCCGATATGACCGAGCGCGGCGCTGGCGTGACGGAATTGCAGGGCGCCCAATACCGCTTCCGCGGCGAGCAGGCCGCGGCCGGATTCCGCAATCAGGCGACACAGGCGAAGCTCGATCAGTTTTCCGCCAATGCGTCCAGCCGCGCCATGCGCACTTCCGCCACGGGAAGCCTTCTCGCAGGCGTGTCGAGCGCCGCAAGTTCCGCCTATACCGGCTACCGCAACGGCACTTTCAACTTCGGGCGAAGCCCACGCAAATAATCCATGGCTGCCACCCCACTTTCCCGAGGCCCCGGCGCACTCCGCGGCATTCCTCAGCCCGTTTCCGATCCGGGAGTTCGCGGCTTTCGCGTGGACTTCGGGCCGTCGCCCAACGCTCCCCAGATCGACGCACGCGGCTTTGTCGCCGAAGGACAGGGACTCGCGGCTATCGGCCAGGGAATGCAGCAGGCGTCCAGCGCTGTTCAACGGTTGGTCGAAGAGGGCGCCAACGCCCGGACCTTCGTGCAGGTATCCGATGCTCAGGCAAAGATGTCCGCCGCCCGTGAATCACTGGGCGCGGAAATCGCCAACGAGCCGGACCCGGGCAAGTGGGAAAAGATCGCGCAGAAATACGCCGAGAGCCGCCCGAAAGACTGGCTGACGAACGACCTGTCGCCCGATGCCCGCGACCGCGTGCAAGCGCTCTCCAATACGTGGAAATCTTCCGTGATGGATCATACCCGGATCCTCGCGGCAAAGCGGTCGATCACCCAGCGCGGTGAAGCCCTCCAATCGCAGCGGATTCAGGCCATCGACAGTGGCGACCTTGAGACCGAGGCGAACGCCCGCACGCTCCTGAAGCAGTTCGGTCACATCGGCGAAGACGATTTCACCCGCCTCGGAATCGAAGCGCGTGACGCAGTGAAACGGAAGGACGAACAACAGCGGCAGGAAAAACGCCAGCAGCTGAAGGACGCGGCCGACCAGCGGATGCTCGAAGATCCCATCGGCTACGCAAACGAGCTTGACCAGCTTGCCTCGAAAAGCCCCGAGGCCCGTGCCAGCCTGCTTCCAGATGTAGACGCCAGCGACTTCATGGCCATTCGCTCGGAAGCGCAGCGGTCGAAGCAGCGGGCGCAGACCAGCGCGGCGCAATCGATCCGTGATTCCGTTGTTTCTGGCGTGGCCGACGACGCTGAGATCGACCAAAAATCGAAAGACGCCCAGCTTGGCGCCCAAGACGTGGCGGAGCTGAAGGCATTCCGTCAGACCGTGCTGGAGAAAAAAGCCCAATCGGCACCCATCGACTGGGTTAAGGCTGGCGAATTGTCCCGCGACATTCAATCTTTCGATCCCGATCAGCCCGACCAGATGGCCGCAGTGAAGCAGTGGGGCGCCCTCATGCAGCGGGTGGAAACCGACGCTGTTGGCTCCGACGACGCAGGGCGGCAGACACAGTCAGCGCTCCGACAGCGCCTCTGGCAGCGCCATCCCTACCACGATCAGCGGAAGCCTGACGCGGAGTTGGGCGACATCAGCGGCGAGTTCGACAACATCCTTAACGTTCACGAGCAAGCCGGAGCTTTCGGGCCGCCGGCGGAAAAGATCGTTGTCGATGGATTCGAGAAAACCCGCGTCCCAGCTGAGACCGCCAAGCAGGCGGCCACGATGCGCCGCGTGCTGAAGATGGAGCTGAAAAAAGAGGCGCAGGCCGATCCGGCGCGATTCAATCAGCCGGGCGCTGTGGATGAATGGATTTCCAAACGCCTCCGCGTCGAGCGTGTTTCCGCTGGCGCCTCCAAAGTCATCAATCCGATCCTGCCGCCGCCCGGCGCGATCAATACCCGCAAGCTTTCCGACATCCTCGCCCAATGAGTCCGCTTACTGATTCCGACGCCGCGACACTGATTGACCAATGGGAAAACGTGCCGGCCGCCGATCAGCCGCAGGCACGCGAGCGGCTGCGCCTGTGGGACGATGGCCGCCGGAAACGCGAGGGTGAGGTCTATCGGTCCGTCGAATCCCTGATGCTGGACGGCGAAGACACCTGGGCGAAGAGCTATCCCGATCAGGCTAAGCCCATCGTTTCCGTTCCCGATCCCGACCGCTCGGCAGCGTGGGACGACATGCGCGAGACAGCCGGACTAGCGCTGCTCACCGGTCAGGATTCCCGCAGAATTGCCAAGGCGCCGGGCGCATTCCGCGCCGCGGTGGCGGATTCGTGGGGAGAGCACGACATTGCGACCGATGTCCCGAAGTTCCGGGCCCGGCTGAAGGCGCATTTCCAAAAGAGCCGCGACACCCGGCTTCTCGGCGACGATCTGGACACTGAGGCGAGCCGCGCGGAACTCATGCGCGACGCCGCTTTCACGCCGCAGATGTGGACAGCGAACGCCAGCGATCTTCCGTCGTGGGAAAAATGGAGCTTCACCGCGCCAGGCAAGCCGGGCTTTGAGCAGGCTCACACTGGTGCGTATTTCCAAAAGTGGGCGGCAGCGCAGGAGCGGACGCGGCAGGCCGTCGAGCCCGTGCGCGGGCAGATCAATGACGCGTGGAGCATTCTGAGCGGCGATCCCAACGCGGGCGACGTGCTGGGCTTGGCCGACACGCTCTCGCAGATGCCGACGAAGGCCCGGCGGACGGTGCTGTGGGCGATCCAGCAGCGAGCGGAAGCGATGCCGGAGGAAGCGCGGAAGGGATTTTGGACCAAGGCCAGCGGGGCGTTTATGTCCTCACTCGATCAGGCGCTGACCGCGATGGCGACCGGTCCAGAGCGCTTCGGCGATCTGGTATTCGGGAACTTCGGCGCCTCTCCGGAGGATCGCGCCCAGCTGCGGAAGCGGCAGGATACCCTCGAAGAACTGCGCAGCTTACAGACGCAAAAGATTCAGCCGTTCGACAACGCAGACGATGGATTTTTGACGAAGGTCGGGCTTGGCGTGGCGCAGTCGGCGCCCGCGCTGGCCGCGGCGTTCGCTGGTCCCGTGGGCTGGTATGGCATCGGCGCTCAGATGGCTGATGAATCGCGGTCCTCAGTGCGGCCGGTGCTCGAAAAGGCACTGAAGGAGCAGGGACTCTCCGACGATCAGGCGGAAGAACGGGCGGGCGTCATCGCTGAGCCGCTGGCCATCGCCGCCGGGGCGATCAATACCGCCGTCGAAAAGCTCACCTTCGGGATGGCGACGGGCGTTCCCGGCATCCGTGGTCTACAGGCCAAGCTCATCACCACAGCCAGCGAATCACTGGCAAAGCGCATCGCACTCCGCGGCGGTGCGTTCGCGCTGGAGGCCGGTGAGCAGCAGATTCAGGAGGCGGTGCAAGACGCGATGCCGTTCGCCCTGGCGGACGCTGCGCAGGCCGTTGGACTCCCGCTGCCGGAAGTCGATGGCGGGGCCAAACAATTCCTTTCCACCCTCACCGATCCGACGACGCTCGGCGTTTCGCTGTTGTTCGCGGCCGGTGGTTTCGGAAAAGTCGACGGCGTCACTCTCGCCGAAGGGCTGCGTCGCGCGGGAGTCGAGGCTCCGGCCATTGAGCAGGTGTTGACCGCGCCCAAGGAAAAGCGCGCTGAGGCAGCCATTGCCGCCATTCAAGCCGTCCCACCGGAAGCCCGCGCCTCAGCGCAGGCGTCAGCCGCCCGACAGGACGCCGCGGCGAAAGCCGCCGGTGCCATCGGAGCCCTGCCGACATTCCGCGTCAATCCGGATGGCATCGGCGTTTTTCTCAACGGCCAGCACATTGGAAACGCCCCGACGACACAGGCCGCGATGGAGCTTGGCGCCGCGGCGTCCGAACACTTCGCCGACATGGATGCGGACCAGACGGCGCTGTTGGCCTCCATGCTGGAGACGGCCGACACATTTGCCACCCAGCAGGATGGCGGCGTTGTCTCCTACACCGAGGTTTCACCGAATCGTCGCACCGTGGCCCAGCAGTTGGCGGAATCCGCCGCTCAGGGTGACACGCAAACCGAGGCCCGCCTGCGCGAAGAGATTCGCTTGATGGCTGAAGCTGAAGGCGTGGATCCGGCAACGCTGAGTCTGATCGCTGGCGACAACGTCACCACGTTCCAAAACGGCGTGGCCTACTCCGTTTCGCGCGTGTTTGAGGGCGCGTCGCCGCTGACCGTCGTCCACGAGAATGCGCACGGCTCGTTCAAGGCTGGCTTGCGCAACGGCGTCTTCACGCGTGCGGGCGCCATCGCGGTTGTCCGCGGTGTCGAGCAGGCCACCGGCCAGAAGTTTTTCCAGTCGACTGATGATGGCGCCATCGGCGAAGCGGAGCTTGAGGAAACCGTCATGCAGTTGGCGGAGGCCGAAGTATTGGGCCGCCGGAAGCGCGGTGATGCGCTGGCGCCCGGAGCCATCACCAAGGGGATTGCCGCCTACATCCGGCAGGAGGCCCGATCCGGAGCCGCTGCCCTGAAGGAAGCCCTCAGCTTCAAGCACTTCATGTCGGCTGTGCGGCGCACGATGAAGCAGGTTTTCTCCCGCGCTCTGGCCCTCCGGAAGGCCCAAGCGGAAGGGAAATTGGATGGCGACTACCGCCAATTCATCGACAAGCTTCTCGGTGTGGACACCCAGATTTCCCACGAGGAAGCCGTCTCGCAGGCGGCGCTCGACTACGTGCCGCCGACCGCCGAGCAGGAGGCGGCGGGCATGGCGTTCTCAGTGGGCGGGATCAAACGTTTTTCCGCACACAGGAAGCTGAAGGAACTGACCGCTTTTATCAAGGATTCCGGCATTCCCTACAATCGCCACGTTGCAGCCACAGGAAGCGCTTATTTCCTGCTTCAGAAGGGCGAAAAGCAACTGCGCGTGCGCATCGGTGACCACTCTCCAACTGAGCGCCTTTCCAATGATTTGTTCATCGACCCATTTGCCTACACTTTCCCCGAGGGGCGGGCGATCATCGCTGATTACTTCGGACTACCGTTTCCAGAATCTCAGCAAAAACCGAAGGCTGTCGCCGAATGGAGGGCGGAGTTTGCGAAACGAGAAGCGGAGCGGGCGGCTCGCCAGCCAGCCTTAGAGCAGAAGATCGCTGACGCCAAGGCTGAAATCGCACGGCTTGAGGCGGAAATTCCTCAGTGGAAGGCAATGGGCTCAGCTTACGACGCCATTGTAAGCGAAAAGGAGTCCTCGTTGTCCGCCGAGCGCGCTTTTTTGCAGCAGATGGAAAACCAAAAGCCCGCCATTTCTGACGGGCTTTCCGAGCCGGTGGGCTCACGCCTTGCGGCGGGTGCGGATCAAAACGCACAGGACGCTGCCACGCCCTCCGATTCCGTCAACCCCTCTTTCGCCCTCGCCCCCGCGGCAGCCAAGCGCGACGCCGAATACCTGAAAGCCGTCGAGTCCGGCGACATGGAGGCGGCTCAGCGGATGGTTGATGAAGCGGCCAGACAGAAAAAGATCGCTTATCCTCGTGGCGGCAAGGCGAATTTGCAGGCCATCCTTGCTCAATTCAATCCAGAGAGCGAGTATTACGAGAGCGAGGTTATTGAAGAGCTTGCCGGTAGATACGGCGACCCCAAGCATTCGGATACTGCTTTAAACATAGAGCAAATTATCAAAGCGGCGAATTCTGGTTACTTATACATAAGGTGGACTCCGTCGCCTGAAGACGATATCAGGAGCGGATTAAGGTCTCGCGATTATGTGGCCGGAGAAATTCATTCTGGATTGTCTGCATCAAAACTAGACTCAAGTTTGGGCAAGGAGGCGTTTATCCGCAGGCTAAAAGAATACCGATTTCTGTCCTCTAAGGGAGCAAGGCCGTATATCATTGAGGGTGCCGAAATAGGCACAGATTCTGACGGCTACGAATCAATCTATCCAACTCAATACTTGGGAATATGGGACGAGTCTGAGACCGTTGATCCTGTCGTCCACGATGCTGATGGGAATGTGATCCCTCTATCCGAGCGATTTGGCAGCGATAAACCACAGCCCTCTTTCTCCCTCGCCCCGGCCGGCCGCCTCGCCGCCGTCGAATCCCGCGTGCAGCAGGCACTCGACAAGGATCCCGAGCTGAAGCGCCGCGTGTTCGGCGACATCCGCTCGAAGCTGGCACGGCTGGCGAACGACTGGTCGTCGGTCCGATGGACAGCGAAGGGCGACAAAATCGCGCCCATCGTCGAGAAGCGGAGTGCGAAGAGCCTCGACAAAGAGCAGGCGTTCCGCGAGGCCGCGCGCCGGGCGGAATTGAACGACCTCTACGCTGGTCCGGTCGAGCACCAATTTGCGGGAATCATCCACCAGCCGGAGCTTTCGAAGCTGGGCGAGCATCCGCTGTTCAAGCTGCTGCGCTCGAATCTTGGCGGCGGGCTGTTCAAGTCCCGGATCATGTCGCCAACGCAGGCCGCGGTGCGCGATCTGAACGCTGGCCGCATGGATCAGCACGGCGACTACGACGGTGCCAACGGCATCCCGCGCATGATGTTTGGCGGCACGGAAGCGCCCGACACGCTGGCGCAGGAAGCGTTCGACGCAGGTCTCATCAAGGACGCGACGCCCGATGCGCTGTGGGACGGCATACGCAGCGGCTTCCGCGAGGTCGGGAAGGCGCGTGAAGATCTCCGATACGCGCTCGATCAGCTGAAAGCGGCTCAGACGCGAGCCAGAGAAGAAGCCAAGGCCGAAGCCGCGGCGTGGCGTAAAGATCAGGACGCCGCGCAGAAAAAGGATCACAGCCCGAAGGCCGCGATGCTCCGCGATCTGGTCACCCTGGACGCCATGCTGGCCGCGCTGCCGCCCGAAGCCCGCGCCAAGGTCGGAGGATACGTGGCTGTCGCCCGGCTCGGCACCGATGCGTCGCGGCTGGCGGAACTTCAGAAGCGGGCGGACGCCATCGGCCGCGAGATGGAGACATATCTCCAGAAGTTCTACGGCGACGAGGTGCAGAAACTGTTCGACCGCGCCCAGCCATCGAAGGGCGGCGCGGGAGAGAAGCCCATCGGGAAAGTCGGCGCGGACGTTTACAAGCTCGTGCAGGCTGCCGCCGGGGCGATGTCGCTCACGCCCGACGAAGTGGACGGCCGACTCGCGGACATCGACACCCAACTCGCCACGGGCACGCTGGATGCCGAGGCGGAAGCCATGCTTCAACGCGAGCGCGGGCTCGTCGAATTGTTTGGAGCGTGGAACCCGAAGAGCGTCGCCTCGTCGCGTCTCGACAAAAACGGGAACCCGATCTACGTCCGCGCTCACGACGGCGCTGATTCCGCTCGCCGGGCGGCGGCCTACGATTCCTTGAAAGCCCTGGTCGAAGACGGCCTTGCCGACTGGAAGCAGGAACTCACCCGTCGGAAAGAGCGTCGGCAGGCGATCCGCGCCGCGCTGACGGCCGCGACCGGCAAGAGCGGCGCTCGGTCGGAGCGCGTGTCGAAGGACAAGGAAGCGAAGACGCTCTTCGGGAAGGGGCTGAACTTCCTCCTCTCGATCTCCAGCTTCGAGCAGGTGGCGCACTACGCGTTCGGCGAGAACTCCGCCGAAGGGCAAGCGCTCGTCGATCAGGAGCGCACTGCCTCGAATGCCTACGAGGACGAAATGCAGGCGGTGACTGACGACGTGGTGGCCTTCTTCGAGGATCTGAGCGGCGGCGACAAGCTGGCTGCGGAGAAGCTGCGGTTCGATCTCTCCCAACGGACGAAAGACGGCGGCGTGGCCGGCGACATGTCCGAGATGGAAATCGTGCAGGCGGCCCTGATGTGGCAGCAGGAAGACGGGCGTCGCCACATGGAGGGACCGCTCGACGAGAATGGAAAACCGGCCGGGCCGTGGAACTACGATCAAGCGTGGGTCGACTCAATCACCGGTCAGCTTTCCAGTGCAGGCCGTCAGCTGCTGGACTATCTGCGGACGAACTACGCCGCGGAGTATGGCCAGTTGAACCCGCTCTACGAGCAGCGCCACGGGATTTCCCTTCCACAGAACCTCAACTACGCGCCGATTACGGTCGCGCCGCAGCAGGCAAAGGCGGGCCAGATGGTTGACCCCGTGAGCGGAAGCACGGTCACCGGCTCGATCCTTACGCCCGGGTCACTTCGCACGCGGTCGCGCACTGCAGTGGCAGAGCCGGAATTCCGGGACGCTCTGCAGGTCTACCTCGGCCACAAGCGGCAGATGGCGCATTGGAGAGCCTACTACGATTTTGCGGTCGAGGCACAGCAGGTGCTCGGGAACCGGGAACTCGGGAACGCAGTCAAGGCCGCGGCCGGCGATCAAGCGACGCTCGTGCTGGGGAAGTGGGTGGACGCATTCGCCCAGGGCGGCAGTCGGGACGCGGCGGCGGGGCTCGAAGCATCGAACGCTCTCCAGCGAGTCAGCGGCCGGGCGGCAGCGGCGGCGCTCATCGGGCGCGTTTCGGTGCTCATGATCCAATCGACCCAGCTGGCGGCGGCATCGGTGGAAATGCCCGTCGGGCCGTATCTCAAGCGGCTCGGTAAACTCCTCGCGGGGAATCTCGGGTGGGGAGATGCCATCAAGTCCGACTACATCCAGCGGCGGCTTTCCCAGCAAAGCCCGCTGGTGCGGCAGGCGCTCGAATCGCTGGCCGCCCAGACGAATCCGAACCGGCTCAAGCACGAGGTTCAGCGACTCGGGAAGCTCATTAACGGGGCGGACGGGCTGTTCACGGCCGGAACCTACGCGATCTTGCTCGACTGGAACCGCCAGAACGCGGCAAAGCTCGGGTTGACCGGCGCCGAAGCGGAGACATTCGCGCACGAGAACGCGGCGCGGTCCACGGATCGGGTGGCCCAGCCGACGCGGATGGGAGCGCGATCGATCTTCGAGGTGACGAACACCGGGCCTCTTTCAAAGGTGCTCTGGGCTTTCGCTTCAGATGCTCGGCAGAAGATCGCGCTGACGGCGTGGGCTGGTGTGAACCGCAAGGCGAATCTGAAGCGGTTCGTTAAAACACTCGCGCTGACATGGGGCGTCGGCGGAGTGATGGCGGAAGTGATTCGGACCGCTTACCGCGATTTGAAGGACGATGACGACGACGAGGTTTTCGATGCGAAGAATTGGAGTCCGACCCGGCTCGGACTGGCGGCGTTGGCTGGGCCGCTTCAGGGCGTGCCGGGAATCTCGGCAGCGCTCGAAACCGGCGGAAATCTTCTCAGCAGCGGAAAGCGTGGGCTCGACGCCATCAAATCCCTCGGCAGTGGCGAGGCATTCAAGGACGACGAGCCAGTGGAAACGACGCTGAAGGATGTGGATTCCATCCTCACAGCGATGGCGCTGCTGAACGAGAACGCTGCCGCAGTGGCCTCGCTGGCTCACGCGGGGCTGGATGGCGCGAAGCTGCTGGACGGCTTGAACGACGATGACGTCGAGATGGGAATCAAGCAGCTCAAGAAAGAGCAGCGCACCCGGAAGGATGCCCGCTCTGATTTTGAGGAGGAACGCAAGGGTCTCTCCGATCAGCGTAAAGCTGCGCGGATCAAGGCCGCCGCTGAGCGAGCGAAACGAAATTGACCGGTCCGGAATTCGGCGGACTGGTTGCGCTGTGAACACAGCCTTTCGTCTCGCGGTTGTTGGAGCGCTGGCTCTGAGCGGCGCTCTTCACTGGTGGCAATATCGCCGCCTTGAAGCCGTTCGATCAGCACTGATGCAGGTTGGGAATGGGGCTGATGTGGATCAACTTGACCATCGCGTGAAGCGGATTGAGCGCGCCCAAAGCAACGCGGAATGGCGTCGGTAAAATGCCCGTCGTTATTGAGACGAGAAAACCCGCGTTTCCGGTCTCAGCCCGGCAAAAAGCGACACTTTGCACGACTTTCGGCGTGGTGACCGACGTGCGCCAGTCTCAATAAGCTCACTGTTTCAGCCCCATCACCGCCTTCGCCGCCCCTTGAAACGCTCCGGCCTGCCGAATCCCCATGATCGCCTGAGGCGGGCCGTGTGGCCGGGCCGCTGAGCCAACGACACCAGAGTCGGAGATCATCCCCCCTTCCACCGCCTGCCCGATCTGAGTAAATGCGCTGGCGGCGTGGCTGTTGATGTCGTGCACCGGCCGGAGCGCGGCGATTCCGCTGCTGCTGTGCGTCACTGAGTAGTATCGCCCCAGCCTTTCCAGCGCAAGCTTGCACCGTCCAGCGTCAAACTGGAACCGCTCGAAGATGGAGCGCGTCGCGTCAATAGCAGCCCAAACATCGGTGGTTCGCGGAATGGTCAGGATATTCTGCATGCCCGCATCCTCGAAGCGCTGCTTCGTATCGGTCGCATCACTAGACATCTGCGCGCCGTCGTGCGGCAGGAAATGCCACCCGAGATTGTAGCCCTTCGCCAGCATCCGGGCGACGCGGTCGCCGATGGTGATGTCCAGATCGATGTCGCAATCGATGACGTTCCAGATCAGCCCGACCGGCTGGACATACCAGCACACCGTGTTGGCCGGGTGGCCGAGATCCCAGAATGTGTGGACCAGCCGTCCGGACTGCACCGGAATCGAATCGTGAATCCGTCCCTGCGACCGGGCGCGCTCGATCCAGTCGCCGTAGATACTGCCCTCTGGCACCGTCTCGAAGCACTCCGCCAGGACGGACGGATACTGACTCCGCATGTCGCGGCTGCCGAGCTGCCGGCGCTTTTCCGAATACCAGAGCTTCTGCGTTTTGGTGAGAGCGATCCCCTGCCGCTCCAGCTCCGCGAAATAGTCGGCGCTCTCGCTGTCGATGTATCCGTGATCCTGCTCGTATTCCGGCCGGCCGATCCACGAGAAGAACACGATCCGCCAGGATGTCGGCCCCTTCGCTTCCTCCGGCGTGTCCATTGCCGTCTTAGCAAGGGCGCCAAGCTCGCCGTCCAGCCCGCAGCTCCATGTTGTCTCGACGATGAGGAACCCGCTGTCTCCGGCCAGCTCAACGGCCGGAATCGTGCCGCTGGCGATTTCTCGAGAAACTTCGCGCCGCTTGTTCTGGATTTCCCCCCATTCGGAAATGTGCGCCCAGTTCAGCGCGCCGCCGCGCACGCTGACGGCCGCGGAGAATGTCGACTCGGTGTCGCCTCCGCTGAAAACCAGCTTCTCAGTGAAGGGCGTTCCGTTCACGCCAGCGCGGCAGGCTTCCGGAAGCCGATCCCACGCGAGCCACGCCTTGTCCTTCAGCTTCGCCTTGGCATCCTCCATCGTCTTGTCGATGAGAGCGCCTCGCCATCCGTCGTTGAACGCCGCGAGATCGACGCCGACGACACAGAGCAGCGTGGACATTCCCAGCTGTCGAGCCTTCGGCAGAAGAATGCGCTGCCACCGACGGACGAACAGCGCCACCAGCACTTCGACCTGCTCGACGTTCGGGCGGAACGGAATCACGCCGCGCTTGGGGTGCAAGATGTCGTAGAGATTCGCCACCCGCCACAGAGGATCGCGCATCACTTCAAGCGCCGAGGCCTCATCGACGGCTCGGTTGCGATCCGTGCGGCGGTTGTATTCGGCTTGTTCGGCGGCGGTGATCATTCGCCCTCCCGTTGCGCCCGCTTCCGCACCGCCGCCGCCATGGCCGCCATGGCATCGGCTGCTTTGTTCTCGGCTTGGTTGCCCTTTTCCCAACCGCACCACTGGCCCGCCAGTCGCGCTGCCTCGATCTTGCCGGGCATCTTGAGCTTCGTCATTCCGCCATCGTTCGAGAACCCGATCTCCTGAGCCAGCCGATGCTTTTCGGTCACCTCACCTATGGGCGTTTCGATGACATCAGCGAGGAAGTTCAGCACTTGTTCGCGGGAAAGGCGGAAAATCTCGGTGTTTTCCCGCTTAATTTCCGCGATTCGCGCCTTAATCCCCTGCCTTCCCCTGAGTTCTGCCGCCCTTTTGTCGGCATGTTTGCCCTTGAAGCCGGCGAGTCGATACGCCTCGGTGTCACTCTTGCCGCCGACAGTGACAAGGCGGCAGAACTCCTCGTCTCGGGTGTTCAGTCGAGCCATGGCTTTACTTGGTGACCGGCGGTTTCGCGGTCAACCCCTTCGCGTTTCCCGCCAGATGCCCGCGGCAGCGGGTGCATTGGGGGACGATGTGATCGAACGGCTGCCACGGCGTGCCGACCGGAACGCGGGCGTTGCACAGGGCGGAGCCGTCCTTGAGGACGAAATGGGCGTTGTCATGGTGCAGCGACTGCATCCATGCGCCTTTCGGGGGCGGCTTGGGATACTCCTGCGCCTTGAGGCGGCCATGGCATTTCCGGACGTCGTCGCCATCGTAGAGAGGGCGGCCGTTCGGCTTGGTGACCATTGGAGCCAACCAGCCAGCGGCGAGCATATCGTCAGCGACTTTCCGAGTGAAGGCGCGGTCGAGATCAGCTTTAGTGAAGGCGAGGGCAGTCATTGGTTTTGCAATCCCTCCAGTGCCTGATACGCTGTTTTCTTGCCGCTGACCACATCGCTGGCCGCATCCAGCAGGGCGGCGGCTTGAGGAGTCAGCCCCGGCATTTCACGCACTTCCGCGATGCGCTGAAGCAAGGCGCCCGTTTGGAGCATCCGCCGGGCTGCCAAAAGTTTGTCGAGGGTAATCATTGCGAGTATTTCTCGTAGGTGCAGAGGGCGATTCCGAACTCAGCGCAGGCCGCGCGGATCGAGGGAAACATACCGCGGCGCATGGCGGCTTCGATCTTCTGAACCTTGAAGCGGTATTCCGCTTCGCGCTGGCTCCGGCTCTTTGCGTTAAGACGCTTCCTGCGCCTGTCGGATGGGGTTTCCATAGGGATTGATGCTGACTAAATTCCTGCTTCAGCGGCTCGTTTGGAAGGCCAGTCGCCCGCGTCGATGACGAGCCGCCCGGCGCGGATGCGATCCACCGTGCGGTCGTCCAGTCGGCCGGCGAACGCCCTGCCATCGAGATTGGTTGTGATGACGGTGGGCAAGCGCTGCTCGAACCGATGGTTGAGGATCTGCCCCATGATGTCGCGCTCGAAGAGATTCCCGCCGGCCGCGTCTTTTCCGCCCGTCGTGCGGTTCCCGAAATCGTCGATCAGCAGCGCGCCAACCTGCCGGAGCAGGGAGATTTCGGCGAAACGCTCGTCGAACTCCATGGCCAACGTGGCGGAAAACCAGTCGCGATACTCGATGCAGCGGAAATCGGTCGACAGTGCGCGGAGGGCGGCAACCCCGAGCGCGGTCTTGCCGGTGCCTCCACGCGCCCCCAGTATGACGAGGAAGGGATTCGGGCGGCGGTCCACCCATTCCGCCACGCGACCGAGCGCAGCGGCCCGCTGGGGGGCAAAGGTTGGCTCCCAGTTGGCGTCCCACGTCGAGAGCCGCACGCCGATTTGGCGCGGCGGGATGCCGGCGCGGATCAGTCTGGACTCAGCGCGGCGGATGTCGGCTTCCTCTTGGCAGAGCGGGCAGCCAGCAGAAACGATGGTGAGGCGATTGGCCTTGGCCGACTGAATCGCGGAAAGCTCGATGTCGTGCGCCAGATCGACCGGATGCTTGGAGCAGCGGGCGAGCGGCGCGGCTTCGATTTGCGGCGTCCAGTGAGCGATGATCGAGGCGCGCCTCGATTGGACTTTCGCCGCGGCCGACATGAAGCGCTCGATGCGCTGGCGGATGGCAGCTTCGTCGGCGGCGATTTCCGCGGCGCGGGCGGCTTTCGCGGCTTCGGCGCGGTCGAGGGCGCGTTGGCGCCGCTCTTCTGGGGAAAGAGGTTCGCTCATTCTTCGGTCGGAGTCAGTGTTCTAATCGCCTCCCAATCGCGCTTCTGCGCAGCTGCTTCGATTTCCTTGAGCCGCGCGAGAGCCAAGTAGACCGTCTCCACCTCGTAGTCGGTCAGGGTATACTCGTCGCCCGTTTCGAAGGCGCCCCACATGTCCTGCATGAGGGCGTGGTAGTTGCAGTCATTCATATCGAATCGTGTTGTCGTGGTGGTTGGTGTCCGTTGTGCTCCGGCCGGCCTTTGGCGTCGGAGGCATCGACAACCCACGGATGGGCGGTCGGATCGTCGTTCCAGCGGGCATCGGCGAAGTAGGCCGCAACGCCGGGGCAGAAGCGCCGCTCCCTCGCTGGCAACGCTCGCCACGCGGTGGCATGGGCCACGACCTGCGCCCGGATCGCTTCGGGCTTTTCGCCGGCTCGAAAGTGAGCCAACAGGCTGGCAGCAGCGGCGTAGCGATTCCCGTTGCCGGGGTAGAGCGCGACGATTTCCTCCGCCTGCTGGCCTTCCGGCGTGCCGACGGCGTCCGCCTCGCGGGCGGGCGGGGAGAGAGAGCCCGACGAAGGAGGGCTCTCTATTGGTTCTTGGTTACTGGATAGTTCAACCCCGGTTGAACCCCGCTCGAACTGCGGTTGAACTGCGGTTCGCGTTCGGTTCGTGCTGAACAGGCCTTTCTGCTCCGCTGCGGTTGCGCCGCGTTCAGCCTTCGCTCGCCTTGCCTCTCCGCTCTTTCGGCCTTTTTCGGCAGCAACCTCCGATCTCGCATGATACTCGGCAATCTCGGCATCGATCCGCTTGTGTCGGAGAACGCCGTCCACCTCGGCGAAGAACTGCTTCGCGACCGAACCGACGGCATCGCGTTCCGGCTTCGTCATCGCCCGCACAAGCCGGCACAGCGCGTTCAGATCGGCTGGCAATGGCCGCTCGGTCACGTAGTAGGCATCCATCAGCAGGCGGTAAACGCCGTGCTCGACCACCGACAGATGGCCGGTGTCGCGATTGTAGTCGCCGATGTGCAGCGGGTAGTGGTGCATCAAGGTTTCAGCGCAGGACCCCTCCATGTTTGATCTCCGAACGGCACCAGTCCGTCGGCAATGTCGTGACCGCCCAAACCCGATTGAAGGATGGCGACGACCTCCGCAGCTCTCTCGCGGGTCGTGTAGATTAAGGCTCGAAGCTTGCCGCCAATTTCGTCGGCGACGTGTTGGAATCGCTCGCCTTTTGCGGCCTGCCCCTGAATCCCATAGACCTCTTCACCGGTGAGTAGGTTACCCCAAATATGCACTCTGTAAATCATACGAAAAAAGAAAGCCCGCAGGACCGCCCGCTGAAACAGGAGCCAAGACTCCCCGGGCGGCCCATGCGGGCAAGATGGAATGGGTGTTTCATCACGGTTTCAGTCGTGGCCGGAACGCCCGGCCAGTCATTTTCCGATGTCATCGGTATCTTGGCAAGTTTTCAGCGTAATCTTTACAAAACGCCTCACAAACGCTGCCCAAACGCGCAGGAACGCCTATCAAACGCGCAGATAACTTTAGGATGTCTCATGAGTCAGAATTCCCCGGCCTCAATCCCCCGCGCCTTCAGCCAAATTTCGCAGGCCCGTTTCACGTCGGCGAAACTTTCGAGCCGATGCCGCACGCCCTCGCGCTTCGGTTTCCTCACGGCGGACAACTCGCGACAGCGGTCGCAGGCTGGCGCCACCAATTCCTTCGGCGCGCCGCAGTCGCAGCGCGGAGAGCGTTTGATTCTCATAGCAATCCGGGGGTGAGGGGCATCCGCCGCCGGGCAATGGCGAGATACTCCGGGTTGAGTTCGATCCCGATGGCGCGGCGTCCGAGGCTCCCCAGTAGGGCGGGCTCGTCACCACGCACTGGACCGAGTCCGCCTCCAGCGTCCGCAGCTGGTCTAGCGCATCGCCTTGGAGGAAGGTAATCACAGCGGCACCTCCTCGGTTGAAGGTTCCTCCGAGATCGTGATGACCACTCGCGCGGGACTGCCCCGGAGCATTTCCGGCCGCTCTGGCCAAAGGCCGCGGTCGTTCGAAATCATTCCGGAATCGGCGATGCCGTCGAAGGCCGGCTTCAGCGAGGCAATCAGGTTGTCCGGATCCATGCGGTTTCCCGTCGCGTGATAGGCCACCACATGAGCGCGGGCTTTCAGCCAGCCCGGCGGTCGGTGGCCCCGCATGGCATGCGCAGCCAGCAAGCGAGCCACAGTGCGGTAGTGTTTGACCGCTCGCGCGCGAGCCATGTGATGAACCCGCGCGTTCGGCCGCACAGCTTTCGGCGGTGGCCTCATTTCGATGGTGAAGGAATGGCTCATGCGGCGGCGGTGGCAGTGGCTTCCGCTTCGACGAGCCACGTCACGTCTGCGGATTGAGTGAGGGCTGCAGCAACAAGAGCGCGCGCAAGACGCCGGGGAACGGCGTTCCCGATTTGCTTAACCTGCTGCGTCTTATTGCCGGTGAATTTGTAGTGGGAGGGGAAGCCTTGAGCGGCGGCCAGTTCGTGCGGTTGAAGCATCCGAAACCGGATGTCGAGGCGGTAGCGCTGTCCCTCGACCACCACTTCCGGCAGAATCAGCGCGTGCCGATCCTTTGTTGTAACGGTGTTGAGTGGATCGCCGACAGACTGGCTGCCGCCGGTGCCGTAGTATTCGACAAGGAACGGTTCCACCAGAGCAACGGCCCCGTCGCACGTGATCGTCGGGGCGGGTTTGCTGACCGGGCGAAGAGCGCCTGCCGAGTGCTGCGGAAGCAGTGCGGGCTCGATCAGTGCAAGGTCGCCGCGAGCCCCGCAGACGGTCGGCAGCGGTTCAGTGAGAGTTTTCGCCCGACCAACATCGCCGTTTTGATCGGTTCCGTTGCCGTGGGACACTTGCACGAGGAAGGGATTCACGACGGCAATCGCCCCGCCCTTGGCGGTCGTGATGGTGGGCATGGGGCGGTCCGCGCTTCGGACGCTGCCGCCGTGCTCCATGCAGACGAGAAACGGCTTTGCGAGGCCAACGTGCCCGCCGCCGCTCGTGATCGTGGGCAACGGGTGGTCGACGCTCGCCGCGCTGTGCTGCTGCAATTGAGCTTCGGAGGTGCCTCGCAGTTTGACGAGGAACGGCCGCGCGATTGCGGCGTTGCCGGTCACCGTCGGCACGGGAGCGGCCACTGAATGCACGCGCGGCGACTGCCCTTCGCGTTCCGAGTAATTCGGCACAATGAACGGACCGAGCCCGAATTTCCGCAGTCCCGCTTCGATCCGCCGCATCGTCTTTGGCGAGAGCGGTCGCTTCCGTGCGAAGATGGATTGACCCTCGAGGCTCCAATCGATGATTTCGCGAGCTGGCACCCATGGGCGGCGCGTATCGCCGAAGAGTCCCCCAACGTCAGGCGTCCGGGTGTGAGTCGCGCCGGGCCAGATAATGCGGCGTTTGCCGCGAACCGCGTAGACGAAAAGGCGCTCGCGGGTTGTCGGATCGCCATAGTCGGCGGCACAGAGGATCCGGTGCTCGACACGGTAGCCGAGCGATTGGAGCGCACTTCGCCAAGCCGCAAAGGTCGCGCCCTTTTTGCTGGCGAGGGGGCGACCGTTGGACCCAATCGGCCCCCAGGTCAGGAACTCCGGCACATTCTCCACGAGGATGATGCCGGGCATGAGGGCTTCCGCCCATCGCACGACGCACCACGCGGTTGCGCGGCTTTGGTCATTGATCGGTTTGCCGCCTCGGGCGATGGAGTGGTGTGTGCATTCGGGAGAGGCCCAGAGCACGTCGAGGCCGTCGGGAAAGATCAGGCGAGGGTTGATGGCATCAATGCCCGTGCAGTAGTGCCTCGCCTCCGGATGATTCGCGGCGTGTGTTTCAATGGCGACGGGCCAGTGGTTGACCGCCGTCAGATCGGCGTGCATTCCCGCCGCTTCGATGGCCTCGACGGCGCCGGCGGAGGTGCCGCCCGCGCCACAGAACAGGTCGGCAACTGTAATTGCTCGCCTCATGCGGTTTTCCCCAAATTCCAGTAACCCAGAGCACCCCGACAGGCGCGGAACGGCAGAGGTTGAGGGTTGGCCAGCACGTGGCCGTAAGGGCCGAAGAACCACGGCGAGTCGCTGTGGCGCACACAGTCCACGACCTCGACCTGACCGATGATGCCGCCTCGCGGAAGCATGGCGATCCAGTCGTCAACGGTTTTGTCGCTACCCTCACCTTCAACCATCAGCCAATTCACCGGCACAGACACCGGCCTGCCGCGAACCAACTCAAAGGCGCTCTCGAAGGCACTGCGATCTACAGCTTTCGAAGCGTGAATCAGCACCGGTCCACGAAAGGCGGTGTGCCATCCGCGGTTTTCGACGTCCTTGCCTGCCTCAATGATGAGCGAGGCCCACGGTTGTTTGATGGTGATGGCTTTCATTCTGCCTCGCCCTCCTCATCGTCCCCGTCGGTCAGCACCTCGTCAGCCCCGACCAGCTGGAGAGAACCCGCCCGGCGGACGAGCAAGTCGCCCAGCGCTTTCTCGGCAGCCGCCTTCGCGTCTTTGCCGGTGAGGTTGAACTTCGGGATCTTGTGCCTCTCGGTGCCAGGCTTGATGCCCGAGCGCTTCCGCACGGCGGTTTCGATCTTCGGCAGGCTTGCTTTGCAGGCTGCGAGCATGTCGGCTGCCGTCAGTCCAAGCGGAGAGAGTGCACCGAAGGCCTTCTGCGTGTCGGCGAGTTCGCGCTTCCCACGCGTCTCTTTCAGCCCGAAGCCAGGAATAGCCTCGCCCTTTCCGAGTCGGATCCGAGCGGCTGCTTCGATGGCATGGAGATACCACTGCACCAGGCGCCGGCCGTGAAGCAGGCGGGCCAGATCGACCGCGGGCAACTCGACGGCACGGGCGACGAGTGCCGATCTTGCCACCTCGGGATCCGCGGGAAGCGTTTCCACGCTGAGGGCGTCGGGTGCGGATGTGGCCGCTTCCCGAAGCGCCGGGCAGATCGATTTCGCCGGGCAGTATTGGCACCACTCGCCGGCCCTCGGCTCCGACCGGTCGCCATTGATGGCGTTGTTTGCGACGGCGGCCGCCCACGACGCGCCGGCCTCGATGCCCTCATCATAGAACGCCGCGACCGACGGTGGGCCGGCCCACGGCTGAACGATGGCAACGACGACCTCGGTGCTCCTGTGTCGCCGGCCGACCAGTGCGGCGAGCCCGCGCAACTGCGGGTTGTCTCTCGCCACCGGGGCATCGCCCCGCCCCGTCTTGTAATCGATGACGAGCACGCGGCCGCTGTCTTCGATCAGCATCAGGTCAGCCTGCCCCGTGTAAAGGAAACGGGCCTTCGATTCCGCTGTCACCTCGACGACGTTCCCGAGAAGCGTCATGCCAAGCCGCTGCTCACGAGCGACCGTGACGGCGCCTGTGCCGTTGTTGATCCAATCGCGCGCGATCGCTTCGCGCTGCTCGTAGCAGCGTTCTGCGGTTTCCTGTTCGGCATCATTGAGCGCCTGCCAGTCGGCATCGTCTTGAGTCTCGAGCCACTTGTGGATCCGCGTTCCACTCTCGGCATCGGCGCCGGAGGTGTCCGGCTGGCCAATGCTCAGCGTGAATGAACGCGGGCACGCCTCGAGACGTGCGAAAGCGGAGCACGACGGCACGCCGCGGCGGGGATCGGGGAGGGCGCTCACTTCTTACCTCCCCGGCGTGGCCGTTGCTCTTTACCGAAGTCTTCAGCCAGTTCTGGCTGGTCGGGATCGTCGAGAATGATGGGCTTGCCTTCGCTCTTGTAAGTCACACTGACGCTTGCTTTTGTGAGCCATGACGGGGGGCTTGTTGAAAGGCAAATCTCCGTCTTTGACGAGATAATCACCTTCGGCTTGCCGCCCGTTTCGCTGTCCTGCGAGGCGGCCAACGCTTCCGCGGCAGCCTCGAGGATGTGAGGGTGCAATTCGCCGTAGCGTGCCCGCAGATCGGGAATGGCCAGGTCGATGATGGCGTCGAGTTGTTCAGGCTTCATGATTGGTTGCCTCCTAAGGTTTCGGCCGTCGCTTCAATACGGCGGGTCAGTTTTGTGATTACGTCGGTGATTCGGGGTGCAGCCGCTTTGGCGGCAGGGGTCGAGAATTCGGGCATCGGGACGGCGAGCAGGGCGGCGGCGAACGCCCTCAATTTTTCCGCATCCGGAGCCGCGGCAGCTTTGGCCGCCGCCTTCGCTGCCGCTTCCTGCTTCAGGCGTTCGGCGGTTTCAGCAGCCTCCTTTTCGGCCCGCAGACGGCCCACCTCGGCAGCGGCCTTTGCCCGCTCAGCTGCCGCAGCAGCTTCGATCTTCGCCTTCTCGGCAGCCGCGGCGTTGCGCTCAGCTTCCAGCCGTGCGGTTTCAGCGCGCAGCCGCTCGTTTTCGAGCCCCACGCGCTCGCGCTCTTCGGCCTCAGCCTTCTCGCGGACGATCCGCTCTTCGTCCGCCTTGCGGGCAGCTTCGACGCGCGCCTTCCGCGCAGCCGTCGCCTCAACGAGAAGCGACTGCCATTGTTCATCGGACAGGGCTGCGACATCGATCCCTGTCGCCGGGAACTGTATCGCGCCCAGAGCAGCCAGCCGCTCGGAACGCAGGGCCTCGCTCCGTTGCACCGCCAGTCGGGCTGCGAATTCCTCCTGCTCCCTCAGGCGCGCCTCAAGCGGCTCGATGATTCCGGCGATCTCCCGATACGCGGCGTCGATCTTCTGGCCTCGCCGAAGATAGTCTTCCTTCAGATCCTTCCGGCGCTTTTCGGCATCGATCCGGATCTGCCGGAGCGCCAAGCGCGTTTCGCGCGCCAGCTTCATCCCGCGGACGTCAGCCTCATCGGTGACTGTGATCGTCGTGGCCGTCGTCTGGAGCTTCTCCAGCTCTGCGCGATACCCTGCGAACACAGCCTCGACCGGTTGCGCGCTCGGAAGCGCCGCGACGTCGATGACTTCGGTGGCGAGATTCACTGAGCACCTCCCGTGTGTTGAGCGAGGATGGCGAACTGACCAAGCACGGCCAGCGCCTCGTTGTCTGTGATGATGTCCAGCGGCGGAAACACGTTCTCAGAGAGAAAGGCGTTCACCCTTTCGAGATCGAGCCCGGCTTCCGCCACGCGGCGCCGCAACTCCTGCACCGGAGTTTCGCCCTGAGGCGGCTCGCCACTGAGTTCCAGCGGCGGTGCCTCAGTGGCCTTCTTGCGGGCAGCAGTTGGGCGAGCGGCCTTTTCTTGCACCGCCTGACTCCGTTCAGGTGCCGACTCCTGAAGGAGCGGAGTCGTAGGCGCCGCGGGCACCACCGCCTCTTCGACGACACGGCCGGCGACCGTTTTCGGTTCGTCCTGCAGTTCCTCCACGGACCGAAAGCCCCGGAGGGCATCGCCGAATTGATCGCGAAGGGCGAAGGAACGAGCGCGCGCTTTCAGCATCCGGAACGGGTATTGCGTCCACGGTCCTTCCTTCTCCCACAGCTTCGCTCGCTTGGCATCGGCAACACTGAACGCGACCTCCGTTGGCTCCTGCCCTTTGCGCTTCACGCGGCAGATCGCCCGCAGATTGTCCGGGTAGTCCATCGGGTTGCGCGCCAACCGCTGCGGTTTGTCTTCGGGGCCTTTCTCGAACCACTCCTCGAAGTCTTCGAGTTGGCGAGTGTTCCGGACAACGGCGAGCATCGCGTCGCCCCAAACTCCAGGCCGCCCATTGATGACGGCAATGTTCTGGAGGGCCGCCATCAGTGGCAGGCCAATCTCCAGCCCCATCTGCGACGCGACGAAGATCGCCTCGGGAGTCTGGAGGCCTTTGGGCGCGAGGCCGGACTTCGCCACCAGGGTCGCGAAGCGCCAGAGCTCATCCATGTTGGTGATTTCGATGCCCCGTTCTCCGATGGAAACGAGGGAGCGGGAGGGTTGGGATGCCGGCGAGGCCGGCGGGGATTCGAGGGTGGTGGGTGACATAACGATTTGATTTGGAAAAAATTGGCTGCCTGCCTTCGCTTATCGCAGGACTCCGCCTTACTCGGGTCGGTCCGGCTTCCGGCAGGCCCCGTCTCTCCGGGTGTCACGCATGGGTGGACGGCCGCGTTCCCTGTTTCCGTTGGTCGGCTGACCGGTGGAAATTCACTCTCCTTTGTAGGTGATGCCTTTGGCCCACATGGAGCGGTCGGGGAGTAACAGGAGCTCTTCGATGCTCTCGATCCGGCAGGGCGGAGTGATGGCGCCCTGCGGATAGAAGTCGTAGCGCGAGAACTCGATCCGCGTGAAGCCCTCCGTTGACGGTGCTTCACAAAGTGGGACGACGCTTTCGCTGTGGGCCACGATTTGGCAGCCGAACCCCGTTTCCCACTCGGACGATGGGCCGAAGGTCGCGCCTGTGACAAGGACGCCTCGCGCGGGTTTTGGTTCAGCCCCGGCTTCGTCCGGACGGACGAGCCAGGGGCTTTCGGATTGGCGGTCGAGGTAGTTGGCGGATACGATTTGTTTCATTGGTTTTGCGTTTGGTGTGGTTCTCCGGAAGTCCGGAAGGTCTTATTAACTGAGGCGTTAACAAATTTGGGCGAGCGATTGCGCGAAAGGGGAGAGCCGGCCGCCTACCGCCGGCGCGGGTTGAGGAACGAGCCGATCAAAATTCCGGCGGAGAGACCGCCAACGAGCGCGCACGTCAGCAGGACATGCACAAGCCAAGGCTCATAGAGCGTTTCTTTCATTGATGATATGTCCTGACGTAGATTGTTTTCCGGAAGCGCGCTTCCGAGGTCATGATCCGGTATTGGTCCCAAAGGAACCAGAGGCAGGCCGCGATGATCACGAACGCGGCCGCGTAGAAAAATTTCTCGAGCGTGCTCATTCGATGGGGAGGAGGGGAAGGCCCGGCCACTGGCGGGCGATGAACCGGTTGGCGGCATTGATTCCCAGTCGCCTGCCCTTCACCCCCGGATGTTTCTCGAGAGCGAGCTTCGCGGCCTTGAGCGCGCGCTCCACAGCCGAGTGACTTTTGCCGGTATGCAGAGCGAGCTGAGCGATGGTGACGTAAGTCATGACGCGACCTCGATGAACTTTGCGGTGCCACCAGTGACTTCGACGCGATACCATTGGCCCGCCTTGATCCCATCCTCGCCGGCGTAACCGACCAGCAATCGACGGCGGTCCGAAGCATCTCGCCAGGCGGCGGCAATGAAACCATCGACACCACAGCGCACACGGCTTTCGATCCCAATGGCGACTGCGCAGCCGGAGTAGCCCGTCGCGCTGGCGTGGCCGGAGTAGCCCGTCGCGCTGGCGTGGCCGGAGTTGCCCGTCGCGCTGGCGTGGCCGGAGTTGCCCGTCGCGCTGGCGTGGCCGTA
>ERZ869921.226-NODE-226-length-37854-cov-8.651578_pt1 | contig 37854 bp, 54 predicted proteins | sample MGYA00579310_ERZ869921 | MGnify/ENA primary metagenome ERZ869921 (study PRJEB32216, sample SAMN09231816) | wastewater metagenome | place: USA: Maryland | collected 2016-06-21 | study: EMG produced TPA metagenomics assembly of the PRJNA472060 data set (Reclaimed... | reverse complement strand
TCGAAGGGGACGGTCGCATTCGGGTCAACCGCTGACTGATGCCTCCCGCCCGCCACCTCTGCGCCGCACGGGTGGCGGGCGTGTGTCTCTCCCTCACCGCCGCCGCCTGGCAGACGGTCATGGGCTACTGAGATGAAAACTCCCCGGCCCACCGCCACCTGTTCCCCCCAGGGGCTGCGCCGATCTTGCATCGCCGAGCCCGCCAACCATGACACCGGAGCGGCGGGCCGGGGAGTGTTGTACCTGTGAGCCGTCGCTTCGATCGGGAGCTGTTCCTCGACCTCCTCGAGAACGACGACCGCGAGGGCAAGTGCGCCGAGCTCGCCGGCGTCACTCCGCAGTACATCTGCCGCCTGAAGAAGCTCGACCCGGAGTTCGCCGACGAGATCGAGCGTCGCAAGGCGATGCACCGCTCGACCCGCCGCGCTCGCGCCCTCCACAGTCAGCGCCGCCAGCTCTCCGCGCTCGGCTGATCTTCCTCCCAAGGTTCACGAAGTTTCATTTTCGGCGCGGTATACCCGCGCTGCGATGTCTTCGCCGATCCTCTTCGCCGAGCACGACCCGGTCGCCCTCGCGGCGGCCGACGTCTTCAGCGTGCCCCGCCTCGGCGGCAGCTTCGCGCGTGAGATCGCCAGCGAAGAGGCGACCAGCCCCTACTCGCGCTTGACGTCGAGCTACCTTCTCGGCGACCCCCACCCGAGCAAGATCCTCCGCGACCGCAGCGACCCGCACGAGCGCCTCGGCGAGCTCTACACCCGCATGCTCGCCGACACGAGCCTCTCCGGCTTCGTCGACAAGCGCATCGACGCCGTGCTCGGCCTGCCGCGGCGCATCGTTCCGGCCGACGGGAAGCCGGCGGCGAAAGAGACCGCCGATTTCGCGCGCCAGGTCTTCCGCCTCATCCCGCGGTTCGACGTCAACCTGCGCCACCAGGCGATGGCTTTCTGGTACGGCATCGCGATCGACGAGGTGATGATCGAGAAGCTCACCCGCGGCCCGCTCGCCGGCGCCTGGGTCGTCGTCGACCTCCTCGACCGGCCGATGCACCGCTTCGCCTGGAAACAGCGCGAGCTCTACATCGTCAAGGGCCTCGGCAAGCTCGAGCTCGCGCCGCCGGAGAACTTCCTCGTCGCCCGCGCCGGGACGAAAGACAACAGCTGGGGCGACCCCGCCGCCGACGACTGCTACTGGCCGTGGTGGCTGAAGAAGAACGGCCTCAAGTTCTGGGCGACCTTCCTCGACAAGTACGGCATGCCGACGGCGATCGGTCACTACAACGCCGGCCAGAAGGCCGCATCCGGCGACGTGCCGAAGACCTCGCAGGCGCTGCAGGAGACCTTGCACGCCGCGCTGCAGCGCATCCAGACCGAGTACGCCATCACCCTGCCCGACGGCCTCGACATCAAGTTTCTCGAGGCGCAGCGCGCCGGCGGCGTCAGCTACGAGCAGTTCATCGGCATGCTCGACCGGGCGCTCGCGGTGAAGATCCTCGGCGAGGTCGACACCTCCGGCGCCGCCAAGGGACCGGGATCGTTCGCCAAGGCCGACGTCTCGAACGACGTCCGCCTCGAAAAGGTCGTGCTCGACGCCCACAACCTCTCGGCGCAGGTCACCGACAACCTGCTGCGGCCGATGGTCGCCTGGAACTTCGGCCCCGACGCCCCCTGCCCGCGCTTCGAGATCGACGCTGTCGACGCCTCCGACCGCGAGCAGCGCTCGAAGGGTGCCGAGGCCGTGCTCGCCGAAGAGCAGCCGGTCGGCCGCCGCTACTTCTACATGACCCACCAGGTGCCCGAGCCGGAGCCGGGCGAGCCGGTGATCCTGCGCAAGAAGGCCGCGCCGCCGGTCGTGGTCACGCCCCCTCCGGGCGCGCCACCCGCCAACGATCCCGCCGACCCGGCGGATCCCGACGCCGGAAACGAGGGCGACGAGACTCCCCCCGGCGACCCGGCCGATTCGCAGAACGCCTCTCGCAGGGCGCGGCGGTCCGCAGCTGCGGCTCATCACCGCGGTGCGCAAGCCGGAGGTTCGACTCCTCCCCCTGCATCCACCCGCCGCAGCGCCGCCGCCGCAGACGATCCCGCCGCCGAGCTCGACCCCGCCGCGATCCAGGCCGAGCTCGACGCGATGCTCGAGCAGGCGCGCGAGCGCCAGGCCGACTACGACGAGGTCGCCGCGCTCTTCGGCGCGAAGTCGCTCGCCTACTACACCGGCCCCGGCGGGTGGAAGGAGCAGCTGCTCGCCGCTTTCGACTCCGGCGACGTCATGGCGGGCACCGCTCTGCGGAAGATCGTCGGCGCGGTCAACCCGGTGGGCAACGCTCGCCTCCTCGAGACGGCGCAGATCCACGGCATGGGGCTGTCGTACCGCAACTGCATCGAGGACTTCGGGCGCGAGAACATCCGCCAGCTGTCGATCCCCCAGGGCTGGGGCGACGCGATCAACCCGCAGACGGCGATCGAGTACTGGGCCGGCCAGCTCGAGCTGCCGAAGGGTCAGTTCCTCGGCCTCTCCGACGGCAACCGCCGCCTCGCCTTCACCGTCGCCGGCGTCACCGACCTCGACCTGCTGCACGGCATCTACCTGCTCGTCGGTCAGGCAATCGCCGGCGGCTGGTCGCGCGACCAGTTCGTGCCCGCCGTCGAGCGGCTCTTCACCCTGCGCGGCCTCGAACCGCTCGCCAAGTGGCACATCGAGCTCGTCTACGCCAACAACGTCCGCCAGGCTGGCGGTCTGGTTCGCTTCCAGCAGCTGGTGCTCAACAAGTCGGCCGCCCGCCTGACGCCGTACCTCGGCTGGGGCGCGCTCGACGACGGCCACACCCGGCCGGAGCACGAGCTCATGCGCGGCTACATCGCCGCCCAGAATCACCCGATCTGGCGCATGTGGTGGACACCCGCCGGCCACAGCTGCCGCTGCGAAATCCTCGCGTTCAGCCGATTCAAGGCTCTCAAGCTGGGGCTGATGGGTTCCGAGCCGGTCGGCCCCTGGCCGATCTACCAGGGCGCCCCCGTCCTGCCCGACGAAGGCTTCCGCGGCGCGCCGGAGACCGAGTTCCGCCCGGTGATCGACGAGATGGACCGCCGCGCGCAGGACGCGCTCTTCGAAGCGCAGGACTCCGGCAGCCCCGACTTCGCCGACGCCGCGCAGCAGATCTTCGACCAGCTCTACGGCGGCAACGGCGGAAGCCCGACCGGCTTCGCGCACCTGCTTTATCGACCGGAGGCGGCATGACCTTTCTTCTCGACTCCACTCCCGCAACGCCGGCGTCGTCGCCGGGAGCGCTGCCGACCTTCGCGCCGCCCATCGACCTGCCGTTCCGCTTCCAGGCGAACGCCGGCCGCGTGCTCGAGTGCGCGGTGCTGCGGCCGATCGACCTCACCCGCACCCACGGCGTGAAGGTCACCGCCGAAGACATCGCGACGATGGCGCAGGACTACGACCCGGCGTTCGAAGCCGGCGCGCTGAACTTCGACCACAGCTGGGGCGGACCGGCGCACGGCCTCGGAACGCGCATCTGGCTCGACGGCGAGCTCCTGTGGTGCCGCATGGAGCAGCTTTCGCAGGAGGCCGTCGACGGCATCGCCTCGGGCAAGTGGCCGCGCCGGAGCTCCGAGTTCTGGATGTCGCATCCGCAGACCGGCCGCCCCTACTGGTGCGGCCTGGCGCTTCTTGGCGCGGCGACTCCCGCCGTGCCGGGCCTGCCGCCCGCCGTGCTGCTGTCGCAACAGCGCCCGATCTACCGACTGATCTCTACCGGCGCGGTCGTCGCGCCGTCCGCCCCGCGCAACGGGGAACCCGTAAAGGAGGCAGCAATGCCCAACCCCAAGAAGCAGAACGCCGCAACTCCGCCCGGGGCGGAGCCCGAGACCCCGGCCACGGCGCCGGCGGAAACCCCCGCGGCCGTCGAACCGAGCGAAGCCACCGAGACCCCGGCCACCGAAGCCGCCCCGGCGACGGCGGCGGCCCCGGCGGCGGCCATCACCGCCGCCGACCTCGCCGCCGAGCGCTTGGCTCTGCAGCAGGAGCGTGAGGCGTCGCGCCAGGAACGGCTCGCCGCCAAGCTCGAGCGCGCCGAGGCCTCGGTCGACAAGCTCTTCCACCGCCTCGGCACCCGCGTGCCGCCGGCGGCGGTCAAAGCGGCGCGCCCGCTGCTGATCGCGCTCGCCGCGCAGCTCACGCCCGTGACGCTGAAGGTGAACCTAGCCGGGAAGGAGCAGGAGGTCGGCCTCTACGACCACCTGGTGACCGTGCTCGAGGCCCTGCCGGAGAACCGGTTCGTCAACAACCCGGCCCGCGCCTCGGTGACGCCGGAAGAGCTCGCCTCGGTCACCGCCGAAGCGGGCGACGTCAACAGCCGCGCCGGGATCACCCCGGCCCGGCGCGCCGAGCTCGCCGCCAAGTACCCCGACACCTACCGCGATCCGGTCAACTGACCGTCGCGCGCTGACCACGGATCCGAGCTGAAGCCTTTTCACGAACCGAGAACCGAAACGAGGTTTCCATGACCGCACTCGCCAAGAACGTGATGCGCCCCCACAAGGTGCACCAGCGCAACATCAACATCGTTCCGGCCGACGCCGGGAAGGTCTTCTACGTCGGCGCTTTCATCTGCCGCGAGGCAGGGACGGGCGTCGCCATCCCGGCCACCGACACCGCCGGCCTCGTGCCGCTCGGCGTCGTCGTCGAGTCGATGTTCCCGACCGACAACGACAAGGCCCTCACCGCCGCGCTCGACAACTCGACCGGCGCCGACGGCTCGATCGACGCCGACGGCGGAGGCACCCGCTGCGTCCGCTACGACCAGACCGGCGAGTACGCTTTCGCCATCACCGGCTCGACGCCGAAGGTGGGGCAGAACGCCTACCTGCACGACGACAACCTGGTCGGCGTGACCTCGAGCAACCTCGTCAAGGCGGGCGTCTTCACCCGTCCGGGCCCGAACGGCACCTGGTTCGTCGACATCTCGCGCTCGCTCGACGCCGTCGGCGTCACGCCGCAGGCGACGCTCGTCGACCTCGGCGGCACGCTCGGCACGGCGAACGACACGATGGTCGCCATGCCGACCCTCACCGACTCGCCGGCCACCGCCGACGCCCTGCGGGACGACCTGCACACCAACTGGAAGGCGGCGCTCGACAACAACTTCGCCGACCTCCAGACGAAGGTCAACGCGCTCATCGCCGCCCTCGAAGCCGCCGGCGTCTTGGTCCCCTGATCTCGACCTGACACCGCGACCACCGGACCTCGACCAACGCACTAGCGAACGCACGACGACGGCACAGGAGAACCCGCCATGTTGGACACCCTGAAGCACCAGCTCCTGAACTACCGGGATCTGGTCATGGACCTCTACGACAAGCAGGAGGCATCGGCCGACTCGATCAAGGCCATGCTCTGCACCACCATCGACAACCGCACCGCGCGCGAGAACCCGGTGCGTCTCTCGCACGTGCACTACACCTCCGAAGCCGTCGCCTGGGAGGACGAGATCGTCACCGGCGGCGCCGCCGAGGAAGTGCAGTTCTCGGTCGCGATGAAGGGCTACGACGTCTTCACGCCCTTCAACCGGGTGAACATCGAACGCCCCGAGTCGATCGCCAAGCTCGAGGTCGCGGCGCGCACCTGGCCGCGGTCCCTCGAGCGGCTGCAGGTCAAGCAGATCCTCTCGGTCTTCCGGTCGAACCCGCTGGCGTACGACGGCCAGAACTTCTTCGACACCGACCACACGCACCTGGCCTCGAGCTCGACCTACAACAACACCCTCAGCGTGAACCTCGCAGGCACCATTGCCAACATCACCTTCGCCGAGGCCAAGCTCCTGGTGCACGCCCTGCGGGCTCGGTTCATGGTCAACATGGCGCTGCAGGCCGAGATCCTGAACGGCGCCGAGATGGCGAAGAACATGATCATCATCGCCCACACGATCGAGGTCTGGACGATGCTGAACCTCGTTCAGACGCTGATGATCTACAACAACATCCCCAACGAGCTCGTGGGCAGCTTCCAGCTGCTCTACGACCCGAACTCCGGCACTTCCACCAAGCTCGAAGCCATCCTCTCCGAGCCCGGCGGCGCCCGCCCGGTGTTCTTCGTCCCCGACAAGGACCCGTACCTCGACGCCTGGGAGACCGACGCCGTTCGCAACGGCTACGTCGCCACCGGTCTTCGCGGCCAGTGGGGCTTCAAGCCCGGCATGCCGCAGACGGCCATCCAGGCCACGCTCGTTCCCGCCTGATGAAGTGAACCGGGGAGGGGGGCCGCTGTTGCAGGTGGCCCCCCTCTCTTGCAGCCCGGAGGATTCATGTTCGAAGTGACAGTCACCGCGCAGGTCGCCTTTTCCCGCATCGACGGCGGCGGTACGCGCCGCGTGCGCCTGGCCGACGGCACCGTGCTCGAGTTCTCGCGCCACCCGCAGCGCTTCGAGGAGCTCCCGCCGGAAGTCGTTGCCGATCCCTACCTGATCAAGCGGTCGATCGACGCCAGCGGCGCCAAGACGCGAATCGTGACCGAGACGGCTGCGCCCACGGCGCCGCCTGCTCCGCCAGCGACCGAGAAGAAGGGCGACCGCGTGCAGATTTCCACCGTTCCGCTGGTGGACGGCATCCCCGTCACCGATCTCGACCTCTCCGGCTGGGGCTACCCCGAGCTGGTGAAGCTCGCCAAGGACCTCGAGCTCAGCCCCTTCGGCAAGAAGAAGGACGAGCTGCGCGAGGAGATCGCCGCCCACGTCGCCGCCAACTACGTCGCCGCTCCGGGCGCCGACTCCACCCCACCGCCGCCGGCGCCGCCTGCCGACGCTTCCAAGGACTGACGGAGGCCCCATGTACGCAGTCACCCGCGCCCCCAGCGAGACCCGCAAGGTCAAGGTCGCCATTTACCGCGGCAGCGGCCGAGAGCGTCTCGTCGTCTTCGGCGCCGAGCCGGTGCGCTTCGGCGAGCTCCCGCCCGAAATCGAAGAGGAGCTCACCAGCGACAAGCCGCGCCTGGTTGCCGAGGAAATCCCGCACGAGCGCAGGAAGCTGCCGCCCGAGACCGCCGCGGCGCCTCCGGCTGCCGTCTCCTCGCCCGCCACGACCGACGGCGGGGACCTGTAGACCCCCATGCCCGTCTGGCTCACCGAGGCCGAGCTCCGCGCCCGCTGGGGCGACCGCGTGGACGAGTACGGCGACCGCAACTCCGACGGCACCGCCGAGACGGCGGACGTCGAGCTCGCGATCGAGACGGCCGAGGGCCGCGTCGCTTCCGACCTCTACGGACGCTTTCAGCCGGGCGACCTGCCGACCACGACCGGCGCGGCGAGCGCCGCGCTGAAGCGCGTCGTCGGCGGGCTCGCTATCTGGTTTTTGTGCGAGAACAAGCCGATCAAGGGGCAGGACGTCTACGACGCCCGCTCGATGGCCGAGAAGGAGCTCGCGGCGCTGAAGAACGGCAACCTGAGCCTGCTCCTCGCCGGGAACCCGAAGATCGACCTCGGCGGCGAGCAGGTGCTCACCACCGCCGGCGCCGACGTCACCTCGACCAGCGACACCCTGGTCGAGGGCGGCCCGTCGCGCGGCGTCTTCAGCCAGGACGCCCTGCGGGACATGTGATGAAGCTCACCTTCGAGGTCACCGGAGCGCCGGAAGCAGCGACGATGCTCGACGGCGTCGGCGAGCGGTTCGAAGGACCGCTCACCGATGCGCTGCAGTCGATCGCCATCCTGTGGGAGACCGACTTCCGCCGCAACTTCGAGCGCCAGGGGAGCGTGCTCGGCTCCTGGGAGCCGCTCGCGCCGATGACCCAGAGCCTGCGCAAGTGGCGCGGCTTCAACCCGTCGGCGCCGATTCTCGTGCGCACCAGCGACCTGTTGCAGTCGATCGGCCAGCTCGAGCTCACCGACGAGTCGGTCACCGTCGGCACCAACCTGCGCTACGCCGCCGTGCTGCAGTTCGGCGGCGTCGAGACCTGGTCGAAGGACGTCCCGGGCGAGCGCGAGGTCCCGGCGCGCCCGTTCGTGGTGCTGTCGCCCGACCTGATCGAAGAGACCATGGCGACCCTGAGCGACTTCCTGTTCGGCGAGGGCGCCCGTGCCAACTAGCCCCTACCCGGACCTGCCGCTCGACATCTGCGGCGAGATCTTCACCGCAGTCGGGCGGGAGCTCCGCGCGATCACCGTGCTCGAGCCGGTGGTCGGCAACCGCATCCGCGAGTGCGAAAGCATCCTCACCGCGATCGACGACCAGGCGGGCACGACTGACATCCCGGCGATTCTCGTCGCGCCGGGGCCTCAGCTGCAGGTGCGCACCGCCAACGGCGGCTACTGCAAGCTGACCACGGCGGTCGAGATCTGCGTGCTTACCCGTTGCACCGACCCCTTCGACACCCAGGACTGGCTGCGCCAGCGGATCTTCCACCAGATCCTGATTCGCCTCGCTCGCGAGGAAGGGACGCTCCGCAGTGGCGACGGCCTGGAGCCCGACTCCGGCCCCGACAACCGCATCACCAACGCCATGACCGGCTTCGGGCAGATCGACCCGACCGGCCGGCTGAAGAAGGGCAACAACATCTTCGCCACCACTTTCCGCGCCGCTTTCACCTCGGACATCGACGAGAAGACGCGCCTGTTCATCGGATAGGAGACCGCCATGACCACCCCAGCAACCGGCAGCGCCGCTCTCATCGGCTTCACCCGCGAGCCCTTCCCGGGCATTCGCGACACCGCCGCGACCGTGCACTACGTGCGCCCGGCGCTCCCGGCCAACAGCCGCTTCGGCTTCGCCAAGAACCCGGCCGCCGAGGTCAACCAGAGCGGCTTCGTCGAGCAGGGCACCCCGGGAGCCATCACCGGCCCGATCGACTTCGGCTGCCGTTTCTCGGTGCAGACGCTGTTCTTCCTGCTGACGCACTTCTTCCGCGACATCACGAAGAGCACGCTCGAGAGCGGCGTCTACCAGTACGTCTGCGAGCTCGACCGGACGCTCGCCGAGCGGACGCTGTCGCTGCTCTACGGCATTCCGCCGGTCGACCAGCTGTGGCAGCACAACATGCTGATCGGCCAGCTGGTGGCGAACATCGGCGCCAACACCGAGGTCGTCGCCCGGGTGACCGGCCAGGCGCTGCACTTCACCCGCCTCGGCTCGGCCGTGGCCGACGCCGGGAACACCGGCACGTGGGCCTACGCCCCGGTCTGTCGCGGGCCGCTCGCCTCGGAGGCCGCCGGAAATCTCTTCCTCGAAGTCACCGACCTCGCGCCGCTCAAGTTCAAGCTGAAGCAGGCGGTCGGCACCACGCCGCCGACGATGTCGGGCTCGACGAAGATCACCCAGCTCTACGGCCCCGACGGCAACGCCATCTACGTCAACGGCTTGGCCGACACCGGCGCCGAGATCGGCATTTTCGACGAGAACAAGGACCCCTTTATGGTCTGCGTTCCGGGCGATGCGACCGACCACGCGGCGATCGACGTCGGCGACGTCTACTACTTCCCGGCCCCGGGCGAGTGGGACCTCCCGGCCTCGCCGACCTACCTCGCCGGCCAGCGCTTCCTCTCGGCGCACCAGCTGAACCAGTACAGCACCGACGGCGGCTCGAGCTGGGTGGACTTCAACACCCAGACGAGCGTGCTGACGGTGGCCGACCCGATCGCCGCCGACAACGGCAGCGGCTCGCGCTACGGCTACGGCCTCGACCGCTCGGGCCTGCAGTTCAACCCGACGATCCAGGTGGCCCAGAAGGAGCGCAGCCGGGCCTTCCGCACGCTCTACGAGCTGAACAAGGTGGTGAAGCTCCGCACCTACTTCCAGGGGCAGCTTCTCGCCGGCGGGCCCTATCGCGAATCCCTGTTGCTCGACTGGAACGCCGCGCAGATCACGGCGCTTGCCGCGCCGGTCTCCGGCCCGGCTTCGGTCATCGAGACGACGACCTTCCAGGGCGTGACCGACGACTCCGGCAACGCCCCGCTGACGGTGACGCTGATCTCCGACCAGGACTACGCCACGACGTAGCCCGACGGCGCTCGACGACATGGGGCCCGGGAGTGGACCCCCGACTTTCGCGGTGTCAGAAGGGGAGGTGGGCGGCCGGGCGCCCACCTCAGTAGCTAGAAGAAGGGCAACGCTGGACGCAGGTGCAGCACCGAGGAGCACGTGGCCGAAGAGCGGGAAGTCGTAGCCAGGCTGAAGGTCGAGCGCACCGGGGAGGAAGGTGCGTTCAAAGAGGCGGCCGGAGAGATCCGCGAGCTCGACAGCGCCGCCGCCTCGAGCGGGGGTGGTCTCGAGCAGCTCTCCGAGAAGAGCGCCGACGCTGCAAATGCCGCGGGCGAGCTCAAGACCGAGGTCGCCGGCGCCGGGCAGGCCGCCAACACCGCCACCGGCTCGCTCACCGGCCTCGGCAACGCCACCGCGGCCGCCGGCGACAAGGCGCTCACCTCGCGCCAGAAGCTCGAAGACCTCTTCCTCAAGGTGGGCGCCTCGCTGCCGGTGCTGCACGAGGCCGAGCGCGCCCTGCAGAGCCTGGAGGAGGGGCTCAACACCGTTTCCGAAGCCGCCGGCGGCACCGGCAAGGAATTCGACGGTCTCGGCTCAAAGTTCGGCGCCTTCACGGCCTCGATCACCCAGTTCTTCGACAAGGTTGGCAACATCGACGACGCCTTCGCTGCGTTCGCCAACACCAACGGCACCCTGATCGCCCGCCTCGATGCGGCGAAAGAGGCGCTCGACGGCCTGTCGCCCTCGGCGCAGAAGCTCAAGGACTCGATCACCGGCACCGACGAAAAGCTCACCGCTGAGGCCGATGCCCTGGGCCGCGTCATCTCGCAGATGGAAAACGCCGGCGAGGTGCACGAGCGCGAGGCCGGCCGCATCGGCCAAGCGCTCGCCGCCATGGCGAAGAAGGCCGAAGAGGCCGGCGTCGACCTCGGCGAGTCGTTCGAGAAGCAGCTGGCGAAGTACCCCGAGCTCGACAAGGCGAGCACCCGCCGCGCCAAGTCGCTTGCCGAAGAGGGCGCCGCCGCCACCAAGTCGGCCGAAGAGCAGACCCAGGCGCTCGACAGCATCGAAGAGGCCGCCTCTCCCGCCGGCGACGCCCTCGACACCGCCACCGAAGGCGCCGCAGGACTCGGCCAGGCGGCTGATACCAGCAAGGCCGGGGTCGCCGGCCTGGCGAGCGAGCTCGCGGCGATCCCCAAAGCCACCGAGGGCCTCTCTGGGGCGATTGCGTCGCTCGACGCTTTCACCCTCGAGGGACTCCGTGCCGCGGTGGCAGGGCTGCGCACCGAGCTGCAAGGCGCCACTACCGACGCCCAGAACCTGAGCGCCGCGCTTGCCGCCGCCGACGCCGGGGACGGAGCCGCCTGATGCCGCACTTCGCCAGAACTACCGCCGCGATTCGCGAGATGAGCTCCGCCATGGACGAGGTCAAGTCGAAAGCCGCGACCCTCGCTCCGGCGCTCGGCGAAAGCCGCAAGCAGGTTGAAGAGGCCAAGAAGGAGTTCGACGCGCTCGACAGCCTCTACGCCCAGCTCGGCGAGACGCAGAACAACTTCTCGAAGGACTTCCAGCTCGACATCGAGCGCGTCCGCCTGGGGGTCATCACCCTGAGCGAGCTCGAAACGAAGTGGGGCTCGGCGGTGATCGCGACGAAAGACGGCATGCGCACCATCAACGAGCTCTTCGCCGGCGCCGACCTCGGCAAGTACGGTCAGGACATCCAGAACCTGATTCAGGACGTCCAGACCGGGGCCGCCAAGCTCGACGACGTCGTCAAGTTCCTGAAGGAAAACGCCGGCGACCTGGCAAAGGGCCTGATCGACGTGCTGGACCTCTTCAAGGCGGGCAAGGCCTCGCTCGAAGACGTCCAGCGCGTGCTCGACGCGACCAAAGCGGCCTTCCCGGGAGGCGACTCCGACGCGCTGGTCGAGGCGATCCGCAACGCCCTGCTCGGCGGCGACCTCGGAGGCCAACCGTGACCAGCCCGACGGGCTACATCGGCTTCCACCTCGCTGGCACAGCGGTGAAGGTCGCCACCCAGGCGCCGACGGAAAAACGCCGCGAGCTGAAGACGGTCTACGAAGGCGGGCCCGGCAGCTTGCAGGAACAGCTCGCCTGGCGGGCGGCCGGATACCCGGTGCGCACCTACAAGCGCAGCTGGACGTTCCCCATCCAGCACGCGCGCGACTACTACGACTGGCTCGAGGACATTCTCGCCGCCCCCGGACCGTTCGACTTCTGCTTCTGGAAGCTCACGCACCACCGCTACATCTCCGACGGTGCTCGCACCGAGTTCTTCCTGCCGCACGCGGGTGGCGTCGCGACCGACACCCTGATCGTGCCGGGCGGGGGCGCCCCGGAAAGCAATCTTCCGTTCCTGCCGGTCGTGAAGCTGGGCATCGACGCCGCCGCACTCACCTACACGAAGGCGAGCTCCGGAAGCTACGCCACCGGCCCGGCGACCGGCAACGTCTACTTCCTCGAGAACAGCGACCGCTTCAAGATCGCGACCGCCGACGTGCCCGCGGCCGGCGACCCGATTCTCGTCCGCTACGTGCCGCTCTACCAGGTCATCGAGGCGGCCTCTCTCGACAAGCGCTACCCCGACAACGCCCGCGAGCCTCGCGGGCTCGAGCTGCAGGAGATCTGAGCCGTGGGCTTCACTCTTCTCGCCCGCCTCTCCGGCACGGTTGTCGCCTCCGGCGCGGTCATGGGCTCGTTCGTCGGCACGGTCGACAACGGCTCGACGCCGGCGACGTTCGTCGGCACGGTCTCGCAGGGGCTGGTGGACGCCTACAACGCGACCTGCATCCGCACCGGGTATCGCGTCGTGCTCGCCGGCGTCGAGATTCCCGACCGGGCGCTGGTCGACGTCGACCTCAAAGAGAGCGAAGACAGCTCGATCACCTTTCTCGACTTCACTCTGGTTGGCGCCGAGTACGCCGTGCTGGCAAACCGCCAGATGTGGACGATCACGCCGGTCGAGGTCTACTTCGTCAACGGCCCTCCAGGGGAAGAACGCGAAGAGCTGCGCTTCACCGGCTACGTGCGCACCGCCAGCGAGCAGGGCGCGGGCGGCGGCTCGCTGCGCTCCGGCTCGGGATTCGGCGGGGCGGCGGTCAAGGTCTCGTGCTACGACGAGCTCGGCCGCTACGCTGAGTTCGCGCTCTGCCGCGAGATCGAGCCGCTCGCCGGAATGACCCGCGGCGAGATCGTCCGCGAGCTCTGCGCCGACGCCGGGCTGACCGAAGTCGACGTGCCCGACGGGGCGGTCTACACCAAGGGCATCCAGGCCAAGAACGTCAAGCTCCTCGATTTCCTGCGGCCGTTCGTCGAGCCGGAAGGGTGGAAGCTCCGCATGCGGCCGCGGCCGTTCGCCGACGGCGGCGGGGTGCTCACCGCCTGGACGCCGACGCTCGTCGCCGCGCCGCTGCCCGCCGACGACGTCTGGGACCTCTCGCGCAGCCAGAGCGTTCGCATCGAGCCGCCGGCCGGCGTGCCGTCGCGCTGGGTGCTGCGCGGCTACAGCGCCGTCTTCGTCGACGAGCTCGGCTTCGAGACGAAGACCCAGGTCACCGAGGTGTGGGACCTCTACGCCATCAAGGTCGCCCTCTACGAGCAGGACGGCGCCGGCGTCATCACCCCGACCGGCGCCTCGCCCGGCGCCGCCGAGCTGCGGCTGGTGCAGAAGATCTACGACACGACCGTCTCCCGCGGCGGGAAGACCATCACCCAGGAGAGCAGCGAGTGGGGCTGGTACAACCCGCGTGCCGCGAAGCAGGTGACCGACACCGGCGGCGGCGGTTACGCCTTCCGCTCGGCGTTGATCGACGAGGCCAACGAGTTCGTCGCCCTGCCGCGCGAAGTCTTCTGCGAGCGCACCCGCAACCGCGTCACCTACGACTACGACGTCGACGGCAACGCCATCGGCTCGACCGAAGAGCTCTTCCGCTACCACCTGCGCACCCAGGGCGTGATGCAGGTCGGCGACACCGGCACCAGCGTCGTCGACAGCTACGTCTTCGGCGACGACGTCAGCTATTCGACCCCGTTCGAGGTCTTCGGCCTGGCCGAGACCCAAGTCGCGACTCGCACCTTCAACGACGAGACCGGCGCCGAGACCGACCTGGTGGTGGTGTCGTCGGGCTATGTCGCGAAGAAGAGCCTGATCGGCCCCGGCTCGCACCCCGGCTTCTACCTGCTGTCGAACGGACTGGGCCAGAGCGAGATCGTCGCCAACTGGCGGCAGTACGCCGAGACGAAGAAGACCAACCTGATCGCCGACGGCACGCTCCAGGGCACGATCGAGACCTCGAAAAAGCTCGACACCGCCCACATCCTCAAAGACTTCGGCACCTACCAGTGGGGCGACTACGACTCGAACAAGACCGAGGAAGAGCTTCTGCTCGCCTCCTACAAGCGGGTGCAGTACAACGTGCTCATTGCTGGTGCGGACGGCACCTACGAGAAGGTGACCCGCGAGGCGGGGAAGCCTCCCGTACGCGAGACGCTCTCGGGCCGCGTGCCGCAGCCGCGCTACAAGGCCTCCGCCTGGACCTACCTCGCCCAGCAGCCGATCGAGCTCGTCATCGACGACCCGGTCGCCGAGGCCTGGTTCGGCTTCAAACGCGAGACCGTGCAGAACGATTCGATTCAGTCGCTCGAAGAGGCCGCGCGCGTGGTGAGGAACCGCCGCAGCCGGGCGCTCGCCCACCGCGTGACGGTGGCGCGCAACGAGAGCCACAACCGCCTCGGCGCGACGGTCTTCCTGAAGCACCCCGACCACTCCCTGATGCACCGCGGGCTCCTGGTCGAAGCCAACACCCGGCGCAGCCGGCCGCAGCCGTCGCAGACGGCGACCTACATCTTCGAGGTGCCGCTGTGATTCTGGCCCCGCGAGATCGACGCCAGAAACCCGCCCACGGGCTCGACGTTGGCGAATGGGCAGGTCTCTCGCCCGAAGGGGGAGTCTGATGCCCACCGGGGCGGCAGGCGTCGTACAGGCCCTCAAGGAGGTTCTCGATACGCGCGCCCGCCGCGAGGCGGACGTTCGCCCGTCGCGGGTCGTCGGCCGGAACACCGACGGCTCGGCGTTGCTGCTGGGGCTCGACGGCGAGTGCATCTCCCGCGGCGGCGCCGGCGGCTACCAGGGCGAGATCGTCGTGCAGCTGCCCAGCCTGTTGAATCGCGACGGCACCGCCGGCGTCGGGGTGCTGTCGCAGCGTTCGACGGCGACCCTTCTCTGGGTGGACGCGATCGAGCCGGCGATCTTTCCGCAGGGGGCCACCTCGCTCGAGGTGACGGTCACCGGCCAGGGCTTCTCGCCCTCGACACAGTTCGAGTTCCTGCAGCCGGCGTCGGAAGAGGTCAACGACGACGTGACCATCGTCGCCCAGAGCTTCGTCGACGCCCAGACCTACACCCTGTTCGTCAACGTCGCGGCCGACGCCGCGCCGCTTCTGCCCGGCCTCGTCGGCGGCCTGGCTTTCGATGACCCGGCGATCCGGCTATGACGACCACGCTGCTGCGCCGCAAGAAGGCCAAGATGTACGGCATCGCGCCGTCCGGCGACGGCTACTACGCCTTCTGGGCCGATGGCCGGGCGGGGCTCTACGTCGACGGCACCTTCGTGTCGTATCGGTCGACCTCCGGACCGGAGATCCCCGAAGCGCCGAGTCTGATCCACGAAGATAGTGAGGCGATCGTCGGCGCCGGCTCGATCGCCTTCCGGGTGGACTCGACCCACCTCAAGGTCTGGGACGTCGACGGCGCCGCGACCTACACCTACGACGTGCCCGCCGGCTACGTCACCACGCCGCCGATCTACGCCGACGGCTTCCTCTGGTGGATCGAGCGCGAAGCCGCGCAGCACGGCGGCACCGGCACGCACAAGACCTGGTTTCGGCTGCGCAAGGCGCGGACGGATCTTGTAACCGAACTTGCCACGGTGCAGAGCTACGAGGCGGCGCATCACGTCGGCTTCTCGGTGCTCTGGGAGCTCCCGGTCGGCCTGGCCCTCACGACCGCCGCGGCGATCATCCAGAACCACTGGCTCGACGAGGCCGCCGGCGAGGTGCAAGACGACTTCCAGGTGCGCCTCGAGCGCGACGGCACCGGCGCTACCGACAACGGCTGGTACGTCATCGGCCCGGGCATCGACGTGACGGCATGGGTCTTCAACACTGCCCCGCCGCTTCCTTCCGGTGCGGCGGCCGGCGCGACCTCGACCGGCCTGCTCGCCGAGGTGGCCGACGACGCCGAGGCTTCGCCCGACCCCTTCTGGAGCGGCGCGGAGTGGGAGCTCGGCGGCTGCACCAACGTCAGCGTTTCGGCCGACGGCAGCGACGGATCGGTCTACAACGGCGGCGGTCTGGTGCGCGGCCCGGCTTCGACCGGCACGCCCACGAAGCTCTTCTCGGTCGGCCCGGCGCCGGCGCCCGAAGAAGACACGCCCTATTACTTCTTCATCAAGGGATAGGCCAAGGAAAGTGAGATAACTTCCATGCCCCTCGAAGTCTTCGAAGACGACGACACCACCCCGGTCGAGGATCTGCCGTTCACCGGCCTCGACGCCGGCGCCGACTCCGACACGATCACGGTGCACATCCGCAACACCGGGGTGGCGACCGAGCCCAACGTGCGTCTGAAGCTGCAGGTGGAGCACCCCTCGGTCGCGAACCTGTTCGTCTCGACCGGCTTCCCGCCGATGGACGAGCTCTGGGGCCGGGCGCGGATCTCCGGCTTCGACAACACCGGCGACCCGACCTGGTCGCTTGCCTCGACGGACTGGCAGGCGATGGGCGCCTACTCGGATCTCCTGGTCGGCGACGTTCCGGCCGACTGCACGATCTACCTCGAGCTCCGGCAGCGGCCACCGTCGTCGGCGACGGCGATGTTCTGGCGCTGGGCGCTCGGCTACTACTCGAGCGTCTACTCGGTGCCGGTGCCGCAAGCGGTGGCGCTGCTCGACCGCGGCATCTTCCATGGCGTCGGCGACTACGGCCGGTCTGGCCTGGTGCGCGGCTTCGCCGTGACGCCCACCGGCACGCCCAACGACAAGGTCCACGTCGCCGCCGGGCAGGTGGTCTACCAGGGGAAGCTCTACGGCTTCACGAAGACCGACCACACCCTGAGCCAGAGCGACTCCGCCGCCGCGGCGCTCGCGGTGGGGCAGAGCTACATCGCGGTCGGCACCGTGAACGCCTCGGGCCCGCACTACACGAAGGGCCTGAAGGGGGTCTCGCCCGTCGCCCCGACGCCGCCCGCCGGCGAGCCGCTGCTGCCGACGCCTTACGTCACCGTGCAGTACGACGCGGGCGGCGGGGCGATCGACGGCGCCGACATCACCGGCGAGGGGCTTTACGACCGCTTCTGGTGCGAGGCCGGCTCGGGCCTGCAGGTCGAGATTCACCGCGGCCGCGCGCTGGGCGGCGGCACCGAGCGCTTCGCCGAAAACAAGCAGCTGGTGCCGGTGCCCGCCTCCGACACGGTCTATCTCTACCAGCTCGCGAACGGCCTCTGGGAGTACGCCACCACCGAAACGCCGCCAGAGACCACGGCCACCGGCCCCTGGTGGGAGGTCGACACCGACGGCAGCGGCGTGACCGCGGTGCGCGATCGGCGGCAGTACGCCGGAAAGTCGAAGGTCATCGTGCTCGAGGGAGCGATCTCCGGCGGCGCGCCGGCGGCGATCGCCGACCTGATGATCGAGGACGATCGGCTGTTTCTCGAGGTGGTGTCGGTGCGCATCCCGACCAACGGCGGCGGCGCCTCTGGCAGCACGGTTTTCGAGGTCAAGAAGAACGGCACCACGATCTACACCTCGAGCGGCACCGACGACCAGCGGCCGACCTTCGCTTTCAACGCCTCGACGCTGATCCACCGCAGCGGCATTCCCGAGGTGCTCGAGTTTCGCCGCGACGACGTCGTGTCGTTTCTGACCCAGACCCACCCCAGCGGCGGCACCCCGGCCTCGGCCGAGTGCCACCTGGTGTTCCGAGTTCCCTGACGCTATGGAGACCGAAACCGCCATGACCGAACGCCGCCGCCCGTTTTCGCGCTACGTCGACGATCAGGGAGTCTCGCGCCTGTCCTTCAATCCGGCCACCTGGAAAGGGGTGTTCGGCCTGATCGGCACCATTCTGACCACCAGCCTGCTGATCTCCGGCATCGTGCTGTCGATGCTGAAGCCGATCGTCACCGCCTGGATCAAGGAAGAGAACAAGCCAAAGCAGCTCGAGATGGCAGCGGCGATCTCGACGATGGCGATCGACCTCGCCGAGATCAAGCGCACGGCGGTCACCCGCGAAGAGCTCGACGCCAGGATGGTGCGCATGGAAGGGCGCCTCGACGACATCTACCGGATGTTGGCGAACGGGAGGTAGCGGTGAGCGGCGACGCCGTCAGGATGAACGACGAGCTGCTCGATCTCGTGCTCGGCCGGGTGCCGGGCAGCGCCGAGTGGCGAACGGAGATCCCGGCCGGCTATGCGCTCAACGGCTCGCGCAACAAGCCGCTGGTCTGCGCCACAGCCGAGGCCTTTCACGCCTACCTCACCGGCAACCCGTCGCGCGTGCTGCGCATGCTCGACTGGTGGGTCGGCTTCTGCGAGCTGCCGTTCTCCGACGGCGAGGAGCTGACCCCGGAAGAGGTCTACCGCCCGATGATGGTCTATTCCGCCTTCGCCGCCGGGGCGCTGGCGCGCAAGGTGGGGCACAGCGCGGCTGAGGCCGCCTGCCTCTCCAACTGTCGGGCACACGTCGGATGGCTCGCGCTCGGCGCCGGCGCCGGAAGCGGAAGGAAGGTCACCGACCACCACCTCGCCGACGTCACGAAGCCGTGCGTGCTGGTCGGCGACGGGCCTTTCGTGACGCACCTGCCCTATGTTGCGCAAGCGGGGATGCGCGGCTGGATTCGCAACCGCGATGGCGGCCCGCAGACCTTTCACTTCACCGAGAGCGTCGGCCTGTCTGTAATCGTCGGCCAGGCGGCCGGGCTCGGCTTCGAGCGCAAGCTCGCCCCGTGGCAGAACGACCTCTTCAAGGCCGTGCTCGCCTTTTCGCCAGGCGTTGCCCCGCTGGGCCTTTCGCCGGTCGACGTTTCGGCGCTCGCCGCCTACCTCGGCGAGCCGGAGAACCCGGCCCGCGCGCTGCGGATCGGCGAGATGGTGAAAGACCTCTGCCCCAACGACGACTTCGAGTTCGTGCGCCACACCGACGCCGCCGTCGAGACCTACATGCTCGAGAACCACTCGTCGTCGACCGACGACCGCATGGTCGACGCCTGGCGGGCCGGAGGCGCGACCGCCAAGGCCAGCGCCGACGACGGGCTGCGCTCGTCGCACCTGCACATGACGGCCCGCGAAGAGGCCGGGTGGATCGTCGTCGAGGGCGGCGGGCGCGTGGTGTCCGTCCAGATGTCGGCCGCGCCGATCGCCTGGCGCGCCTCCGCGCGCGGCGGCGCCTTCACCTTCTGGACTCCGGCGACCGCTCCGCCCGTGCCACCGCCGCCACCGGACGAGACGCGACCGAGCACGCAGCGCGAGAAGAAGGGGAGGTTCTTCTGATGGTTCCGATCCGCTTCAAGTCGAAGGAGACCGACGCCGTAGGGTACGTGCACCCGGCGATCTTTCAGGCGATCTCGATGGCCGCCTGGAGCGTCTGGGCGCAGTTCGGCGCCGAAGAGCTCGTGGTTACGGCGCTCCGCGACGGCAGCCACCGGGTGGGCTCGCGGCACAAGCAGGAGATCTGCACCGCGGTGGACATTCGCTCGAAGGGCCCCGGGGCGATCGCCAAGGAAGAAGACCGCGTCCGCGCGCGCGAGGTGCTGCAGGCGACGCTCGGCAGCGCCTACAAGGTCATCCTCGAGAACTTGGGCGAGCCCAACGAGCACATCCACGTGAGCTACGTCGCCGACGGGAAGCCGGCGTGAGCATCGACCTCTGGCTGGCGCGGACGTTCTCGGTGATCGCGGCGCTGCTTTCGCTGGGCATCGCCTACGGCGCCGGGGTGGTGTTCCGGATCTACTACCAGCGCTTCCGCGACAAGGTCGACCCGTCGTTCAACACCCAGGCGCTGGTCGTGCTGACGGTCGCCGTCGGCCTCGAGGCGATTCTGTTCGCCGTGCTCGACGTCGGCCAGGCGTTCGCGCTGGTCTCGGAGGGCTGGGGAGCCATCGTCGGGATCATCGGCACCCTGGTGATGCCGATCCTCGGCTACAAGAGCGTCCAGGCCGTGCAGGCGAGCAAGGGCGGACCCACGAACGTGACGGGAGGCTGAGCATGATGGCCAAGCTGAAGACGCTTCTCGCCGGCCTGTCGGTGACCGCCATGGTGGCGATCGCCGCGGGCCTGCTCTTCGCCGGCGGCGAGCTCCGCCAGGGGTTCCGCGCGGCCTGCGGCCAGCGCGACGCCGGCTGGCTGACGCGCCACGCCTGCGACTGGTTCGACGTCGTGCCGCCGGCGCCGGAGGTGGCGATCGCTCTGCCCGACAGCGACATCGCGCAGGAGGCCGACCGGCACGTCGCGCCGCCGGGAACGACCGGCCAGGGGATCACAATCCTCGACCTCAAGAAGAAGGACCTCGCGGACCTCGAGCGCCTGCTGGCGCGCGACCTCGACGGCGACGGCGAGTTGGGCCGCGTGACGCCGCGCGTCGCCGCCGGCTTCACGCTGGGCGAGCCGCCGAAGGGCGACCTGGTGCTGGCGGTGAAGGACACCCCGGAGCTCTGCCGCGGTGCCACGACGGTCGCGACAGTGCCCGCGGCCGGCGGCACGACGAAGCTCGAGGTGATCCCCAACCCGGTGCCGAATCGCGAGTGGCTGCACGAGCTCGACTGGGAGCTCGGCTGGACGCTGCCGGTGGCGGGGAAGAAGCTCGCCGACGAGATCAAGCTCTCCGGCCGCTACACCTTCGCCCGCGAGCACGCCCTGCACTTCGGCATCCGCGGCTGGACCGAGCGCCTGCCAGAGGCCGAGCGCCTGGCGCTGGCGAAAGAGTTCGACTGGGGGGTGGACGGCGTGCTCAGCGTGCGCTGCCGCGGCCTCTTCGACTGCAAGCCGCGGTAGGGCCGGCTAGTACTCGAGGTGCGCCTGCACGGCGTAGGTCGCCTTGCTGGGCGTGATGCGAAACTCCTCCTGCCAGTTCGCCCAGCTGTTTCCCATCACCTGCATCTGCTGATCCTTGGTCTCGACCACGATTCCGTCGCGCAGCAGGTCGACGTAGAGCGTGCCGATGGCCGGGGCGTCACCTGAATTGAACAGTCGACCCGAGGCCGCCACGGAACGGTCGACAATGCTGACGCGCGGATTCGAGTAGTAGCTCACGTCGGCGGTCGGCACGCGCTCGGCGCGCAGGCGCCGGGTCGGCTCGGAGGCGTAGCTCGGTGCGGCGGCGGCCTGCGAGACTTCGTTCAGCTTCGCCACCGCCTTGTCGAGCCCCTGTTCGTAGCGCTGAGCGCGATCGGCTGCTTCTTCGGCGGTCTCCTGCGCCATGCCGAGCTGCCCGCGCAGGTCGGCGACTTCGGCCGCGAGTCCGTCGATCTGCGCCTGCATCTCACGCTCGCGCGCCGCCGCCGCATCTCGCGCTTCGTCGCGCTCGATCACCAGCTGCTGTGCCTGCTCGGAGGAGATCGTGCCGAGCGGAACCGACGGCTCGCTGGAGCAGCCGCAGACGAGAACGAGCGCCACCGCCGTGAGCGCGCGCATCAGGCTACCGACGCCGCGCGGCCGGCGGAAACCGGCAGGTCCTTGCGGCAGTGCTTGCAGACACGCGCCTCGGGCTGAACCTTTTCGGCGCAGTACGGACACACCTTCATCTTCGGCCCGCTGGCGAAGAACAGCAGCACGGCCAGAGGCCCGAGCAGCGCGCCGACCACGGCGCCGCCCAGCATGTTGAACTTCTTTCGCTCTGCCGCGAAGAGCCCGATCAGCATCCCGATGAACAGCCAGACCATCGACATGGTGCCCCCTCCTTCCAGCGAGAAAAAAGGGTAGCACGAACTGTGCCGGGCGCAAGCACGGCTCAGAGTGCTATGACCAGCACCTGCGTGCGAGCTCTCCGAGGAGGGCGAGGAAACTGCGCAGCGCCTCCTTGAATCGAACCGACCCAGGCCTCTCGGCCGGAAGCTCGATCAGAAGCGCAATGTCGCTGGTCTTCTCCTCGAAGCGATACCGCCGCCCGCTGTCCTGCTCTTCCATGCCCCACCCCCGACAATGGCGCCGTGAGGCGCCGAGATCTGGAACACGGATCAACCCTTCGGCGAGCGCCGCTTGACCTCTTCTACGAGGGCGCGCAGCTGAGCGTTGAAGTCTTCCGCGAGGCGATCGAGGGGATCCGCGGGAGGGCCCTCACGGAGTTCCATGGCCATCTCAGGCTGAGCTCGCCGGTTCACCTGGTCGAGCGCGCGAGCCAGGTCGTGCGCGTCAGCGCCGATAGCAGAGAGGACTTCGTCCACCCTGCGGGTGTTGGGCCAGGAGTCGGGCGCGAAAAGGGCCGTGATGCCCGATGGTGAGATGTCGAGCTTTCGCGCAAGTTCGGCCTGGTTGATGCCCCGTTCCCGACAGAGTCGATTCAGGGCCGGGCCGCAACCGCGAAAAGGGTGCACCTCCGCAACATAGACGCGCATCTCGTTTTCCTTCAAGGAGTTGCGACAAAATAGACGAGTGAATCTCGACAACTGCAAGAAAGTTACAGAAAAGTGCTTGACAAGTTCTGAAATACTGGAATACCATCTGCCGCATGGCAATCAAACTCCTCGATGGCGCCGACGCTCCGGCAAAGCTCCGCGCCGCCCGCGCCCTTCTCGACGAGTCGCAGGGTGTCTTCGCCGCCCGCTTCGGCGTCTCCCCCGAGTGGCTCGCGCGGCTCGAATCCGGGGCCGCAACGCCGAACCTCAAGGTCGCCGTTCTGATCGAAGAGCTGACGGGCATTTTGCCGACCGAGTGGATCACCAGCAGCGAGGCGGCAATCGCGTGAGCGCCATCCCCTTCCTGGTCGTCGTCGCGATCGTCGCGGTGACCTACCTCGCCGCGCAGGGCGTCCGCGGCTTCGACGCTTCGCGCTTCGACAACGACGGGCGGTCATGAGCCGCGCGACCTACATCGACCGCGGACTCGCGCGCCGCTTTTCGCCGATGGCGCGATTTCGTATCGCCAAAGGCCTGAAGCAGACCGACGTCGCGATTCGCGGTGGCTTGCATGAGTCGACGGTCTCGAAGCTCGAAATCGGAGCACGCGCGGCGACCGAAGACCAGGTGAGGAAGATCGCCCGCGGTCTGCGCACGCCGCTCTACCGCGCGCAGGATCTCCTGCGAACCTCTCGGCAGTGGGCCGGTTTCGGCGCAAGCAAGCGGGCGGGTCGCTCATGACGGCGAGAAAGGTAGCCCGCGCCGCCGCGATGCGCGAGGCGGACTTCGAGGGTGCTTCCGCCCCTTCCGACTACCGCAGCGCGGCGCTCGCCTGGGACCGCCTGCAGGATCGCATCACGCCCACCCTCGCCCACGAGCTCGGCATCTGCCGCCAGATGATGGAGGACTGGGGCAACCCGCCGCGCCGCAAGCGCGGGCCGCACCTCCTTCTCGCGCAGACGATGGAGCTCGCCCTCGAGTTCAAGCCGCGCCCGGCGCAGCGCGCCGACGTCTTCGCACCGCTCGACTGGCTCGAGGCGCGCTTCGGCCGCCTGGTTGTCGATGCTTCGGCGCCCGGAACGGAAGGGAAGCCCGCCTCGCAGGCGAAGAAGATCGCCCGCCTGCTCGTCGAGTTTGCCGAGTTCGTCGATACCGTCGACGACCCGTCCGAGATCGACGACGCCTCGAAGCTCCGCGCGCGGCAGCAGCTGCAGGACGTCGTGCAGGGCGGTCTCGAGCTGCTGGCGTCGTTCGAGGTTGCCCGCCCATCCACAGGAGGAAAGCGATGATCCGCCGGATTCTCGGGGTGCTGTTCTGCGCCGTCTGGGCGCTGGCCGTCGGCTACATGCTGGTCGATCTCGCGACGCGCTCGACCTTCGTCGCCACCCCGCTGCCGGAAGACCAGTTCGTCGCCGGCGTCGTGGGGCTGGCGCTGCTGATCTTCGTCGGCCTGCTGCTCGTCTTCCGCAGCGACGCGGCGAAGCCGATGGTGTCGGAGGGAACGCTTCTCGATTCGCAATCGCCGGGCGAGCTGGGCGTGACCTGCCCGACCTGCCACGCGGCGATGGAGCTGCAGGGCGAGTACCCCGACCTGGTGAACATCTACATCTGGCGCTGCGACGGTGGCCACTGGTGGCGCCGAATGGGCGTCAACGCGGCCGACTCGACCTTCCCCTGGAAGGTGCTGTCCGCTGCGACGAGCAGCGATTCGATCAGCCCGAAGGTGTACTTTGGATAGCGCGGCGCAGGGCGTCGTCACGCTGAACGAAGCGACGATTCAGGCGATCGCGCAGGCGGTGATGGCGGAGCTGTGGAAGCGGGACCTCGACCTGCTGCTGGAGGATCTGTCCAAGGGAGCCGATGGCATAGCTCAAGCACTTCGGACGTCTGGCGTAGGCATGGACCAGGCTGCGGAGTGCCCCAACTGCGGCGAGGACAAGTACCGCGGGGCCCACGTTCACCCCGACTGTTTCAACTACGGCGTGCCGCTGAGCTACGTCTGCCGCCCGCAGCCCGCCCCGCCCGAGCTCGCGAAGGTGGAGTGCCCGAACTGCGGGGAGATGACGGAGCGCAGCCACTCACGGTATGAGGGGCCGGGGCCGGACAAGTGGGCCTGCCAGCCCGCCCCGCCCGAGCCCGCCGCGCCGGAGATGCCGGGAAGAAAGGGATGGAGCGACGACCCGAGCTGGATCGTTGACTGCGCCGCAACCGAACTGCGCCGACTTGCCGCCCTGTCTCGGGAAGGCATCCGCAACACGTCGGAGGACTGGCCGGAGACTTGCGCGAGTCGGCTTGAAAATCTATGGCGCAACCTCGCGCAGCCGGTGGCGGTGGGGATGACGGAAGAGCTGGAGCACGTTCTGTCGATTGCGGAGCGCGACCTTCGCTACAAGGAAGAGTGTTTCGATAACTCTGCGCGCACCGCACGCGACGAGAGAATCGAAAGACTTCGCGCAGCCATCGCCGCCGTGCGCGAGCAGTTCGGGAAGCGTCCGAAGCTGGAGAAGGTGCGGGGTGCGCTGTCTTGGCTCAAGATGCAGTACGAGCCGGGGAGTCAAGGGTACACGCCAAACGCAACGGTGTGGAAGATGACAGACGCCGCCCTCGCGGAACTCGACGCGGCGGAGGGAAAGAGGACTGCAGGTGAGCACATGAGCGAGCTTTCAGGTGAACCGCTGCCGCACTACCTCAGAGATGCTCGCCTCACCGCCAACGGCATACGCGCGGCGGCTGAGATTGCGCGCAACTTCCGACCGCAGTCGGCTTGCACCTGCGGGGGCTACATCTCGTTTCACAATGGGGTCCCTGCTCACCAGCCCGGCTGTCTCGTCGGCGAGTGCTTGGAGATTGCCGACGAGATCAATGCCAGAGCCGACGAAATCGACGAGACCCCCGACCGTTGGCTCGCGGAACTCGACGCCGCCGAAGGCAAGGACGAGGTCAGCCGTGGGTAGGGCCTCCCGCCGTCGAGCGTTGCTCGCCTTGCAGCGCAGCGAACCGTGCCTGCGCGGCGTCGAGCTGCACCTCATCGCCACCGGCGACCTCTTCATCGCTTCGGGCCGCGGCGTCTCCGCCGGCCTGCTGTCTCGCTTCTCGGGCCTGCCCTGGTCGCCGGCCGAAGCGCGCCTCGAGCCCGCCGAGATTCCGGCGGCGCTCGAGGCTCTCCAGTCCATCCCGCGCGGCCGCCTCGCGGCGTCGACGCTCGCCGCCATCGACCGGATCGCAGCATGAAGGCATTCGCTGTCGCGCTCACATCCACCGGGGGCTCGCTGACTCCGGACACAGGGCGGGGAGCATCGCGCGCGACAGGGGCTGCCGCCGGCTACCCGGCAGCCCGAACCACTGAGTGCAATCCCCGCCACCAGGCGCCCGCCGGAGCGAGATCCGGTGGTTCACCTACCCATGGAGGTCATTCAATGCGCCAGCTGGTGCTGATTTTGAAGGGCAAGCCCGCCACCGTCGTCGCCGCGCTGCAGGCCCTTGCCGCGCGGGAGGAGCGCGTCGCGTGAAGGTCATCTGGAAGTTCAAGATCGATCCGGAAGGGCTTTGCCTCGTGGTTCCAATCGGATCGCACCCCCTCTGCATCCAACCGCAGGGGTCGGTGCCGCACCTGTGGATGCTGATCAACGAAGACCGGCACGTTCCCAAGATCGAGCGGAAGCTGCTTGTGGTCGGGACCGGCCTCCACTTTCACGATGCCGGGACGGAGTACGTCGGAACCTGGCAAGACGGATGGATGGTCTGGCACTTCTTCCTCGAAACCGACTCGGCGGCTGTGGTGCGCATGAACCAGGCGAAACCGGAGGGGGTCTGAACGTGAGCCCGCTCGTCGTTCATCGCAAGTACCGCGCCGGGATGGTCGTGCTGTTCCTCGGCGACCGCTGGGAGATCGACGCCGTCGAGTTCTGGGCGAGCGGCGAGCGGCTGAAGCTGCGGGCGCTCGACCACGATCGGCGGGTGAAGAGCTACGAGGCATGGGCGCACCAGGTCGAGTTCACCGGCGAGCTCGTGGGAGCGGCAGCGTGATCGCCTGGGCTGGGCTGGAGGCGCGGTATCTCGGCCAGCGCGTGCAGGTGCTCTCGGTGCGCGGCGCCGGCAGGGGGCACCTGGTCGAGATCGTCTACCTGTCGGGCTCGAGTATTGGCGCGACCGACAACGTCTCGGAGGACGAGCTCGAGCCGCTCGGCGCCACGGCCCGCCCGACTTTCGGCGTTCCCCAGCAGGTGCCCGCGTGAAGCGGCGCAACGACGCCTCGGCCGAGAGCCAGGACGGCCGCCTGATCGGCCCCGGCCCCGATGCTCCGCGCGAGTGCCTCGGCCAGCCGCGCACCGTCGGCGTGACGCGCTGGGAGGCGACCGACGTCTACAAGCTCTCCGCCCTCGCCTCGAGCCTGCGGGCGGCTGGGTTCGATCGCTCCGAGGATGGCGTGCTCGAGGCCGGGCAGTTCGACCTGGTGAGCTGCCGCGGCGCGCTCTTCGCTCTCTTCATCCCGCGCGACGAGTCGGCCGCGGCCGGCTCCGGCGCGCGGACCACGTCTCAGGCAGCAGCGCCACTTGCCACCGGGCCCGCGGCAACCTTGCCGGGCGCGCGCAGCGCCTCTGTGGAGGCTGTGCCTCCCGGGCGGGCCCGGCCTTTTTTCGCCATCGAGCCGATCTCCTCGACGGTGCTGGCATGAGGCGGGCGCACTTCGAGGTCGACGGCATCCGCTTCGACCGGGCGACGAAGGCGATCGTCACGGTCGAGACCGGCGTCGGGAACGCTGCGGCGATCATCCGAGTTCGCCCCTACCGCCGGCATCGCGAGGTCGTGATGCTACTCGCCGACGTCGCCCAGATCCTCCTCGAGCTCGACGCCAAGGCCGCCGCCGCCGAACACCAGCCGGTGCGGAAGGTGCGGAGGGGGAGGCTGTGACGGGGCGCGGCCTGGTCGTCGATCTGTTCGCTGGCGGCGGCGGCGCGAGCGCGGGCCTCGAGGCGGCGCTGGGGCGGCCGGTGGACCTTGCGGTCAACCACGACGCGACGGCGATCGCCGTTCACACCGCGAACCACCCGAACACCGTTCACCTCACCGAAGACATCTGGAAGGTGGACCCGCGCGAGGCGACCGGCGGCGCGCCGGTGGACGTGCTCTGGGCGTCGCCCGACTGCACGCACTTCTCGGTCGCCAAGGGCGGCAAGCCGCGGAAGAAGAAGATCCGCTCGCTCGCCTGGCGCGTGGTCGACTGGGCGCGCGACGTCGCGCCACGGATCATCTTCCTCGAGAACGTCGCCGAGTTTCGCACCTGGGGGCCGCTCGACCGGCAGGGGAAGCCGATCGAGGCGAAGAAGGGGATGGAGTTCCGTCGCTGGCTTCGCGCGCTGAAGCGCTTGGGCTACGAGGTCGACTATCGGGTGCTCGACGCCAGCCTCTACGGCGCTCCCACGAAGCGCAAGCGCCTCTTCCTGGTGGCGCGGCGCGACGGGAACCCGATCGTCTGGCCGGAGCCGACCCACGGCCCGGGGCGCCTGCCGCTGCATACCGCGGCCGAGTGCATCGACTGGTCGATCGCCTGCCCGTCGATTTTCACGAGGAAACGGCCGCTCGCCGAGAAGACGCTCTGGCGTATCGCCGAGGGGATCCGCCGCTTCGTGCTCGACAACCCGGAGCCGTACATCGTCGGCGTCGGCGGCCGCTCGGGTCTCTCTGCGCCGACCGCCGCGAGTGACCCAGTCGGCACCGTGACAGCAAAGAACGACCGGGCGCTGGTGATGCCGTCGCTGCTGAAGTTCCGGCACAGCTCCGACGGCGCGGCCGTCGACGAGCCGATGCCGACGGTCACCGCCGGCGGTAACAACAGCGAGCGACCGGCGGCGGCAGGTCATGCCCTCGGAATCCTCGCGCCGACGCTGGTGCAGACCGGCTACGGCGAGCGCCCCGGTCAGGCACCGCGCGCGCTCGACATCGAGGCGCCGATCGGCACGCTGGTCGACGGCCAGAAGCACGGCCTGGTGGCGGCGTTCCTCGCCAAGCACTTCTCGGATCGCTCGGGTGGCTTCGTCGGCGCGCAGGCGCTCGACGAGCCCGCGCCGACGGTGACGACGAAGGACCACAACGCCCCAGTCGCCGCCACGCTCCTGCGCTTCAATCACGACGACCACGGCGTGGAGCTCGGCGCGCCCATGCCCGCAGCGACCGCCCAGGGCAACCACGTCGCCGAGGTCCGGGCGTTCCTCACGGCCTTCTACGGCACCGACGGGACGCCCGGCAAGGGCCAGCGCCTCGACCGGCCGGCGCGCACGATCACCGCCCGCCACCGGCTCGGCCTGGTCACCATCCACGGCGTCGACTACCAGATCGTGGACATCGGCATGCGCATGCTCGAGCCGCACGAGCTCGGCCGCGCGCAGTTCGGTCGCTTCGCCGCCCGGTTCGACCTCTCGCGCGCGAAGACGAAGTCGGCGAAGGTCCGCCTGATCGGCAACAGCGTCTGCCCGGAGATCGTCGAAGCCCTGGTGGCAGCGAACGCCAGCGAGTACGCGGCGGTGGCGGCGTGACGCAGACACTCACCGCCGACCAGCACCGCGCCATGGAGGGTGTGGCGCCGTTCGAGCTGCCGGATGAGGCGGTGATCTCTGGCCGCAAGGTCGCCGGCACGGTGGCGCGGGTCTACTGGCTGCTGCGCCTGACCGCCGAGCGGAATATCCAACACCGGATCGGCGAGCAGATGGGGCCGGCCGGCTGGGTGCCGAACTACTACCTGCGCCGCGCCTGGTCGGGGGGCTCTGCCGGCGATCGTCGGATGCGCGACCTGCGCCTCAAGTTCGGCGTCGAGCTCAACTCCTGCCGGTTCTCCGGCGACTCCCGCGTCGAGCTTTTCGCCTGGGTGTCGGACGGCGCGCCGGAAGGAACCGCCGACCGGGCCCCGGAAGCCTCCTCCTCGCAGCGCACGGAAACCCGCCCATTGGCTCGACGTTCGCAAATGGGCGGGTTTCGGCTCCGATTCTGGGTCTCCGTCGGCTTCCCGGGAGAAAACGCCCCAGGGCGGCTGCAACTGCTCGACGCGCCAGAGCATCCGCTGGCGTTCTCGTCGCGGGTGCTGGAGCACGTCGTGCGCGGCGACCTCGACCGCGCGGCGGCGCTCGACGGCTACTCCGCGACGCTCAAGGGGCGCTGGCCGCAGCTGCGCGCCTGGCTCGCGGCCGGCGGCGAGCACGTGCTGTGGGTTGCCCCCGAGGTGGCCGAGACGATCAACCCGCTGCCGCTGCTCACCGAGATTCTCACCAAGTGCGGCGCGGAGTTCATGGGTGACTGGAACCAGGACCGACAGGCGGGGGTGGCGTAAGTGGCGAGGGAGAGGCTGCCGAAGATGATGTACTTTTCCGTCCAGGACTACCGCACGAGCGCGCTCCGTATGCGCTCGATCATGACCGGTGATCGTGACCTGCGCCTGGTCTACAGCGAACTGCTCTTCGCGCTCTGGGAGCACGGCGGCTATGTGCCCGCCGACGCCGAGCAGCTGGTCGACATCCTCGGCCTGCCGCTCGAGGTGATCGAGAAGGCCCTGCCGGTGATCGAAGACTTCGGCCGGCGGTCGACCCGCGGTGGGTGCAAGATCGCCAACGGGCAGATCACAAACCAGCGGATTCTCGAAGACCTCGAACGTGAGCTCGAGTACCGTGAGCAGCAGGCTGAATTCGGGCGCCGCGGAGGTATGGCGAAGGCTAAGCGGTCGCCAAGGGTAGCCCAAGGGTCGGCTAAGGGTTCGGTTAGCCCTTCTTCTGCTTCTACTCCTGCTTCTACTCCTACTTCTGAAGAAACAGAGACTTCGTCTCTGCAGAGCCCGCCAGCCGAAGAGCCGAAGACGAAGACGCCGCAGCAGCAGTTCGTCGATGCTGGCTGGGCGCTCTTCGACCGATTCGGAGCGCGTCGACCGGCTGCTGGTCTGCTGGGTGCGTGGGCGAAGGAGTTCTGCTCAGGGGATCGTGACTGGCTGCTACGCGAGCTCGAAGACCTGGGTCTGTCGGGGCACCTGAGCAAGGGGGCCGGCTACGTTCGCCAGGCGCTCGCCGGCGTCGCGGCGCGCAAAGCGGCAGGAGCGGCGGCGCCTCCGCGACCGGTGCTGGTGAAGGGCCAGCGATCGCTCGATGGCTCGATGGTCTTCAACGGCCGCGACTGGGACCCGGCGCCTACTGTCGACGGCGATTTCCCGTTGGGAGCACAGCTTTGAGCGCCTCGGCCCGCTTCCGCGCCGACGTCGAGCGGTTTGCCTTCGCCGGGGCGATCGCCTTCCCCGACCTGGTCGAGGAGTCGGGACTCAAGCCCGAGCACTTCGCGACCGAGATCATCGGCCAGGCGTGGGAGGCGATCCCGCGCTGCGGGCGGACGACGGACGACCGGCTGTCGGTGGTCGAGGTTGCGGCGCGCGCCGGACTCGCGGCGGAGGCGCTGCGGCCGGTGCTGCAGGCGCAGGTCTTCACCGCCGACCAGGCGCGCACCTGGTGGCGCAAGGCCCTCGACCTCGCGAAGGCCGAGGCGGTGGTCGCCGCGGTGCGCGCCGTGCTCGCGAAGCCGCGGCCGGAGACCGACGCCACCGGGACGCTCACCGCCGAGCTCGAGCAGGTCGTGCGCAGCTTCGCCGACCAGGACGACGACGGCGAGGCGCCGACGCTGCTCGAGGTGACCGAGGAGTACGTGCGCGAGCGCTGCGCCGAGCTGCGCCACGGCCGCCGGCGCGGCGTCGAGACGGGTCTGCGCATTTTGGACGTCTGGGCGGGCGGGCTGAACGCCGGCGAGCTCACGACGGCGGTCGCCGCCGGCGGGGTGGGGAAGTCGACGTTCGCGATGCACGTCGCCCGGCAGGTGGCGCGCGGCGGCAGCGTGGTTCTGTACTTCTCGGCCGAGATGACCTCGCGGCAGGTCGGCCAGCGCGAGGCGCATGGCGCGATGGCGCGGCCGATCTCCGACCGGTCGGTGACGGCGGTCGACCTCGAAGGCGGCCTCGAGGAGCTGAAGAACGACGGCCACGGTGACCGGATCCGGCTGGTCTACAGCTCGCGCATGACCGCTTCGCGGCTGCTCGCCGCGGCGCGCCGGGTGCAGCACCGCGAGGGTCTCGGGCTGGTGATCTTCGACCATCTCGGCTGCTTCGACGTCGAGCGGCCGCGCGCCTCCGAGCAGGAGCAGATGGCGATGGCGGTCAACAGCTGCAAGGAGATCGCGAAGATTCTCGACGTGCCGTTCCTGCTGGTGACGCACCTGAACCGACAGGGGCTGATTCGCGGCAGCGAGCGGGTGCGCGACTTCAGCGACAACGTGCTCGAGCTGAAGCGCGACGGCGACAACGCCGGGGCGCACACCGAAGCGCGCCTGCTCAAGGCGCGCCAGACCGGGGAGACCCACAAGGCCATGCTGCTCAGCTACTCGCTCAAGTGGCAGAAGTTCCTCGAGGTGGACGAGATCACGCCCACGGCCTCGCCGGCGCCCGGCGGCGCCGGCTGGGGGCGCGGCGGCGCCGCGGCGGCTGGCGGGGGCCCGCAGTGGTGACGGTGATGTTCGAGGCCGCGAAGTACGCCTGGTCGCGCATGCCGCAGGCGGCGAAGCTGGTCGGCGAGGCTTCCGAGCGGGAGATTGCCGTCTGGCGCGACGCCGCGGCGACCATCGCCGCACGGTCGGGAGTTGCGAGCCAGTACAGCGAGCTCGCGGAAGAGCTCATCTCGCTCGGCGAGCCGCCGGAGCTGGCGCGCGTCGTCGCGCTCTGGGCGGCGCTGCGGTACTTCGGCGCCGACCCGCGGGTGACGAGCGAGCTCGACGGCCCGACCGACGACGAGCTCGACCGCCAGCGCCTGGCCTTCGAGGCCGATCGCGAGGAGGCGGAGACCCGGCGGTTCTACCGCGAGGAGTTCCCGGCGATCGCTGCCGCGCGCGGGCAGCGAGTGGAGGAGAGCCCGGCGTGGCAGCGGTACGGCGGAGCGGTCGGCGCTGGTCCGTCGGTGGTGGCCTCGACCTTCCGCACGGAACGGACCTTCGAGCTGCACGAGCTTCCGCGGCTGCAGCAGGTCGACTGGACGGCCGATCGCATCCGCGACGAGTACCGCCGCTGGTGGACGACCGCCGAGCGGCGCTACTGGGACGGCGAGTACGCCGCCGCGAAGCCGCACGCCGCGGACGACCTTGAGGCCGCCCGCTTCGCCACGCGGCGCGTGCTCGACCGGCGGATCGAATCGGGAAGCCGCCCGGCGCCAGCGACGGCTCAGGTCTCCGGGAGCGCCGCGTCGTGACGTTCGCCCCGCCCGATCTCCTCGCGCCGCCGGCGCGAGCCGGCCAGCGCCGGGCGATGCGCGGTCTGCCGGGCCGCCGCGACGCCGCGCGCCGGGAGCGCGATGCCGCGATTCTGGCGCTATCCGACGCCGGGCTGTCGTCGCGGGAGATATCGCAGTTGCGCGTCGGCGACGTCAAGAGTTTCCCGACCGGGCGCGTGAGCGTGCAACTGCGCGTCGACTCCGGCCTGCTGCGCGGCGCCCGCCGGCCGCGGTTCGTGCTGCTCGACGGCTCGGCCGCGAACCAGGTGGCCCGCCACCTCGAGGCGCGGCGCGGCGCCGATCGCGCTCTGCCGCTTTTCGCCGGCCGGAAGGCCGGCTCCGCACTGACCCGCGTCGGCGTGCAGCTGGTGCTGCGCGCCCGCACCGAGATTCTCGACCGGAGGGAACGATGAGGCCGACGCAGTTCGCGCAGTCGACGGGGAAGCTGGGCTACCAGGTGGGCGGCCGCGAGGTGCCGGTGACGCGCGAGTGGCCGGACGTGACGGTCTCGTGCTGGCGCCTGAACGCGCTCGAGCGGATCTTCGTGCTGTTCACCGGCCGCGTGTGGCTGCGGGTGAAGCACCCGAGCGCCCAGCCGCCGGCGGCGCTGCAGGTGCGCAACCCGTTCCGCTACGGCCGGAAGGCAACGAAGAAACTGGGGAGGGACTGAGCGTGGGACGGATCGTTCTCTGGACCGAGGCGGAAGACGCGATTCTCCGCGAGTACCCGACGCGCGGCCTCGCTGCGACCGCAGCGAGACTGCCCGGCCGCTCGAGGGCGGCGATCAACTACCGCTGCTCGATCATGGGTCTGAAGCTCGAGCCCGGCGTGCGCGGCCACCGCAGGATGAAGGCGCCGCGGACGCAGCCCGTGCAGCAACTGCGGAGCGGAGTGCAGGCTGCACCCGTCGCTCGGGTGGCGAAGCCCCTCGAGCGCGCGGCGCCGCCACCCCCGCTGCCGTCATCGCCGCCTTCCGCGCCGAAGCGGGCTTTCGAGGTCGTGAAGGCTGCCGACATCCGCCCCGGCATGATCGTCAACCGTTACCCGGTCGGCACCAGCGCGGCGCCGGCGCTGCGTGAGGTGCTCGAGGCGCGCTTCTCGGACTCGGGCTCGCGGGTGTTCTTCAACCTCGCCTGGCGGCAGGTGGAACTGTCGAACGGCAAGCGCGAGATGCCCGCCGCCTGCTGGGACTTCTACCGCGTCCCCGATCTCTCGTTCGAGGTCTACCCGGCGATCGACGCGCTCGATCGAAAGGTGCGGCCGTGACGCCCAACCGGGATCTTTCTCTCGCCGCGGTCGCTGCCGCCGCGCTCCTCTGCGCCGTGGCGGCGACGGCCGCGCGTCCGGCAGCCCCAACCGTGACCGTCGCCGAAACGAAGGTGAGCCCCGACGGCCAGTGGCGCGTCGAGCTCACCGACGAGCGCCGTCACCAGGTCTTCGAGCTCTGGGCGACGCCGGCGGTCGGCGGCGTGCGGCGGCAGATCGGCCGCACCGTTCCCACGCTGCAGGACGTCCGGAACGACTTCCTGTTCTCGGCCGACAGCCGGACGGTCGTCTACGTCCAGGGCGAGACCGCGAGCGGGAGCAACTTCCGCCTGTGGTCGACGCCGATCGACCGCATGGGCGGGCAGGTCATCTCCCAGCCCGCGCCGCAGGTCGGCGTCGGCTTCGAGATACCGATCCAGCCCGCCTGCAGCGGCCGCGAGGTCAAGTTCCGCAGCGACCCGGTGTACGACGAGCTCTTCGGCGACTTCGTGGTGCCCATGCGCGGCGGGCTGATTCGGCCGTGGGACGGGTGCGTGATCTTCCACGACGGGTTCGAGGCGGGCAGCGTCGGGGCGTGGCGATGAGTCTTCATGTCTGCCACCAGGACGACTTGCATCCCTACGAGTGCAGTAAGTCGTGCAGTCACTGCAACAACGACCACGACCCGACGAAGTGCTGCCTCTGCTGGGACGCGCAAGATCCGGAGCACGAATCACCGGGAGTGCTTGCGACGGTAGCGGCCTACGTGGTTTACAACTTCCTCACAATGGAGATGCGATGACCGAAGACACGGCTTGGCTGATCGAACACCCACACGACCCGCGTTACGGCCGCGAGAGCTGGTACTCCGGGAAGGACGGCTTCACCATTGATTCGCTGCAGGCGGTGCGCTTCGCGCGCAAGGAAGACGCCGTGCGCGAGATCGACCGGTTCCCGGCCTCGCTGGCGAAGAACCTGGTCGCCGCACACCACTCCTGGATCCCTGCGCGCGTCTGCCCCCACGGCCAGCTGCGCCGGCAGTGCGAGATCTGCGAAGCCAAGGAGGAGGCCGCGCACTGGCGAAACAAGGCAGAGGACGCCTTCGAGCCGATTCGCAAGATCGCCGATGCGCTGGCTCAGGGCGGCTTTCACTGCCACGACAAGCCGGGCTTCGTCGCCGACCACGTGCCGAGCTTGGTCAATGAGGCCGTCACCGAGCTGAAGATCAAGCGCGAGGAGAAGGCGCAGCTGCGGGCTGCGCTGGACTTGGAGCGCGAGCGCTTGATGACGATCGAGCAGAAGTCGAGCGAGTTCATGGCCGAGGCAGACGTCGCAAAAATGGAGGCCAGGGACCTACGCAGCCGACTGAACCATTTGGGCGACATCTGGCGGTTGATCGGTGAGAGCCTGCGGGAGTTCGGCTACGAGCCAACCGGCGAGGATCAGTGGGTCGCGCTGGTGCACCGCGCGCTCACTGAGCTCGACCAGCGTCGCCGGCAGCGGGCCTCGGACCCAAATCTCCTGGTCGAACTCCTCGCTATCCCGGACGACGCAACTGAGGACACTGAGTGGCTGATTCTGCACGCCCGGCTGACGAAGTTCCTCTTCGCCACCGGCGAGCGCGGCCTGAAGAACCTGCTGGGCACCGTGACGATGCTCCGGGAGCGACTGCTCGAAATCGGCAATGAGGTGCTGAGCAAGCAGGTGCACGAGCCACGCGACGGATACCTGTCGCCGGTGCTCCCCAGCGACCACGTGGACTGCCGGTGAGCGCGATGGGAATCCATCCAGCCGGAAGCCCGCACTACCTGCGAGATTCGATGCTGATTTCTAACGGGATGCGCAAAGCGGCGGAGATCGCGCGCACATTCCGACCGCAGTCGGCTTGCACCTGCGGGGGCTACATCTCGTTTCACAATGGGGTCCCTGCTCACCAGCCCGGCTGTCTCGTCGGCGAGTGCTTGGAGATCGCTGACGAGATCGATGCCAGAGCCGACGAAATCGACGAGACCCTCCGTGCGTGACCACCATGAGCACGGCGTGGCTCATATGCCACTGACCGGCACCGGGATCGCAGTCTGCGATTGCGGAGCCACGCGGCGCGTCGAGAATGGCAAGGCCGTCGAGGAGTGGCACGCGTGCCCGCTTTGTGTAGCCGGCAGCGCCGAAGAGCCACCTAAGCTGATCGGAGATGCGCGTTGGAGACGGCGGCTGTGTGACTCCGAAAATGGACGAGTGGCAAAGTGACCGAAGCTCAGATCAAGAGGATGGCGAAGCAACTGCTCGCCGGAGTCATGGATCTACGGAGTGAAGGTGTGAAGCCGTTCAGCCTCTGGCGCTGGGTGGTCCTCTGCGGCTGCGGCCTCTGGCACCGCCGCGGGGAGTCGGTGCACCTGTCGACGAAAGGCGCGCCGCTGCGCCGGTCGTCGCGCTGCACGCGCTGTGGGGTGAGGGGGAAGGGGCTCGGGCATTGAGCGAACCTCTGCAGAGCCAGCCCTCAGCTGCTGACCAGACCTCGGCCGCGCCGAAGCGCTCGAAGCCCGTGACCTCGGCCGACATCGTCGGTGCACTCGCGCGTCGATACGCCCCCCCGGGATGGGCCTTCTTCGAGCAGGTGGCGCGCGGCACCGGATCGAAGGCCGACGGCTGGGCGGACGCCATGGCGCTCAGCCTGTGGCCGTCGCGCGGCATCGAGCTCTACGGCTTCGAGGTGAAGATCTCCCGCGGCGACTGGCTGCGCGAGCTCAAGAACCCGGCGAAGGCGGACAAGATCGCCGTGCTCTGTCACCGCTGGTGGATCGTCGCTGCGCCGGGGTGTGTGCAGGCTTCTGAGCTCCCGCCGAACTGGGGCCTGATCGAGCTTCGCAGCGGCAAGCTCTGGGACGTCGTGCAGGCGACGGCGATCGCGCCGAAAGCGCTGGACTGGGGCTTCCTCGCGGCGCTGTTGCGCCGGGTGGGCGATGCCAACGTCCCGAGGTCGGCGGTCGATGCACAGATCGCAAAGGCTCTCGAGGAGAGGGGAGCTCGTGTCGAAGTCGAGGTCGAGCGCCGAATGCGGCGGCACGATGACCTGGTCAAGGCGGTCGCCGAGTTCGAGCGCGCGAGCGGGATCAAGATCTGCCAATGGACGGCCGGCGACCAGGGTCGAGCCGTGAAACTCCTCGCCTCGTTGAACCTTGGGTCTCGCCTGAACCGGCAAAGGGAAGCGCTCTCTGTGCTCCTGAAACAGCTCGACGAGACGCTGGCCGAGCTGCCGCCCGAAGAGGCAGCCGACGAGTGAGCATCTCGCTCGAGCGGGCCCGGGAGCTTCTCGGCGCGGAGGGGGCTAAACTCTCCGACGAGGACGTCCAGCGCCTGCGGCACGAGCTCCGCGAGCTCGCCCGGCTGCACATCCGGCTCTACGACCAGGCGCAGCGCAACGAGGTGGGGCAGGCGGAGAGGGGGGTGGCGTGATCCAGGTCCAGGTGATGGAAGAGTCGAGCGTCGAGTGGACATGTGAGTGCGGCGAGAAGATGCTCTTCTCAAGGCCGGCCTCGATCCCGGTGGCGCTTTTGCACCCCGGATTTGAGCCAACAGGTGAGGTCTACACGCACGTCATCCGGCCCTGTCCGGCCTGCAACCGATTCGGCGGTGTGAGCTGGAAGACTCCGGCCGCCGAAATGGTGTCGAAGGCGTCATGACCCTCCGCGGCGTCCACTACTCCCGGGTCTCCGACCCATCGCAGGTCTCCGGCGCGAGCC
>ERZ869921.225-NODE-225-length-37897-cov-4.803235_pt1 | contig 37897 bp, 54 predicted proteins | sample MGYA00579310_ERZ869921 | MGnify/ENA primary metagenome ERZ869921 (study PRJEB32216, sample SAMN09231816) | wastewater metagenome | place: USA: Maryland | collected 2016-06-21 | study: EMG produced TPA metagenomics assembly of the PRJNA472060 data set (Reclaimed... | reverse complement strand
GTTTTTAACTGGTTCGGTTCGATTGGTGCCACAACTCAAAGTAGAGGCCTTCAGGACACTAGACCTTTACGAAACGTACACACAAATTCCCCAGACATAGGTGTTGACGGGGCGTTGCAAGTGTCATCTGTTTGGGCCTGTATAGAATTACTCGCTGACAACATCGCATCACTCCCGATTTTCGTTTACATGGTAAAAGACGGCTTACGCAATTTAGCCCGCGACACCGATTTGTGGACGATACTGCACGTTTCGCCAAACCCGCGACATACCGCAATGGAGTTCTGGCAGTTCATTGTCATGAATTTCCTACTGCGAGGTAACGCATACGCACGATTGCAACGTAACGGTCGAGGTGAAGTGATTGCCATGTGGCCGTTATCGTCCGATCAAGTTCAGGTTAAAGTGCTTGAAGGTGGCGAATTGGTGTACGAATACTCGGCAAATGCCACAGTAATCGTATATTCCGAGAAAAATATTCTGCATTTCCGCGACAAGGGTAACGGTATTATTGGTATGTCGCGTTTAGATTACATGCGATCATCACTAAGCGTAGCGGTTAATGCCCAAAACACCACAAATAGCACGTATCAAAACGATAACCGCCGTCCGATGGTATTTATGATTGATAAAGCCTTAAAAGCGGAACAACGCGAATCTATCCGTAAGAATTTTAAAGGTTTGACTGAGGCGGGTGATGATGACTTGCTGATACTTGAAGCGGGGGCTAAAGTTGAAGCATTATCTATGACACCCGCCGAAGTTCAATTACTTGAAACACGTAAATTCAGCGTTGAGGACGTATCTCGCTGGTTTGGCATACCTTCAGTATTGATTAACGACTTGGCGAACCGCGTACCTTACGGTAACAACGACGATTTGATTCAGATTTTCTACAAATTTAAGTTACGCCCAATGTTGGTTGGCTTTGAACAGGCAATCACAAAACGCGTGTTGACACCTGAACAACGCTCTAAAATGACTGTAGAATTCAGTATTGATGCAGTTTTACGTGGTAGTTTGAAGGATAGAGTTGAAATTTATTCCAAACAATTGCAAAATGGCATTAAAACGCGTAACGAGATTCGTCAATACGAGAATGATCCACCGATTGTTGGTGCCGATAAGCTTACAGCGCAGGTAAATTTGGTGCCAGTGGAAATGCTAGGCAAAACGGGTAAAAGTGTAAGTTCGTCAACGAACGAATTTGTGTCGCAATGATAAGGAACAATTATGTTTAAGAAAACACTTGATTTTACCCAGACTGAGGTTAAGTTTGTTGGCGAAAAAGGTAAATTTGTAGGCTACGCGTCAGTATTTGAAGGTGTGGACAGCTACGGTGATACCATTAAAGCCGGCGCATTTCAGAACGCCATTAAGTACGGCAAACTACCTAAAATGTTTGAGAATCACAAATCTTATGAGCTACCTATCGGTAAATGGACAAGCATTACCGAGGACAGCAAAGGTTTATTGGTTGAAGGTGAATTTACACCTAACCACAGTCGTGCGGATGACGTGCGTTCTGCCATGCTTCACGGTACTATTGACGGATTGTCGATTGGCTACCGTTTGAAAGAAAACGATTTTGATATTAATGGCGCTAACCGCATCATTAAAAACGTGACAGACCTAGTGGAAATTAGCGTCGTGACGTTCCCAGCCGATGATGTGGCTAGGGTAGACCTTACTAGCGTTAAATCAGCGCTTGAAGGTATTACAAGTATTCGAGATTTAGAGGATTTCCTGAGGGAATCAGGGGGTTTTTCAAAAGGGTTGGCGCAGGCGGTGCTTACCCGTTCTAAACAATTGTATCAGGGGGAACCGCTGCAATTGTTAGGCGAAAAAGCAACTGCCGAGTTAGACCGTTTGTTAAAAATTAATTTATAGGAGTATTATCATGACACGTAATTCATTACTTGCCGTTATTGGCGAAATGTTGTTTGCATACATGGCTCAAATGGGTTTTATTCTGTTTGAATCTGACGCAAATTTAGCTATCCAACTTAAAGCGTTGGGTGACAAGCAAGACGAACTAAAAACCGTTACTGCTGAAATGAAAACATTCATGGCGAAAGCTAATGATGAAATCGACAATGCTAAATCATTGTCTACTGAAACTAAAAACGCAATTTCAGCACTTGCTGAAAAAGCTACAGCGTTGACTGACCGTTGCTTGGAACTTGAGCAAAAAATGTCAGCACGTAACGATGACACTGAGAAAAAATACGAATCTATCGGTGAAACATTCATCAAATCTGACGAGTGGAAAACAATGCAAACAAAACGTGCCGGTTCTGCACGTATTGAGTTGAAAACGGCTATTGTGAACGCCACAGGTCAAAATCAACCATTGGTTCCAGCTGACCGTTTGGCCGGCATCATCACTAATCCTAACCGTATTTTTACGATTCGTGATTTGATTCCTACAGGCCGTACTTCAAGCAATTTGATTGAGTACACTAAAGAAAACGTATTTACAAACAATGCTGGCGGCCAGTACGCTTCACCTGCGTTTGAAAACGTTACTAAAAACGAATCTGGCATCACATTCACTCTTGAATCTGAAGCTGTGCGTACATTGGCTCACTGGATTCCTGTATCTAAACAGGTATTAGATGACAGCCCAATGTTGCAGTCTTTCATTGAAGGTCGTTTACAATACGGTCTGAAACTGGAAGAAGAAGATCAATTGCTGAACGGTAATGGTGCTGGTTCTAATCTATCTGGTATTTTAAATTCAGGTAACTTTACTGCGTTTAACCGTGCACAAACTGGTGACACCAACATTGATACATTACGTCGTGCAATTACTCAAGCTGCATTGTCTGAGTACATGGCCGACACAATCGTTATCAATACTGCTGATTGGGAAGCTATCGAGTTGACCAAGACAACAACCGGTGAATACGTTTGGACTAACCCAGCTTTGGGTAACGCACCGCAATTGTGGGGTAAACGTATTGTAGCGACTAACTCAATCGCTTCTGGTACCTTCTTAGTTGGTGCATTTGCTATGGGCGCTCAAATCTGGGATCGTCAACAAGCTTCAGTAATGGTATCTATGGAAAACAGTGATAACTTCGTGAAGAACATGGTAACGATTCTGGCCGAAGAACGTCTGGCATTGACAGTTTATCGTCCGTCAGCTTTCATTAGCGGTTCGTTCTAAGTTGTAAATTAAAGGCACTTACTTAACGGTAGGTGCCTTGTGTTTACAACGTAGGTGTTACCATGGCCGATCAAAGATTTTGGACTTTACCGGAAAACGAACGTATATTTCAGTTAATGACTGATCGTGGTGACGGTACTCATGCTATCCGTATGGAAGCATACCCACCTAAATTGTTAATGACTGACGGTGACGGTGAATATGCTAGGTTGCGCGTTGACGTTGGTCAAACTGGATTTTTTGCCGGTCGTGAGTTTAGAACGTTTTATGAGTTCTCAATTCCTAGTGGTGCAACTAGAATAATTAAAGTTACAGCCCCGATTGATACCATTGTTCAAACATTTGGCGCTGAACTTGATTTGGCTGAATTACGAATTGAGTTGCGTTATGGCGGTACGGAAGGTGGGGCCTTTACAACATCGTTGCCGACATTTAAAACAAACTCAATGAGTACGGCGTCTAGCTATGCTGGTCAAGTGGCAATGGTTACTGACGGAACGCATACTGGCGGCACAGTAGTTGACTTATTAACTTTGTACAGTGGTGCAAATCAAAATAAAGCGGTTGCTTCAAGTACATCTGAAAATTTACCCCAAGGTTTTCCTGCTGGAACATATTACATTCATTTAATTAATACTGACGGCGCAACTGCAACTGGTATTTTTCGCGCAAGATGGGAAGAAAGGCCTTAACATGGAACAAGTATTTGTACTTGCTGTAAAAAGCTTTGTCAACGGTATAGCCGGATCGGTTACTCGTAAACAACGTTTGCTATTACCTAAAAATATTGCAGCTGAATTTGTGGCTATGGGCCTAGTTCAATACGAAAACGAACCGGCAAAAAAGCCACAAGTCGTGACGGTCGTTGGCGAAACCGTACCGTCTGTATCATTGCCAGCGGAAACAGCCTCACAGATGATGACATTGCCGAAGTCAGGTCGCGGAAAACGTGGAAAACAATAGTAATTAATGATACGTGGCGACGCGTATCATTTGCTGACGTACTCTATGCCTGTGACGAATCTTGGTGGGATAAACACCACGATTCAATCACGATAAGCGCAGAACGTTGGACGCAGGACATACAAGCTAAAGAAAAATACAATCTTAATTGGGTGCGAGGCTCATCGCAACGCGGGTTAGGTCACGATAGAGTTCATTTTGGCGGTAATAGTGGCTTTCAAGCAATTAATCTTGCGTTTTTATGGGGCGCTACGCGAATAATACTGTTAGGTTTTGATTGTAAAGCCGTTGCCGGTAAAGATCATTGGTTCGGTCAACACCCGCAAGGTTTAAAACAAGTTCAACCTTACAGTTTATGGTTAGAACATTACCCACAATTAGCGTATGATTTAAAACGTGAAGGTGTTGATGTAATTAACTGTTCGCGTGATACCGCAATAAATTGTTTTGAAAGGGCTACAATTGAAACCGTTACTGATTGAAACGCAACAAGGGCTTGGTGATAACGTATACCATAGGGCGTTTGTGAAAACCATGACGTCTATGTATGACGTGTATTTAAAAACACCATTTATGGAAGTCTATGAGGGGTTGCCGGTTAAATTTGTAAAGCAACAATCAAACTTACGTACTCAAGCTAAAAATATTGCACGTTCTTCAGTTAAGTATCATGTGTTACCTGCAAACACGCCTACAATACAACCTAGATATACTGGTAATCAATTGCAGACAATGAGTATGATTGACGGGCTTCGCGTAGCGTATCATTGTGACCCTTCAGCATTTGATTTACCTAAGTTTAAATCTAAAATTAAAGCTGACAAACCGATATGCGTTGTCAGGCCGGCGACAATACGTTCCGAGTGGAACGCCGCAAGCCGCAACCCTAACCCAGCGTACATCGCTCAAGTTGTAGAATGGTTGCGAGAAACGCATTACATCGTATCTGTGGCTGACTTACAAGATGGTGCTGAGTACGCATTGTCACCGCTACCTTACGCCGATTTAACTTTACATAGGGGTGAACTAACCACTAAAGAATTATTGGGCCTCATACGTGAAGCCGACATAGTTGTAGGTGGTGTCGGATTTATAGTACCGGTAGCTATCGCATACAAAACTCGATTATTTTGCATACTGGGCGGTAATGGGGCGTATAATTCTATTGATAAAATTACGCACAAGTGCATGGATTTAAGTCGAGTGCATTTTGCAGTACCGGACAAGCAATGTATGTGTTCTTCAGCACAACACAATTGCGACAAAACAATAACGGATTTAAAAGGTCAATTTGATGGATTTATTCAACGAACTAAGTAACGCCAATTTAGCTTGGATACCAGCTTTAGGGATTGGCTACTATCCGGTTAAAAGTAACCCTTACAATGAGGCGTATTTTAACGCCTACAATGCGATTAAAGAAACGCCCATTGGTTTAGCGTTAAATCAAGCTCGTATAGATTTGGTCAATAAGTATACAAATGGGTCAGTGTTAGATATAGGTATTGGTAACGGCGCATTTGTTGAGGGTCGTGATAATGTGTATGGGTATGACATTAATCCTGTGGCCGTGCAATGGCTTATTGATCGTGAAAAATATCGTCACCCATTTCGCGGTGCTGAAGCTTTGACGTTTTGGGATTCGTTGGAACATATTGCTAACCCAACTTTAATGCTACAAGGCGCAAAAGAATTTGTGTTTGTTTCGTGTCCGATATATCATGACGTTGAACACGTTTTACGTAGTAAACACTTTAAGCCAGACGAACACTGTTGGTACTGGACTATTGAAGGTTTAATTAAATTCATGGATATGTTCGGGTTTGAAATTCAGGAAGTAAACTGGATGGAAACAGAAATAGGCCGTGAGGATATTGGAACGTTCGTTTTTAAAAGACATGAATAGAGAACACCATGCCGGCAGCTAATTACGACATTTTAATTGAACAGGGTGCTACATATAGGCAAAAAATCGTTTGGAAAGACAGCGATGGTGTTGCTATTAATTTAAGTACCTATTCTGGTCGTATGCAAGTGCGTCAATTAAATACCGAAGCTATATTGTTAAATTTAACTGAGGGTTCGGGTATCACTTTAGGTGCTGACGGTTCAATTGAGATTTTCGCGTCAGCCACACAAACTTCAGCATTACCTATAGCGTTAGCTAAATACGATTTGGAACTTGAGGATTCAACAGGTATTGTTACCAGATTGATGCAAGGTGATGTGACCATTTCGGCCGAGGTTACGCGATGACTGATGTTGTTGAAATAATTAGGGATTTAGAGCCTGAAATTATTGAGGTTTTTGAAAACCCGCAACCAACGATTGTCGAAGTGATTGCCGCTGGCCCGCAAGGCCCAGCTGGCCCGAACGAGATTGGCGGTTACGGTATTGCGATAGATGATGTTATCAACGGTGATGTTTTGGGCTTTAATGGGGCTGCTTGGTATAACCGCCGGCAAGAAACCCTTTCTGACGGTGGAAATTTTTAGGGAGTAGTAAATCATGGCGAATACAATCAGGGTTAAACGTCGTAGTAGCGGTGCCATTGGTGCACCGGCGTCGTTGGAAAATGCGGAATTAGCGTTTAACGAAGTCGATGACGTTCTGTACTACGGTAAAGGTACCGGTGGTGCTGGTGGTACAGCAACAACAATCGAAGCGATTGCCGGTAAAGGTGCGTACTTAGCGTTATCTGGCGATCAAACTGTTGCTGGCATTAAGACGTTCAGTTCAACTATCGTTGGTTCTATCAGCGGTAATGCTGGAACTGTAACTAACGGCGTTTACACTTCAGGATCATACGCCGATCCTTCATGGATAACATCATTAGCTGGCAGTAAAGTTTCAGGTAATATTACAGGTAATGCAGCAAATGTAACCGGCACCGTGGCTATTGCAAACGGTGGTTCTGGTGCAACTACGGCAGCCGCCGCACGAACAGCGTTCGGTGCGACTACTGTTGGTGGTAACTTCTTTACTTTAACAAATCCTAGTGCTGTAACCTTTGTTCGCGTCAACGCTGACAATACTGTATCCACACTTGACGCCGCGACATTCAGAACTGCTATCGGCGCAGGTACAGGTTCAGGTTCTGTGACTAGCGTTGCGGCATTAACGCTCGGTACGACCGGAACGGATTTAACATCCTCAGTAGCCAACGGTACAACAACCCCTGTAATTACTTTAAATGTACCAACCGCATCTGCAACAAATCGTGGGGTATTAAGTTCAGCTGATTGGACAACCTTTAATAATAAAGGCTCTGGTTCTGTGACTAGCGTAGCGCTGGCGTTACCTAGTTTTATCACTGTTTCTGGTTCACCAGTTACAGGTACAGGTACATTAACCGGTACGCTTGCATCACAAACAGCTAACACCGTTTTTGCGGCACCGAACGGTTCTGCTGGTGCGCCAACATTCCGCGTATTAGCCGCGGCCGACATTCCAACGCTCACCGCCGCTAAGATTTCTGATTTTGACACTCAAGTTCGTACAAGTCGTCTTGACCAAATGGCCGCACCAACTGCCGCTGTTGCATTAAACAGTCAAAAAATTACCGGCTTGGCTACACCAACAGCTGATACTGACGCGGCAACTAAAGGGTACGTCGATTCAGTAGCACAAGGTCTTGATCCTAAACAATCTGTGGGTGTAGCGTCTACTGCAAACATCGCAACCCTAAGTGGCCTGTTGACCATTGACGGCGTGACTGTAACTGCCGGTGAACGTGTGTTGGTTAAAAACCAATCTACACCAGCACAAAACGGTATTTACCTCGCATCTGCTACCGCATGGACACGGGCGCTTGACATGGACGCTTGGACTGAAGTTCCAAACGCATTTGTGTTTGTTGAAGAAGGTTCTACACAAGCTGATACCGGTTGGGTATGTACAGCTGACACCGGTGGTACATTAAACACAACAGCTATTACATGGGCTCAATTCTCAGGTGCCGGTACATACATTGCCGGTAATGGTTTAACACTGACAGGTAGCACATTTGATGTTGTGGGTACCACAAACCGAATTAGCGTTACTGCTGATGCGATTGATATTGCCTCAACTTACGTTGGTCAGGCTACGATTACTACGTTAGGTACTGTTGCTACAGGTACATGGAACGCGACAACGATTGGTACGACTAAGGGCGGTACCGGTCTAACATCGTTTACGTCTGGCGGTGCTTTGTATGCTACATCAACGTCAGCACTGACTACTGGCACATTACCTGTAGGTTCAGGCGGTACTGGCGCAACTACATTAACTGGTTACGTTAAAGGTACAGGCACCACAGCGTTCACGGCTTCAGCAACCATACCTAACACAGACATAACCGGTTTGGGTACAATGAGTACTCAAGCGGCAAGTAACGTCGCAATTACAGGTGGTACTATCGACGGTGTGACTATCGACGGTGGTACGTTCTAATAACTTAAACCCTGCTATATAGCGCGAAAGGGGTACCACATGGTACAAATAGTTAAACTAAAACGGTCGGCTACTGCAAGTGCGGTACCGACCACAGCCCAGCTACAATTGGGCGAACTTGCAATGAACACGTATGACGGTAAATTGTTTTTAAAGAAAAACAACGGTACCGAATCTATTGTTGAAATTGGCGCAGGCGGCGGTGGTGCTTCTGTAACTATCGCCACAACTGCGCCATCATCACCTTCTGCTGGTAATTTGTGGTGGAACAGTGAAGAAGGTAAATTGAAAATTTACTACACTGACGCTAACACTTCACAATGGGTTGACGCGTCAATTGGCACGGTGGGTGCTACTGGCGCTACCGGCCCTGCTGGAACCAACGGTGTTGGCGTACCTACTGGCGGTACGGCCGGTCAAGCTTTGGTTAAAGTATCTGGTACCAATTACGATACGGCGTTTTCAACATTGACTTTATCTAACTTACCGGACGCTTGGGTTAAAAAAGCATGTCGTGTTGCAACGACTGCTAACATTACGTTATCTGGCACTCAAACAATTGACGGTATTGCAGTCATTGCCGGTGACAGGGTGCTTGTTAAAAACCAAACGACTGGCTCACAAAACGGTATTTATGATGTGGCTGCTGGCGCTTGGTCAAGATCTGCTGACGCAAATACTACATCATACATGACCGGTGCGTTGGTGAGTATAGATTTGGGTACAGTTAATGGTGGTAAAATTTACGATACCGATTTTAAATCAACCGACACTTTAGGTACTACATCAATGATGTGGAACCGTATGTTAGATGACGGGGGATCTTATTTATACTATCGTAAAAATACACCCACAACTTTAGCCTCAAGTACTGCCGCTCAATCATGGTTGGGTTTAACGTCTGGCGTGACCGTTGCTGCAAATACAGTTTACAGTTTTGATGGATTTTTTGAACTCACAACTTCTGGCACTACGTCACATACTGAAGGTGTATTATTTGGCCTAACTACCGCTACTGTGACTGACATCACCTATCACGTTTTGCGTACTGCTAATACTACAACGGCTACAGCGCCACAAAACAATACGTTTACTGCCGCGACAACGGGTGTAGTAACTGGCGCCATAACGACAGCGCAAGACGTTTGTTATAGAATTACAGGTACAGTATCATTTGGTACAGGTGGTAGTTTTAATCCACAAATTATATTTTCAGCCGCACCAGCCGGTACGTCAACTGTAACATTAGGTGCTTATTTTGAAATGAAGCCGCTTGGCACTACTGGCGGTAATGTATCTAACGGAACTTGGAGTTAAAAATGGCGGCATTAGATTTCCCTACGTCACCGATTGTAAATCAAGTTTACACCGCTAACGGTTCGTCTTGGCGTTGGAACGGTACAAGTTGGTTATCAATTAATCCATCGTCCGGCGCTTCAGGTTCAGGTGCGGACAGAATATTTTGGGAAAATGACCAAGTTGTTACGCAAAGTTATACAATTACGTCCAGTAAGAACGCAATGACAGCTGGAAATGTTACAATTAATTCTGGCGTTACCGTTACGGTACCTGCTGGCGGTAGATGGGTGATTGTTTAAGGACTGATATGAAATACCAAATTATAAGTGAAGCGACAATACAACCGGTCACGCTTACTGAAGCCCGTGACCATTTACGTGTTGTACCTTTTGGTTATCCGTCGGCTCACCCAGACGATACGTACATTGAATCAGCTATTGCAGCTGCTAGGCAATGGGTTGAAGAATATATCGAACGACCATTGGTTAGTAAAACCATTGAGTATTATGTATCTCAGTTTGAACAAAGCTTTGATTTACCGACATTGCCGATACAAGACGTTCAAAGCATTAAGTATTTGGCTGACGACAACACCATTAAAACTGTCGCAATTGACGTGTACAAACTAAAAACGTACTCAGACAGCGCTAAGATAATTTTAGCTTATGGTAAATCGTTCCCGACAGACGTGATTAATGAAGAAAACTCAATCACATTGACCGTGACTGCCGGTTACACTGTTGGTGAATCACCAAACACCTATCCGTTACCGGCACCAATCAAAGCTGCTATATTGCTGATAATCGGTAACTTGTATGAAAATCGCCAGCAGGACGTGCTGGGTAACACCCGCATATCGTTCAATAGCTTACCGCTCGGCGTCTACAACATACTGCAACCATATCGAATGGGTTTAGGGTTATGAGAATAGCTAAACTGGATCGTTACGTTCGTATTGAGCAAACGCAAATTACGAAAGACCCAGATTACGGCACTGAGGTAGTCGATTGGGTGCCTTATAAAACTGCGTGGGCCTCGATACTTGACGTCACCACAAAAATGCAGGAATCGACAAATAGCGATTTGCGTCAGTTAAAACAACCTACGCGCGTACAAATGCGTTATGATGCAACTATTGACGTCACCATGCGAATAGTTGTGGTTGACACAGGGCGTATTTTAAACATCGTTTCGCAACCGGCCGAAATAGGTCGACGTGAAGCAATTGAATTTATGGCTGAGAATTATGAACGTTGAAATTTTAGGCGGTAAAGAGTTAGCAAAAGCGTTAGCTGAATTGCCGATTAAAATTGAACGTAACATTATGCGTGCCGCGTTACGTGCTGGTGCAGCTGTTGTTGCAGCTGAAGCTCGCAACAATGTGCCTGTAGACAGCGCTGAACTAAAGTCTACCATACGCACCAGTAGTAATAGTAAACGCGGTATGGTTGAAGCAAATGCGGTTGTTGGCCGTCGTAAAAAAGGTTGGTACGCGACATTTGTTGAATTTGGCACCGCACCTCACGTTATAACTGCCGGTAAAAATAAACCGATGTTGTCGTTTCGTGATCGTAACGGCATTTGGCGTAGGGTATTTGAAGTGCATCATACTGGTGCTGTAGCCAAACCGTTTATGCGCCCAGCGTTTGACACTAAAGGTGACGAAGCTGTAAAAGCTGTGGTTGATAAAATCCGTGAGCGTTTGACTGACGAAAACATTAACAAAGTTGCACCTGAGAATCGAACATGAGTGCTGAAAAAGTAGTTTACAATTTATTGAGTACCAACGCCGCGTTAAAGTTAATCGTGCCAACCGCCCGTATGTTTGCTGGTGTAGTGCCGATTGGTGCAACATATCCGGCGTTATGTTATAACCTTGTTTCAAGTAGCGATATTACAGCTATCGGTTTAACGACTATTAAATCTCGTAGCCGCATACAAGTTACCGTAGTCGCTAAATCGTACCCTGATGTAAAAGCGCTTGCTGACAAAGTTCGTATTGCTTGCAATTTAAAACGGGGTACATTTAACGGTGTTGTTACAGATAGCGTTATAATGGATAATATCGGAGCGGATTACCGTGACGATGAAACGGGTGTTTTTTATTCAACGGTTGATTTTAATATTGTGCACAATAGATAATTTAGGAGAATTAAAATGGCAATAACAACTACAGTGGGTACAGTCGCTGGTACAACAATCGGCATTAGTGCCGTATTGCCGGCCACATACACCGTTGCGGGCTATACCGCATTAACGTTTACTAACATCGGTAACATCGAAGACGGTGGTGAACATGGTCGTGAATACGCAGAAGTAACTTTTAACCCGATTGATACTCGCGGTACACAAAAGTTCAAAGGTTCATTTAATGAAGGTAATAAAACTTTAAGTATTGGTTATAATTCCGATGATGCTGGCATGGTTTTAGTTAAAGCCGCGCTGACTTCAGACAATGACTACGCATTTAAAGTTGCTTACCCTAACGGTGACATTGATTTCTTCTCAGCTAAAGTGATGACTGTTACTAAAGCTACAGGTGGCGTAGATAGTATTATTATGGCAACAGTAACATTGGCTATTACAACCAATAATGCCGGTGTTGGTATCGTTGAAAAACTATCAACATAATTTAAGATCAATGGGCTAGAGCGAAAGCTGACAAAGGTTGTTTATCCGTTGCAACTGAGCCCGCCATTTTCTACAACGGATATTTTAAACGGAGTATTACCATGGCTAAAGACTTTGATTTATCAAAATATGAAACGGTTGACACCGCAAAACTTACAGTTCAAAACCCTAAAGGTGGCGATCTACTAGGTGAAGGTGGTCTACCTGTTGTTATCAACCTGTACGGTATGGGTTCCAAACAGTACGTAAACGCTAAGTATCGCTTAGACAACGCGAATCAAGTGCGTTCTATCGCTATGTTGCGTAACAACAAATCACCAAACCCTGAAGAAGTTGCAAAATCTGAAGCTGAGTTCTTAGCGGCAGTTACGCAATCTATTGAGAATTTCCCTGTTGATCCTATTGATTTGTACTCTAACCCAAAGCTGGGTTACATCAAATCTCAAGTTGATAAATTTGTGGGTGACACTGAAAATTTTATTCAACTTTAGCTGACGAAGTAATCCGATACACTCGCGTTTACGCTTGGTTGCATACAGTACCGGAAAAAAGTGAACAATCTAGGTACGAACGATATTTAGCTGATGGTATAGCAATTGTTGTGCCAGAAATGAAATGTTCGTACCTATTTGATTATTTACTTAAGATTGGCGTGATGACAGCTAACGGTATGGCAAACGTACCGTTAAGTTGGCAAGAGTTAAACGCTTGGGTACAGGCGACTGGCGTACCTTTGAACTTTTGGGAATTAGGTGTTATCCACAAAGCTTCGTCGGTATATGTAAACCAATTGGAACTAAGTCGTAAGCCTGACGCACCAATGCCAGAACGAGTGATTGAACAGGATCCACGTAAGTTAGCTAAACACATTAAAAGTATTTTACGTTAAGTGAGGTACTGTGTATAATCAAGCCAGTATAACGCTGGCTTTTTTATTGGGGAACGTTTATGGCACTATCAGCAGGTTCGGTCGAAATTAGGCTATTCGCTGAGTTGGCTAGACTTCAGACCGATATGAAGAAGGCTAACAAAGTCGTTGAAGACGCGATGGGTGGTATTCAAAAGACCGTCCGCGCAACCACATCGCTATTTAATAACATGGCCGCATCGTTTGGTGCCGTGCAAATTATTAAGCTGGCTGACGATTACAAGCGTTTTGATGCTCAATTAAAATTATCTACCAAGTCATTGCAGGAATACGGTCAGGCGTACAACAACGTCATCCGTATCGGTCGTACAGCACAATCTGACATTGGCGCCATTGGCGTTCTTTACGCTCGTCTAAATAATAACTTGCGTGACTTTAACGTCACTCAAAATCAAGTTGCCGGCGTAACTGAAACGATTTCACTTGCCTTACGTACAAACAACGCCACCGTTCAGGAAACGAACTCAGTGATGTTGCAACTATCACAATCGTTCGGTTCTGGTAAATTAAACGGCCAAGAGTTCTTAGCTGTGGCCGAGGGCGCGCCAATGTTGCTACGTCAATTGGCCGCGTCATTGAGGGTACCATTTGGTGCGCTAAAAGACTTGTCAGCACAAGGTAAAATCACCCGCGAGGATTTACTTAAAGCTTGGTCTGATCCGGCGTATCTGGCTGGGTTACGTGAGCAGGTTAAAGCGGTTGGTACAGTTACCAGCGCATACACCGTGTTGATGAACAACTTGAAGCAATACATTGGTGAATCTGATAAGGCTACGGGTGCTACTAAAGTGCTGTCCGGCGGCATTATGCTGATTGCTGACAACATTAATTATTTAGTTAGCGGTGCTATTGCTTATGGTATTGTGGCATTTGTTAAATGGTCACAAACTCAGTTATCAGCATTACAAGCGTCACGCGCTATGGCAGCGCAATCTGTGATTAACGCCAAAGTCGAATTATCATTAGCACAAGCGGCATACGCTTCAGGTGCCGCCGTAAGTAAAAAAACAGCGGCTATGGCTAATAATGCTGCCGCTACAACTATGGCAACTTCAAATACGGCAAGACTTATTGCTGCTGAACGAGCTTTAGCTGCGGCAACGTCAACTACCGCAGTTGCCTTTCGAGGTTTAAGCGCCGCGTTATCAATGTTTGGCGGGCCAATAGGTTTAGCTATTACAGGTATTATTTTATTTGGTGACAAAATACTTGAATGGATTAAAAAGACCTCTGGGTTTACACCAGCACTTGCCGAAATGCGTAAAGAAATGGAACGCATTAAAGGTATTACTGACGCTGGAGTTTCGAGTTCAGACCCGATGGCTAATGAAAAAAAATCTTTAAATGATTTAAATGTATCACTTAAAGAAGCTATACGTTTACGTGATTTATACCACGCAATTGCGTCTGAAGGTAGTTTGCGTGGTTTTAAGTTAAGTGCCGGTGAGCTCGCAGCATTAGGTACAGGTGGCGTTAAAAACGCTATGCTTGCGGCGGAAGCTCAAGCAAATAGGGCGCTTGATTTACAAGACCAAATTACTGCCGGTAATTTAAAGATACAAGCTTCAACCTCAAAAGTTTCTGAAGAATATATTAAGCTTTCTGAAAAACTTAAAACTGCTAAAGAGTTAGCTATTGAGTACGCCAACAATCAACGCTTAATTATGATTGAAGGTAATAAAGCCGGTCTATCACAAGACGAAATACTTGCAAAACTTGCGTTACTTAAAGACCAATATGACAAAGCTACTGGTGCAACTAAAGCATCTAAAGATGCAACTAAAGACGCGGCCCAAGCTGAAAAAGAACGTGCTGAAGGTATCAAGCGATTAGTACTTGAACAAAAGGCTTTCCTAGAGGCCCAAGAGGACGCACGTCAAGCCGTGATACTTACTTCGGCCCAAGAGAACGAGGCGTTAAGTAAAGAGATTGAGAAAACTCAAGAGCGTATCGACCTACTAAACATGGGTGAGGACGCTCAAAATCGCTTGGCTGAAACACGCTTGCAGGATGCTATTAATACTGCGGAACAAAACGTTCAGCAAGCGATTAACAACGGCGCAACGCAGGATGCGATCAAATACGCACAAAACTACGTGTTCACGCTTAAAGAACGTTTAGAACTGCAAAAGAAACTGACCGAAGCTGAAGCTGAAGAAGAAAAAATCAAAGCTGTTAAAGCTGCTGAAAAAGAACGCGTCAAAGCTAATAAAGAAGCGAACGATAAAATCGAGGACGCTAATGACCGCATGTACAAAAACCTCGCTAAGTCAATTACTGACAGCGTTGTGCGTGGTTTTGAGAACGGTCTGTCATTTATAGACAACTTCAAGCAAGCGGTCACAAATGCCTTCAAATCTTTTTTTGTGAATGTGGGTGTAAACTTTGTGCAAACTGGGTTACAGCAAGCTTTTGGTGGTATCACTAAAGCAGCGCTCGGATCAATCGCCGGTGGATTTAGCACTGAAGCGATGGCGGGTGAAGGTGGTTTTGGTGTAATTAAAGCTGGCTTTGATATATTTAAAAACGGGCTTGATGCTACGAACTTGGCGTTTCAGGAATCTATCGCTAACTTTGGTAATTGGGTATCAGGATTATCCAGTTCGTCAGCCACAGGCTTTGGTGGCGCGATATTTGACTTGGGTACAACCATATCAAATAGTTCAGAACTAATTTCTAAAGCGCTACCTTACGCCGGTTCAGTAATGAAACTGTTGCAGGGTGACGTTAAAGGTGCTGCGTTTACAGCGGCGGGTACCGCTATCGGTTCAGCGTTAGGTGGCCCTATTGGCGGCGCAATCGGGTCGTTCTTAGGTGGTGCTGTTGGTGGCTTATTTGGCGGTAGCAAAAAACTACCACGGTATTATACAAGTCAAAGTAGCCAATACAGTGGTGGTGTGTTTACATCAAATGACCCAACAACCGGTGCCGATAGTAAAGGTTTATTAGCAGGTGCAGCTGATCCGTTGAAAGGGCTTAACGCTCAGTTTTCAGCATTACTAGGTGGACTATTAAGTTCAGCCGGTTTAAATGATGCGATTAAAACGTCATCATTGCTTTATAAAAAGAACAATACGATAGCTAGATTTGCTGCTACTTTTGAAGGTGGTGGTGTTAATTACGATATGGGAGGTAAAAACCCAGACGCACAATTACAATTCAACAATATGGTTGAATCTGTATTGGGCACAACGTTGGTTCAAGCTATACAGAAATCTAAATTGTCATCGGGTATTAAAGCATTGTTTGACGGGCTTGTTAAAAAAGAAGACGTTAATGCAATGGTAAACGCGTCAATCGCATTGCAAAATTCACAAAAGCAACTGGCTGATCGTTTTGGTTTAACTGTAAGTAACGCGGCGTTGTTGTCTAAAGAAACAGGTTTAGCTGGCGAAGCGCTGACTACATTCATAACTAAATTAGCCGGTATTGCTGGTGGGTTTAAAACTGCGTCACAACAAATAATTGATGTTAAAGCTGTATTGGAAAAAGGTTTAAACGGTGTATTACCTGAAACTGTGGATTCATTTGATTCAGTATTAAAATCATTTGATACGACTACTGAAGCGGGCCGTGCGTTATTCCTGCAAATGTTTAACTTACGTGACGCATTTGTGTCATACAAGCAAGTTATGGATGGCGTTAAATCAAGCGTTGACGGTGCGATATTTTCTCTGTTAAGCCCAACACAACAGCTATCTAAACTGCAAGCTGAAATGGCTAACGTATTTGCATCTGTGAATTTGACTGTACCTAAAACCACACAAGAGTTAATTAACTTGGGTAACGCGATTGATTATACGACCGTTGAAGGGTTAAATTTAGCTTCAGTATTCCCAACATTGGTCAGCGTGTTTAACAAGACTAAAGAGGCTACAAGCGCATTGATTAGTACGTTTAACGAATTGGATATTAAACGATTTACATCATTGGTCAATTATCAACGTGCTCAAGCTTACTCACAAAATGGGATACCATTAAGTAACATTCCGAGTTATGATGTGGGTACCGATTTTGTACCTAATGACGGTCTTGCCATGATCCATAAAGGTGAGAAAATTATACCGGCAAACGAAAATCGTAACGACAATGCTGAGTTGATCGCGGAAGTGCGTCAAATGCGTCAGGAAAATTCACAAATGAAAGATTACTTACGTAAGCTTGAAACAACTGCCAAAAATACTGAAACTATATTGCGTAGGGTCAGCCTTGATGGTAATTCAATTTTAGTGAGCCAAGTATGAGAGTAATACCGCCAATTGATATTACTGACGCCAAACTGGTGTCAAGTTCTGTACCTGAGGATGACTACGCTGAATGGGATGTGGGCACCACGTATGCGCTTGGTGATAAAGTCATCCTGACTAGCACTCACAAGGTTTACGAATCTGTACAGGCCGGCAACACCGGTCACGCGCCTACTGACGAAACCACTGAGGTGCCAGTGTGGTGGTTAGACCTTGGTTACACTAACCGTTGGAAAATGTTTGACCTGTATCGCAACACACAGACCGCCGGTGCAACGTACATTGAGATTGAAGTTGAATTGGGTGAGCGGGTTGATTCTGTGGCTTTGGTAGGCTTGGCGGGCGATACTGCAACCATTACTATGGTGTCCGATAACGTTGTCGTTTACAGCAAAGTTATAGCGCTTACGATACGTCAAACTTCGTCATGGTATGATTACTTTTTTGAAAGCTTTGGTATCTTACCGGCCGTCGCGGCTTTTGATTTACCGCCGTTTACTAACGCCACGATAACTGTACGCATTGACGGTGCGCTAGGTGCCGCATGCGGTTCAATCGTATTTGGTAAAAGTGAATACTTGGGTCAAGTTGAGCTACAAGCGGTATCTGACGCGCTTAACTTTTCTGTTGTTGAACGTGACGCGTTTGGTAATTCAACGTTGGTACCTCGCAAATCAGTACCCAAAACCAATCAAACGTTAATGGCAGCAAAAGACACCACTAACAAATTGATACTGTTGCGTAACGATTTGAACGCTAAACCGGCTGTTTGGAGTGGCTTAGATGACGCCACCGACGGGTATTTTAACGCATTACTGATATTGGGATATTACAGACAGTTCTTAATTAGTTTAGAATACCCACAACACACACTGGTTCAGCTTGAATTAGAGGAAATTTAAAATGGCAAACGAATTTACACCACTACCGACCCCGCCAAGTACGCTTGATCCGGTAAACTTTAACTCAAGAGCCGACGCGTTTTTGGGTGCGCTACCTACATTTCAGGAAGAACTGAACGATTACTCAGCTGCGTTGACCAACATGGCGACAGACAGTACGAGTACGACTTCAAACACTATCGGTCTTGGTGCTAAAACGTTTACTGTGCAAACTGGCAAATCGTACTATGCCGGCATGACTGTACAGGCCGCATCGACGTCAAGTCCTACGAACTGGATGATTGGTACCGTAACGTCGTATAATAGCGGAACGGGCGCGTTGACGATTAACGTCACCACTAAAAATGGTACCGCGACTTACGCATCATGGAATCTGTTTTTGAGTTTAACGCTGGGTGACAGCCCTATCGGTTTTAACGAACTGTCAACTGACGTCATCACCGGTGCACCCGAACTCACGATCGTGGACGGTACGACTGATTACTTGCTAATTTATGATGCAAGCGGCACGAGTTTGAATAAAGTTAAGTCTGACAATTTATCTGCGGGCGCCAAAGGTGGTCAAACAGATAAAGTGTTTTGGGAAAACGACACAACTATCAATTATAGTTATACAATTACAGCTGGCAAAAACGCAGGCTCTTACGGGCCAATTACTATCGCACCAAGTGCTATAGTTACAGTTCCAAGTGGTTCGCGCTGGGTAGTTATTTAGGAGAAATAAATGTCAACAACAATTAACGCATCCACGTCTGGTGGGCTTATTCAAACGGCCGATACGTCTGGCGTCTTAGAACTGCAAAGTAACGGTTCAACCAAGATGACAGTAACAAGTACTGGCGTTTATGGGAATCTAGTATCAAGCATAGCTCAAACTGCTTCGGGTACAGCTGTGAACTTTGTGGATATTCCTAGCTGGGTTAAACGCATTACTGTGATGTTTAATGGTGTTAGTACCAGTGGAACATCAACTGTACAGGTGCAGATTGGCGGTGGTGGCGGTGTTGAAGCTATAGGTTATGTCGGGGCTACTTCTCAAAGTCCTAATGGTGGAGCCCCATCAACTTTATCTTTAACAAGTGGTTTTGCGCTTGATGCTTTAGGTTCAGCTGCGTATGCTAGAACTGGAAAGCTAGACTTGGTAAATCTTTCTGGGAATGCATGGGTCGCAGGTTTTTCTGGGTATGTTGCTTCGGCAATATCACTGTCTGGTGGTGGTTCAAAATCACTGTCATCCACACTAGACCGCATCCGCATCACCACAGTCAACGGTACCGACACTTTTGACGCTGGCACAATCAACATAATGTACGAGGGGTAAACCATGAGTTCAGTCGTTATTTCTGGCAATACGTCAGGTTCAGTTTCTTTGGTTGCCCCAGACGTTGCGGGTAGCTCAGTTCAAACGCTTGCGAGTGTGAGTGGTACGTTAGCCCCGTTGGTCAGCGGTACAGCCGTTACGGCGTCAGGTACTTCTGTTGACTTTACAGGTATCCCTAGCTGGGCTAAACGTATTACTGTGCTGTTTGATGGAGTAAGTTTAAATGGGGCATCTCAAATTTTAGTTCAACTTGGTGATAGTGGTGGAATTGAAAATACTGGTTATGTTGGCGGATCAGCAACAACATCTGCAACAACTGGTTTTCAAGTATTATTAAATTTAGCAAGCAGAACTACTACAGGATTAGTTACCATAATGAATCTAAATAATAATTTATGGATTGCAAGTGGGTCAACTTGGAATACTGTAGAAGTTTCATCTTTAGCTGGTTCTAAATCTTTATCAGCCACACTTGACCGCGTCCGCATCACTACAGTCAACGGCACCGACACATTCGATGCCGGCACAATCAACATAATGTACGAATAGGATAAATTATGCGACAAGTCATTAGTTTAAAAACTGGTGTTGCGACATGGGAAGACGACGCCCCAGCAACACCTGTTGAGCCAGCTACGGCTGACCAAAATAAACAACAAGCTATGTTTCTTTTGCGTGAAACAGATTGGGTAAATCAACCGGATGTTCGTGATATTGCAGTCACACCTCATTTAGTAAATGCGTCTGATTTTGATACGTACAGGCTTGAGTTACGGCAAATTGCGGTTTATCCTACAGATGGCGATTTAGCATGGCCTGTCGCACCAACAGAACAGTGGAGTAATTAATCATGTCAATTTCAATTAACGGCACGTCCGGTATTACTTTTGCTGACAGTAGCGTTCAGGTCACGAGTGGTCAGCCACGGTTAATGACCGCGATAAACACCACGTCTGGTACAGCGTTTGACATTACTGATATTCCTAGCTGGGTAAAACGTATTACCGTGATGTTTAGTGGGGTTAGTACTAATGGTGCAAGTACCCCAATTATTCAAATTGGAGATTCTGAGGGTATTGAAACTACCGGATATACTTCTACTGTTTTACAACTACAAGCTGCTAATGTCGTGCTATCTGCCACTACGGGTTTTGCAGTTGCTGGCTCTGGGGCGACATACTTTTTACACGGAGCAATCAGGATAACAAATTTTAATTCGACTTCTTGGGTGGTAGAAGGTAATGTTTATACAACAGTACCTAATGTTAATGCATCAGCAGGCTCAAAAGCCCTATCAGCCACACTAGACCGCATCCGCATCACCACAGTCAACGGCACCGATACGTTCGATGCTGGTACAATCAACATAATGTACGAATAAACGACTTACAGAACGTAAGCGAGTAATAATATTTAGAAAGGTTAGTCATGGTAGACCAAGTGGATCGTTTAGCCAGAATTGAAGGTAAACTAGATAAAATGAGCGAGGCGATAGTATCACTGGCCCGCATGGAAGAACGCATGATTACCCTTTTTAAACGTATGGATTCATATGACGCACAGCAAACTACAGTAACTGAGCGTTTGGCTAAAGTCGAAGTATCACAAGCCAACACTGACGGATCCAATAAATGGATAGACCGTGTTATTGTGGCCATAATTACCGGCGCGATAACGTTGTCAATTTTTGCAAAATGAATGTTGAAAAATTAATTAATATTTTGCAATCCGCTTTACTTGAACAAAGTTATAAAGCTGCGGATTTATATCAATATCCTAAAAATAGTAGAAATTACAAATGCGCTATTGAGCAATGTAATAGACCTGCTTACGCGTCTATGTTATGCAATGCTCATTACATTAGAAGTAAAAAAGGTATGAATATGTGCATACCTGTAAGGTCAAGAAAAAGAAATGACAAATGCTCAATATGCGAAAAGGAATGTGGCGCAAAAGGTGGGTGGGGATTATGCTCAAGACATTACAAATCTCTTAGGAAAGAAATAATTAAAACTACAATAATTAGCGCGATGGGCGGATGTTGTGTAAAATGTAAAGGGGTGTTTCATCAATCAGTATATGACTTTCATCACATCAAAGATTACAAAAAAGATTTTAACCCCAGCGAAATGATTTTAAATAAATCTTTAGATTTGATAGCTAAAGAAATTGAAAAATGTGTTTTGTTATGTGCAAATTGTCATAGGTTAGAACATTATGGAAAATAATTTTCACAAAGCTGTTGAGTTTGTGTTGAAGCATGAAGGTTATTATAGTTTAGATAAATTTGACGCTGGTGGTGAAACTAAGTTTGGTATTAGCAAACGTGCGTACCCTAATTTAGATATTAAAAACCTCACACGGGATCAAGCCATTGAAATTTACAAACGTGATTACTGGGATAAGCTCCCTAATACATTACCTGCGGCTGTACATTGCGTTCTGTTTGATTGCGCTGTTAATGCTGGTATCGGCCGCGCACTCCGTATTTTGCAAGCTGCTATTAAAGTTGGTCAAGATGGTAAGTGGGGCGGACTTTCGCAATCTGCTTTAAACAAGTATGATGTGAACGACCTGCTACTAAAATTTGTGACTGAACGTGTGATGTTTTATTCCACACTAACAACTTTCGGTAGGTACGGTAAAGGTTGGGTCAGTAGATCGCTGGCCACTTTAATTGAGTTTAAGGAGTAATATTATGGAAGAAGCAAAAGGTTTATTAACGTCAATTACGTTCTGGGGTATCGCTTTGTCTGTAGTGGGTAAGCTTGCCTACATCAAAGGTTACGACATTGGTGATACTGGCGGCCTAGCTGAAGCGTTAGCGTCTTTCGTTGGTGACGGTATTGCGCTTATCGGCCGTATCCGTGCAACTAAACGTATCGGTTAATGAAAACTTTAGAAATACTGTTGCGGTTGATAGACCAACTATTGGCCGCAATTGCATTTAAGAAGGCCCAAAATGAACGCAATAAGCTTGAAGAAAATCCTGCTGGTTGGTTTAACGGCCATTTCAACGGTGGCGTGTCATTCACAACAGATACGTCCGACAAAACCGACACTACAAGTAATACCCCAAAGTGACGGTGGTATTTGTTTAACTAAAGAAAATGCTGTAAAGCTCGGAACTTATATACTAGAATTGGAATCATCCTCCAAATGATAGGTTAAACCCCAGACCTCTTAACTGCTAACATTGAGGAAAGTCTGGGGTCTTTTTTTTACATATCAGCGCTAGAACCAATCCAAACGCTACGTTTAGGTGTGTGACCTTTAGTGTGATATGATGCGCTCGAAACGGTCGTTACGTTACCTTTAATCACGATACCTTTATTGCACGATTCCTGTTTTTCTTTAATGTAAATGCGAGGTAATACTGTGTAGACCGCGTTAGGTTTAGTTTTGTACTGAAACACTTTACTGCTATCCGGCGTGGTACTTACGTCAATTAATTCCCGCATGCGTAGTGTTGTGAGTATGGTACCCAACCGATTGCTCGGAATACCTAGTTCCATTTCGATGTTAAATTTACGCTGCGGTGTTTCGCGGCAAAACTCTAACACTTGATTATGTTCATCCATATACTTGTCTTTCACGTTGATAACCATACGTTCCGTCACGCATGATGTTTTGATAAATAAGTGTGATTGCTGATTGCTTCAGGTTAGCTTTCACACGTTTACGTGATCGTGCTAACGATTCTGGTCTAAGCAGTTTGAGTAGTTTGATTATCATTTTGCACCACCTTGTAGAATTTAACTAGATGCCACGCTAACCCGCCGGCGCGGTACTTACGTTCGCTCGGTATGCGTGGTGTGTAGGTTTCAACGATTACAACTGCGTCATGGTGCGTTGGGCACTTACCGCTACCGTCGTGCTTTAACCAACCGTAGTGTTCGCCGTCGTTACCGTTTGACCCGATAATATCTATTCTAGCTTCATCCATTTGCCGCCCCTATATCAGTTAAAATTTCGTTACATTTATTAATATACCAATTGTAGTCCACGTCGTCTGGGAATACATCCGGTAAAGTCATACAAGGTCGTGATCCGTAGCTGTTGCCGACCGTGTTACCGTTGCTGGCGTACACGATAGCGCCTTCGCAATTCACACCGTAATACCAACGCACCACTTTACCTAAAAACTCGGCTCGTTGCGGCGGGAAACATGATTCGTATGCGCTACGAGCGTCGGTAATTATAGTACCTTTACGCCATTTACGACCGTCCTTATACCAGCCATGTTCCGTGAGTGTGGGTGTCATATCACGCACCAACGTATCTTTCATAGCAGACGCGCCCCACATTTTGATACCGCCACCATTTACACGAGTAATCGTGATGAATTTAGTTATGTCGCGGCAATTAAATATCGTTTCGTGAATAGCCGTACCGTGCGCTAAGTATTCCGCAACCGCGTCACTACATATCTCAACGTCAGGATTTTTACCTAGACCTGCGGCTTGAGCATACTCACCTTTACGTTTAACCTCACCGTTGGGTTTGATTGCGTAGTAATTATTGATGTCGCGGGAATATAGAGCGAGGTATTCATTCCGTTCCATTATAAGCGAGGTGCGTTTTTCCCATTCTGTAATCATGTAATCCACAATGTAGAATTTATCACGGGGGTATTTAATCACAATGCCGTCAGTGTTGGCTGATACGACCGGTATGCCGTATATCTCAAACCATTCAATCAGCATGAGTAATGACAGCTGGCCCGTCAACGTGGTCTGTATCAACATTTGAGGTGCAAACAGTACTGAGTACGGCGATCCGGTTTTACCGAACGTACCGTTAATTTGAATCTTACCGCCTTCGTTATCGTTACGCGCTTTGATGTATTCCGGTGATGACGTGTCGCCTTGCTTCTTAAGTTTACCTTGCAGGGCTTTGGCTGCCACACGTTCGGCTTTAATCTCAGCGTAAATGGTTAAGAACGTTTCACCCAACGCCGGCGGGTACGCACCTGAGTTCAGCATTAAGTTCGGGTAGTACGCCTCAACGTCAATATCCAATAGCTGTTCAGTGTCGTTGCTTACGTGGCACACTTGCTTTTCGCTACTATGCAGGCCTCCGATACCCATACGGTACGCACTACCACCAATAGGGATTACCAGTTCATCTAGCGTCGGTGGCATAACGATTGAGCCGTTGGCACCCAGACGGAACGTTGCGTCCGTCACAAGCTTCAAGGCATGCTGTAACTGTGGCATTGTGAAGCCAATGTACGCCGGCACGTTGTATTTAAACGTCATGTTCCAGTCAATATCCGGTTTGTAAACGCGACGACCTAGTGCCTGTTCGCAACGTTGCTTGATTACCGCTTCGGCCAGCTGGGCGTCAGACTTGCTACGTAAATCCATGCCGTAACGCTCGGACAGGTCGATACGCTGTTCGATCTGTGGCTGCAAGTGCTCATAGATACCTTTAAGGTCAAGCAAATCATTGCCGCAATAGGCCGACACTTCGACAATCTGTTCTTCAGTTAAAACGGTTGACGGATCGTAAGGTAGTTCCCAGATGCGCGGGTGATGCAAGCGTGACGCGTATTGCTTTTGGCTGGCACGTCCGGTTGCGACTTCCATCACGTCAATATGGTCTTTAGGTTTCCAATCGGACACGCCTAGTTCCCAATGTTTAACGCCGTCCACAATGATGCGGTCGTTTAGCGCTTTCAACTGATACGTGTCAAATCCAACAAGCGCCCCGCTAATCATGGGTACGTCGTAGTTAATGCCGTTGAATGATATGACTGTGAATAACTCGAAAATCGTATAGATGCGATGCCTGTCAGTCACAGATAACGATTCACCGTTACGTATTTCAAAGCTGTAAGTGTTGTTGAATTGATCCAGTATTTTCAGTAACCAATAATTTGGATAACACTCTGTATCGTAATATGCAATTGGCTTCATTTATAGTTCCGTTTATTAATTTAGTTGTGGGTTTTAAAGGTACACAATACGAAACCCGTGGCCGTTACCGGTAACACTACCCACAGGTGTAGCGTCGCTGTACTTGCAAGTCGATTACCAGCGCTACCACTGGACAACAACGCTACACCTGTAGTGACTGCTTACGGCAGTCAATCGCCCGTATTAGAACGCCAACATATAACCGTTCTGAATCAACGCTGCGTCCGTCCAACCTAACGCAACCATTTGCTCATACGTTGCGCCATTTGCTAACGCTGTCATTTGATGTACGTTAAGAATAGCAGGGTTAGGTGCAACAGCTACCGGTGGTGCTGGTGGTGCTGGTGGTGCCGGTGGTGCTGGTGGTGCTGGCGCAAACGCTGGTGCAGGTGTTGTGGTTGCACCGGCCGGTAGTGGTGCACCGCCAAATTTAGCAGCAGATACGTCTGGTGCGCTACTGATTTCTTCACCGTAAGCTGACAACGCTACGTAGGTGTGGTTCATGTACAAGCCGGCAGTTTGTGACGGTTTGTTGTCAGAAGCGTTACCAAACACCTGTACGTAGTAGCCACGCTTAATCGCGTTCGGTTCTAGGATTTGCTGTGAGCCGTCAGCGTTATACACTTTAGGTGCGTAACCGCCTGAGAACCAGATTACCCAATGACCCTTGTAACCTTCAGAATCAGCAGGCTTACGACCGGCTTTATTAGGGATAGTGCTGTCGCCGTCAATAATTTTGCTACTGAAGTCTGGACGTGAAGTTTCGCCGTTTTTAAATTCGGTAGTCGCTAAAGCCCAGATAGGTGCACCCCATGTTTCCTGTGACCAATGTGTTGCACCAGCCGTTTTAGGGATAGCCACACCAAATGTGTAATCTACACGTGGCGTAACCTTGTCTTTACCTACCAATGGATTACCTTGATAGTCTTTAGTTTGTGGTTCGTAAATTGAGCCGCCAACTAAGCGACCAACTGGTGTTGTGAAATCTAGTCTTGCCATTTTAATACTCCGTTCCGTTTGTTAATAAATACTACAGTTGTGAGAATACTTACTATTGGTAATGTTGTCAATAGACTTTACCAAATATTTTACGTGCATTAGTACCGTCGTCAGCTACGAGTTTAAGTTCACCGCGTGGCGTTTCGGTAAATGATTTAACCAGTTCAGCGTTCATGCCGGCTTTAATCGCTTGTTTAGGTGTGATCAGCTTCGTTACACCTAGCTTAACCCCCATCAATTCACCCATAGCAATGACTTCAGGTTCCGGTTTGACCCAACGTTCACGCCCCATACCGTGTTGTGCCGTGAAGTGCGGTACGGCTTTGCCTTGTCGTATCATACTTAACGCCTGTTCTTCAAGTGAAGTCGCACGGGCGGTCAGTGTGGCAATCGCGGCGTTAATGTAACGCAGTTCTGTACCTAACGCTTGCGGTGGTAGATCGAACGGTACTGCCTCGGTAGCCACATTCATATCGCTGTATGACGCACGTTGCAATGCTGGACATGCGTGACGTGCTGAACAATCACGACATTCAGGCGATACTGTAAGTTTAGCGTTATCGTCAATTGCTTTAGCTTCAAACATACGCGCCGCATTAAAATAACCACGTAAGTCTACGGCGCGCACTTTCCAGCTGCGTATCGGCGCACCGCCAACGTAACATCGCGGCTGTACGATAGTCATATCTACAGTTATATGTTGATCCGTTAAACCGTTCACGCCGATTTGTTCGAGAATACCAGCCGCATATTCAATTAATTGCCAGTTCTCAAACACGTCAACGAACCTGTGACCGTACTTAAAATCCCACAGGTGTAAACGATTTTGATATGTGTCGTAATACCACGCATCTGGCGTACCCCAGCAATCAGGATGAATCGTATCAATTGATACGCGTTCTTCGATGTGCAAACCTTCAGTAGCTACAGATCGAATATGGTCAACATACATATCAGCTGCGTCAATCATTTCGTCAGTCAACATTATGCCGTTCTCAGCGATTTGACCTGAATCTACAATGCGACCCGATAACGTTTCAGACGCAGCCCAATGCGCAGCCGTACCTTCAGCTGAAGCCGGCGAATCGTCAGACTGTGGGTATTTACGTTCCATCCATAAAGACCCAGCACACGCCTTGCGGCGTGACGCTGATGAAGGTGCTAACAGCGCGTGGTCACTCATACCACACCACCCAATGCTGTACGGAACGCTGGGATTAACGCGGTGTTACCTAATAAGTGTGGTAGCGCAGTTAGACCTACTGAATCCAATGCCGCCGCAATTGTAGCTTGATTTAACTGGCCGGAAACCATAGCTTTCGTTACGCCGTCTAATAGTTCTGGGAACGTCATGGTTGCTTCAGCCACGGTCGGTTGCGGGAAAGCTTCAGGTGGTGGGTAGACTACATGAACGTTAGACACCGCCGGCGCTGGTGCTGGTACATAATCAATCTCAGCGATAACTTGTGGAATTGGTGATCCGTGACTGACCGGCGTACCACGTAACTCAGCTTCAACGGTACGTACCAGCGCGTCATCTACACCACGACGTTTACGCCACGTGCCGTCTTTATTGAGTTCTTTACTAGAACTGTGAATACGCTTATCCCACTTAATACCATCAACGTCGTGCGCATGGAGTTCTGATAGAGGTACAGCATGATTCACCACGTTCTCGGTGGTCTGAGCAGGTTGTCCGAATACGCTTTGTGGGGTCGGGGTCGAAATATTGACCGTCGTATCCACGGGGGCAGTCGTTGACTGACTTACATCCACAGTAGAGGCTACAGGCTTTCCCAGCGTTTCAGCTTCAGCGAGTTCTGCTGCGTTGAAGGTTGGTTCAGGTACTTTAAATGTGGGTTTAATACAATCAGCTTCCATTTCTTTACCAACGTTAAGATTAATCAAATCGTCAATAAATCGTGCAGCTACTCGAAGTTCGGGTGTAGATGAATCGCTCGTTACATTAATACTAATCATTTTTATTTCTCCGTTAAATTGTTGTTGACCGAAACCGTAGATTAAATTATATTGGTAACCCTGTCAACAACTAAATAACGGAATTATTATGAAAGCTTTCCCATTACACGAAGATCAAACGCCTAGTGAACACATGCCGCAACAAGGCATGGACTTACGTGATTATTTTGCAGCTAAAGCCATGTCGACCTTAATTAAAGGCGCTGGTAACTTTTCAAGCGAATCTTTACTTCATGGGGATGCTGATGATATAGCTAGGGATGCTTATGTGATCGCAGACGCCATGTTGAAAGCTCGTCAACAATGCAATTAAGACCATATCAACAGGATTCAGTCGAAGCTGTTTATCACCATTGGAACGCCGGTACGCAGAACGTATTACTGCAAATGGCTACCGGTGCTGGTAAAACAGTCACGTTCTGTCACGTAATTACCGAGCATGACGGTTACAGCATTGCGATCGCGCACCGGTCTGAACTGGTATCGCAAATGTCGTTGACGCTTGCACGTTACGGCATCAGGCATCGTGTGATTGCCAGTGCAGCTACGTGTAAAATTATTTCAGCGTTACACATGGCTGAAATCGGTAAAGATTACACAAACCCCAACGCGCGGGTGGCGGTTGCCAGTGTGGATACGCTGGTGAACATTAACGAGAACGATCCGTTGTTTAAACAGACCTCATTGGTAATTTGTGACGAGGCCCACCATTGCTTACGTGAAAATAAATGGGGTAGGGTCATCAATACGTTTACTAATAAACGGGTACTTGGTGTATCGGCCACACCTGAACGTTCCGACCGTAAAGGTTTAGGCAGCGAAACGGATGGTATATTTGACGTACTGACTATCGGTGTGCCAATGCGCTGGTTAATCGACGAAGGGTTCCTGTCGCCGTATCGTATATTCGCACCACCATGTGACGTTGACGTATCGAACATTGAAGTTAGTAAAACAACCGGCGATTACAACCTCACTCAATTACGTAAAGAGGTGCATAAGTCACGCACACTGGTTGGTGACGTCGTTTCGCACTATAAACGTCTGGCGATGGGTAAACTCGGTCTAACGTTTACCGTTGACGTTGAGGAAGCCGTGCGGGTGGCAGCTGAGTATCGGGCCAATGGCGTATCGGCCGAAGTGCTGACCGGTAAAACACCACCGATGGTACGCAGTAACATACTGAAGCGTTTTAGGAATCGTGAGATATTGCAACTGGTGAACTGTGAACTGTTGACGGAAGGTACCGACATTCCTGCCGTTGAAGTTGTGAGTATGGCACGACATACCGCTTCGTTCGTGTTGTACTGTCAGATATTCGGACGTGCGTTACGCCCGCTTGAAGGTAAGTCACATGCCATTATCATCGACCATGTGAATAACGTGATCCGCCACGGGTTGCCAGACGCGCGCCGTGAGTGGTCGTTAGAACGTGGTGAACGTAAGTCACGCGGTAAACGTGACGACGGCATACCGGTACGCGCTTGCCTGAACGTAACGTGTCTTGCCGTGTATGAACGCATACATAAAGCCTGCCCGTTCTGCGGTCACGTACCGGTGCCGCCGGATCGCAGTTCGCCAGAAGTTGTGGATGGTGACTTGACTGAATTGGGTCCGGCAATGCTGGCTCACTTACGTGGTGAAATACAACGTATCGACGGGCCGGTACAGATACCACGTAACGTTGACGGACGTGTTGCGCAAGCGATACGTAATCGCCACAGTGAACGTCAGGAAGCACAGACCGCGTTGCGCGAACGTATCGCGTTGTGGGCTGGGTATCAGAAACATTTAGGTCGTGACGTCGTTGAAACAATGCGTAGGTTCTACTTTAAATTCGGTACGGACGTAGCCACGGCGCAGACTTTCAGTGTTCGGGCGGCTGAAGAACTGACGTCGCGTATTAGTGCTGAATTAATTGTTGACAATGTTGTCAATAAGGAATATATTGAGCGAACTGAATAACGAACGAGGTAGCAATGAAACAGTTACGCGATAAACAAACCGGCGAAATCGTCGAGGTCATTGAGATACGTGACGGTTGGGTGTTTTTTAAGAATGGTCAAACTCGGTTGGATCACTTGTACGAATTTTTTGAGGAAATCACATCATGAACGATTTGTGGATAGTAACCAGAATTGCAATGGTTTGTATGATGGGCGTTTTAATAGTAGGTACATGGTTCGACAGTGTATTTGTTGAACGTAAAGTTCAGCTGGTGGCATGCAGCGTTGATATTAATAACATGGCACGTAAATTAAACGTGACATTACTTGGTGAATGTGAGGTAGTGATATGAAATTTATAGGATTTATTATTGGTGTAATGCTGACTGTAATAGGATTTTGGTTAGGCGGTTATAACTTTAACGAACGTGGCGATGTAGCGGTACATATATACTTAACGTGCATATTGTCTGGCATTATTATGGCCGTGGGTTTCGCTATTTTTGAGGACTAAACCATGAGTGATTTAATTAGCAGAGAAGCGTTGTTGGAAGCACATCAAGACTTAGTGGCATTTGGTACAGACACTACATTTGCAGTAAGAAACCTAATCACCAACGCCCCCACAGTTCAGCGTGAAGTAACTGTATTTTTTGAAGATGACGATAAAACTGTTTTATGTTTTGAGCAATATAAACCAGAGCATATTGTTGTTGTTTTAGATTATGCAAAAGGTGAATTTGTACAAGTTCTAAGGCCAAATGCTGATGGCACTACAAGTAGCAAAATGTATGAAGTTGCACCTGTTCAGCGTGATGGATGGGTAAGTGTGCCGATTGAGCCTACTCAAGATATGTGCCAACAAGGACAATGGAAAGCAAACGAATGGAAACAATTTCCATTACGCATAACTTCTATTTACAAAGCCATGATTCAAGCAGCACCAACAGCAGTTTAAGACTGCGCTTATAAACTTATATTAAGGAGTAATGAAGATGACATTTGAAAAGTTTTGTGGGTTATTAGCGTTTTCACTTCTAGGGTATTTATTTTGGACATTACTTTTTATGCTAATAGCTTTATTTCTGAAAGGTTAAGGAGTAACACATGAGTGAATTTGAGAAGTGGTATAAAGAAAAATACTACAAATACGATTTATACCCGAAATACGCACAATTTAGAAAAGAGATGAAAGAGGTATGGCAAGCAGCAACCGCAGAATCAGACAAGCGTATTGCAGAGTTGAATCAGAGAGCATTAGAAGAAAGTAATAAATATGTTGCTTATTGTGACTTAGCGGAAGCGAAAATTGCGGAACTCAAAGCCAACACATCACAAATGGTGCAAGCAGTATCCCGAGCAGCAGATGCCAGAGAAGCGGGTATGGAAAATGAAATTATAGCGCTACAAGCCCACATCGATGTATTGCGTGAGGCTGTTGATTCGATTAACCGAGCGTTACAAATGATTGCTGAGGATGACGTATGACAACTACTGCCGCCAGCTATACTAAAACAACTTTAACTCAAGATGATATTAATTGGTTTTGTGATTGGCTTGCATCAATAAATATTTTTACGGCTGGATAATATATGTACGAGCGGGCTAAACGTCACGGGGTATCACCCGTAGCACTTCAGGAATTACTGACGATTATCGGCGTTAATGCTGTCGGTACGTCAGACTTAAGCGAAGCTGCAATTCAAACAAACATACGCCTTGAGGCCAGCCGTAAGGGTGTCAGACTGTGGCGTAATAACGTCGGTGTGATGCACGACGCTGATGCCGGTATTTACGTCCGTTACGGGCTGGCAAACGAATCGTCGCAGATGAACGCCGTGGTGAAATCCGGCGATTTAATCGGCATACGTCCGCTGGTAATCACACAGGCCCACGTCGGTACCACGATTGGGCAGTTCGTGTCACGTGAGGTCAAACACGGTAAGTGGCGCTATACCGGTACGCCGCGTGAAGTCGCCCAATTGAACTGGATTAATATTGTAAACGTCATGGGTGGTGATGCAAGTTTCACAAATGGAACACTTGACAACGTTGCCAATAACACCGATACTTAACCCATCGTATAACTAAACGGAACATTACAAATGAGATTTAAACCTGAAGTCCGTAAGGACGCAATCCTAGACGCGGCGGTATCACTAGCGTTATCCGACGGTATGTGTGCTGTGCGCTTAATCCCCGTGGCTGAACGTGCCGGTGTAACGAACGGTCTGGTGTCACACTATTTCGGTACGGTTAAACAGTTACACCGTGCTGTGATACGTCACGCCATACACCGTGAGTTATTACCAATCGTGGCGCAAGCTTTGGCGGCGGGTGACAGTGACGCACGTAAAGCGCCGGACGAATTAAAACAACGTGCTTTGGCGAGTTTGCTATGAGATTAGGTCGATTTAAGGTTGTCGGTGAATTTTATCGTAACTATGAATTAATGATCGCAATGCAACATGGCATGGCGGTACTTAACGTTCATATTGCCTATGAGGTTGCAAATTGCTATGAATTTATAGCAGCAGGTGAAATGTTTGACGACGTACCTGATTACCATATCGTACCTGAATATAAAGTAATAGTGGATGACCACCTGAACTTCACTTTCCAACGTATTAACGGATAAAACATGCAATCACTACCATTCGGATTACACGCCCTTAGTGCGTACAGGCAATTCGTTGTCTACAAGTTAGTTCCTAGTACCACACGTATCGGTAAAACGGATAAATTACCCGTCGATTGGCGTACCGGTGCGTTACCGGCTTCAGGTCAAGGCGGTGTGGCTATTCACACTGACGCACATACGGCAATTGAATATGCGGCACAATATGGTGAAGGTTACGGCGTTGGGTTTTTCTTTACTGAAAATGACGGATTTATGTTTTTGGATATAGACAACTGCCTGACACCAGAAGGTCAATGGTCAGACTTAGCCACATCATTAATACGCGCTTTACCCAACGCTTACTTAGAGGTATCACAATCAGGGCGAGGACTTCATATCATAGCAACCGCAGCACTACCTCACCATTCCTGTAAAAACGTAGCGTACGGTCTTGAGTTATACCACACGGATCGGTTCTGTGCGCTCACGGGGATTCATGCTAGTGGTGATGCGGCAACTAACGTGACGTACTGTGCTCAATGGCTTGTGAATACCTATTTCCCACCCGCGATGAATGTGTCAGCTGCGTGGACGGACGAACCATGCGAAGGTTGGAATGGTAACACGGACGACGACGAGTTAATCAGACGTGCGTTACGTTCCGGTTCTGCGGGTGCGGCGTTTGGTAAACGTGCTAAGTTCGCTGACCTATGGTCCGGTGACGTGGCGGTGTTACGTGAGGCGTTCCCAGACGAGAACCGTGATTATGATGCGTCGTCAGCTGACGCGGCACTCGCTCAACATTTAGCGTTCTGGACAGGTAAAGACTGCGAACGCATGGTACGCTTGATGCACAAGTCAGGGTTGGTACGCGACAAGTGGGAACGTGACGATTACATGAAACGTACTGTGCTTGGCGCATGCTCACGTCAGGTTGAAGTCTTAGCTGACGAACCTCCGGCTGTTGCGAGTAACGAACTGGTGCCGGTCGATGCGACCATGACTGAGATACCATACGGTACATCGTTCCTGAGTGGTGAACAACAGGCCGTGCTGTTTAAATCCTGCGTCTACGTCACCGATATGCACCGCGTACTGGTTGACGGCGCGCTACTTAAACCAGAACAGTTCCGCGTGAAGTTCGGCGGTTACACGTTCATGACTGACATTAGCAACGGCCGCTTGGTACGTAACGCTTGGGAGGCTTTCACAGAATCGCAGGTTTACCGTGCGTCACGCGTTGACACTTCATGCTTCAGGCCCGACCTCGAACCAATGAGTGTGATTAACACGGGAGGGGGGTTGTCTGTCAATATTTACCGTGACATCAAAACTCCTAGGATTGCGGGTGACGTGACACCGTTTCTGACGCACCTCACTAAATTACTACCGGACGTACATGACCAACGTATTCTGTTGTCGTACATGGCGGCGGTGGTGCAACACAAAGGTATTAAATTCCAATGGGCGCCACTACTGCAAGGTGTGGAGGGTAACGGTAAATCGTTATTCACGTACTGCCTTGCCGCATGTATCGGTAATGAGTACACGCACTACCCGAAGGCGTCACAGATTGCCAAACAGTTTAACGGCTGGATGCACGGTAAGATTTTCATAGGCGTTGAGGATATTTACGTCACCGATTCGCAACGTGAAGTGCTTGAAGAACTGAAGCCGATGATAACCGGCTCACGTATCGAGGTTGAACGTAAAGGTGTGGATCAGCAGACGATGGACGTGTGCTGTAACTTCATGCTGAACAGTAACCATAAAGATGGTATTCGCAAGACACGTAATGACCGTCGTTTCGCACCGTTCTACACGGCACAGCAAGAGGCGTCGGACTTACATCGTGATGGTATGGCCGGCGGTTATTTTCAACGCCTGTACGCTTGGCTACGTGCTGACGGGTATGCTCATGTGCATGAGTTCTTAGCAACGTATAAAATACCTGACGAACTGAACCCAGCGCTCGGCCACATAGCGCCGATAACAACGTCAACACGTGAAGCTGTGGCACAAGGTCTAGGTCGTATCGAACAGGAAATCATGGAAGCGGTTGACCGTGGTGACGCGGGATTCAAAGGTGGTTGGGTCAGTTCAGTGATGGTTGACCGGTTGCTACACGCGATTGGCTATTCACGCAGTATTGCACCGAATAAACGTCGTGAGATTATGGGCAACTTAGGTTACGATCATCACCCAGCTTTGAAAGAAGGTCGTGTGAATAACAACGTACTGCCAGACAACGGTAAACCTCGCTTGTATGTGCACCGTGATGATGCTGGGCTACTCAGTATTACGGATCCGGCCGAAGTGGCACGACGTTACGCTATGGATCAGATGCTATGAAAATATTACGTCACGTATTTCAGTCAACTCACAACGGTGGTAAATGGCGCACTGCGCGGGTGTCGTTACGTTGCGATTGGACAGAACGTTTGACCGGCTTACAGTGCCGTAATCGTGTGGCGGCCGGTGAACAGTATTTCGATACGAACTTACCGAAGCGTGGCTTAAAACACGTGACGCTTCGGATATGTTCTGAGTGTGCTAATGCTACGATTGAGGTTTGATGGCATGAACTACGTGACGTGATGTGATGATATTCATGTCGTCTGGGTAACAACGTATTTCAAACCAGTTACCGCCCTTGTTTCTATTTCTATAACGTAACTCTTTTAACGTAAATTCAGCGCAACGTGATTGCAGTAACGATAAATAATACGCTTCGTCTACGTCACGTGTTTCAGGTTTATACGGCACCCACACTGTCACCAATTTATTTAATTCAGCTTTAACTGTATCGCTGATCGGCGTTACGGTCGGTACTTGACGTTCTAATACCGCGTTTTCTTCAGCTTCTTTACGGTACTCGGCGGCTTTATGTAAAACGTTGTTGTAAATTGTGGTAATGCGTTGCAAGTTCGCGTTGTAGTCGGATAGGGCGGTCAATTCTAAATTGTCAGCCATAGCACTCAAAGTTTTGGAATCTTTACGGCGCGGTGATTTACTCATTGGGTTCACGCATTGACAACATGATCCCGATTGTGTGTAACGTTCAACTAAATGCCCGTTTACGCATTCTTTACCGGTAAAGTATTTAAGTAGGTTAAGTGACTTCGCTTCTTTACGTGTGATGATGTTCATTTCGTTATATCCCTATAATCATTAAATCGTTTAGGTAGGTGGTTGGTGCGTTTCTTTTCAAGTTCCTGTTCAAGTGCTTCACGACGTTGCTTTGCACGTTCCTGATACAATCGTTCACGTTCTAGCACCTTTTGTTGCTTACTTAACTGTACGTCACGTTTAAGTCTAAGTTCAGCTTGTTCGGCGGCTACTTTATTAACGACAAATTCGTAGTCTTTATACGCTTCAGTTAAATTACGGTCACGGATTTCCGTGTGATGTTTGACATTACTTTCATACGTGTCGGTGACTTCTTTAATACGAGAATTTAATTTACGTAACGCTTTGTCTAATTTTATTTGCTGTGATAACTGTAGTTCCATAATTTATAACCTCCTATTAAAGGGTAGGGCGGGTCAAAATGTCTTATATATAAATAACGAAAAAGTTTTGAAATTATCAATTATAAAGTCGTTATTTAGTTATAATCACGGTTAAAATTGTAACTATAAATATTATATATGTCAATATCTAAAATTGATAAAATAAATATCGTTTAAAATCAACAACTTACAAATTTTACCCCGAACTTTCAAAACCCCAAACACATCAAATCTTTAGTGTATATTTTTTATAACATCCTCTTTAATGTTTCAATATCTAATGACATATTACATTTACTGTACGTTTTACATTACTATTTATTAGGGGTATTAGGGGTAGTAGTAGTATATATATAGTAAAAACAATGAGTTAAGTAATACCCCGTAAAATACCCCAAAGGAATTATAAACGGGGTAATCGGGGTAATTTGTGGGTGCCAGTGGATGCTCGGTTCGATTTGTCCGATAGGGAAACTTTGCTTTTAGGGAAACTTTCGATTTAGGGAAACTTTGCTTTTTACGCCGAAGGGAAACTTTGCGTTTGGATTTTTCAAGGGAATTTTAGTTTAGGGAAACTTTGGTTTTTGGTTGTTTTGGAAAGTAGCGTTTTTGCCGCTGTTTAACGTTAAATTTTTATTAATAAATATAATATGTTATATAAATCAATAACTTATAACACATTCTTAATAAATCACTTTTTAGATTTGTTACCTGGTAACACGTGTTAAAAATAAATCATATATTTATTAAAAATAATCATATAAAGCTATTGCTATGTTTATAAATATCATTAGAATATCAATTGTCAGGTTTATCAATAACACTATATAAAGGGTTTAAAAATGTATAACTTAATTATGATTAATAAACTAACCGGCCATGAGTGCCATATTCTAATAATGGCGGACTTGGTAACAGTTTGTAATGTGCACTTACGCTGTAATGCCGCATTGAGTGGCGTTGCTTATTTTGAAGTTTACAAACACGAGGGTTTATAAAATGAAAGACTATAAAAACTCAAA
>ERZ869921.224-NODE-224-length-37906-cov-378.310375_pt1 | contig 37906 bp, 57 predicted proteins | sample MGYA00579310_ERZ869921 | MGnify/ENA primary metagenome ERZ869921 (study PRJEB32216, sample SAMN09231816) | wastewater metagenome | place: USA: Maryland | collected 2016-06-21 | study: EMG produced TPA metagenomics assembly of the PRJNA472060 data set (Reclaimed... | reverse complement strand
AAAGAATACAAACACTGCAATAAGAAACTGAACTAGGGGGAGTATGAGTGAAGAGTACAAAGATAAAAAAGGGCGAGCGGTAAAAGAGTTCGACATCTTAAAGGTGTTTCACTTCAAAGGTGCCAGGTGGGGTAAGAATTATTACATGTACAAAATAGTAATAGGGGGAAAAGCTTTTGATATTAGGGAGCTTGCGGAGTTAGATAAAACAAAAGCTCATCGTGTAGATTTAAAATATATTTGTTGGAAGAAAACAGAAATTATAGATTCTAGATTTGAATAACCCTGCACCCTGCATACCACGGTGTGTTGATTGTATGGACACGCGATTTGAGCCATGGGGGGATAAATATATTCGTTACTGTAAACACTGCGGGAAAGAAGAGTGGAAACACTGCAACAAAAAAACTGAACTAGGGGGAGTATGAGTGAAGAGAGAAGATGTAGTAATGGGCATAGATGGTTTGGATATCCCGTCTGCCCTGATTGCATTAGAAGAGCGCAAGAGAAAATAGAATATGACCAAAGATACCAAGCGGAAATTCAAAAAGCTGCTCAGAAAGTTGCTGAAGAAAAGCAAGAGCAAAAGCCCGTGGAGACATATCGTAGTGACCTATTAGAACAGATAGGCAATCTTAGAATGAGGATTGAGCAATTGGAAAAAACCGTAGAAGGTTTAAAGAGCATTGAAAAAACTAGGTGGCAAAATCTTATTAGTAGGTTAAAAGATGAGTGACGAAGCAAAAAGAATAATCAACGATCACGACAAAGGCGAGGGCTCCTTCTCTTCCGTTCAAATGTATGAAGCTTATACAGCGGGGGAGGCGTTAGGGTATCAGAAAGGTCGTGCGTATGAGCGTAGGAGGATTATGAGGATTATTGAATCAAAAAAAAGAGAGTCAGTAATATTAGAAGATGGAAGTACTGAAGTAAAAACCGCTTACCCTACGGTATCTTTTCTTGCTATAGAATCAGAAATTTTAGAACCACCAGGAGACTATTAATATGCCAGAAGTAAAATTATCGCCATTAGAACAAAAGCTAGAAATGCTATTTCACAAACACGACATTGCATTACCTAGAAATCTGAGAAACTCACTATGCGGATTAATTGCTGGAGAAGTTGCACACGCTACATGCGGAGTACAGCCAGCACTTAGAGATCATAAAATGCCACCTACACCAGATAGAATAGGCAACTCTATTTATAGAGATGAATAGGTTTTTTTAATTAGGTTTTAAGAGGGGGGAAAATGAGTTTATTACAAAAGATATTTAAATGGGCAGAGTGTAAGCATAAGCAGTTAACAGTAACTGATATTTTACCAGAGAGTAAAACTTACTTATGCAAGTGTTGTCAGTGTGGTGATACAGTAAGTCGTGATATCATTACTGAAACTGAACCAGGATCAATAGTTCCACACTTTGTAAAAGATCTTAATAGCCATGAAGGTGACGACGATGTACAATACTAACTGGAAAACCTACCCAGAATCCGAACCTGAAAAGTTTGAGAGTTATCTAGTTATAGATGTGGTTAACGATGAGGAAATATACTACATCGGCACACCTTATCTAGATGTGTCTAAACACACTAGATGGTCCACTATAGGTAATAAAGATCCATACCTAGATGCTAGCCAGAAGTGGATATCTGTAACTGACATAAAAGAGTTGATTAAATGATAGCACCTAAAATATCAGAAGATAGTGAGCTGATTACTGTGTTTCAGTTTGTCGACTTAATGGCTAACTCTGATCCACGTTATGAGTCAATATTCCACGTAGCTAATGAAAGAAAATGTTCATACATAACCGGTAGAATACTCAAGAAAAAAGGTGTACGCGCCGGTGTGCCTGATATAGTCATCCCGATAGCATCTAGCGGGTATCACGGTTTATGGATAGAATTAAAAGTAAAACCGAATAGGCTAACACCGGATCAGAGTAGATTTATTGATTTACTAATCGCACTAGGTCACTGCGCTAGAGTATGCTGGTCTGCAACAGAAGCTATAGAGCTAATAAAGGAGTATATCAAAGGTGCTGGAGAGGGTCGTCCTGCTAATGGTTCCTTTACACGGATTGGATCTCTTGGGGTTAGCGCGCCTAGAGCTAAGAAACCACGTATACAGCAGTGTACATGTTGTTGGGGTACTAGATCATACCTTTGGCAATCCATACCCTAAGCTAGTTAAGTTTAAGCACTTAAAGTTAATTAGGGTTCACCTTATTAACGGAACATTAAATAACCACGCATGTGCGCCAAAATATCCGCAGCTTATAAGAGCGAAAAATAGGCTACTGCAGTTCTCTGCAAACCACCCTAACACCGCTGTATATGCCTCTCCTTCCCTTGAGCATGGCTGCAACCGCAAAGGTGTGGTGTCTAGGTGGTTTAGCAAGCTAAAAGAGTTTATACCGGTGTGCTCTGCCTATAAAGGCTACTGCCCGCCTAGTGTGCTAATAGAAAAACACGGCGCAAACGCTAAAGGTGATATAGCGTCAAACGATGGTGCAGAACTTGGCAAGCTTAGGGGTAGACTAGTAAACCTAGCCTGGCGCCCATGTGTGAACGGGCGCAAAGACCTATTACCAGACCCAACGCCACCTAAGAAGCGTAAGTACTTTTGTACTACTCAGCAGGTTTTTTCACTGACTCAAAAGCTGCGTGCGCTATCCCAGTAATACCAAGCACTGAAGCAACAGCTTCTATAATCGGCTTGAATGGTTGTACTTGTGGCACAGATTCACTAACAATAAACAATATTATCGCAACAGCGCGCTTCCACCCTGAACTTTTAAGCATAAATCACCTATTGAAATATATGCGGGATTAAAAACTTCAACCCCGCTAAAACTATTATTATACTGCTAAACACCCAACACAGGATTTTTATTATACTAACATAGCTTTTGCGCTGATCTTCTATCATTCCCTTTACTATGCTAACAGGTACTATTTCTTTACCAAGTACTGCACCTAGTAAGTTGTTTTTTATGTCGACTAAATTCTGGTTTATCATTGCATTAGAATTAGCGATATTTGATAGGTGTTTTTGATCTTGCTTGAGCACGACTAGCATGTCGTTTACTTCGCCATATAAAAGATCAAATCTATTTTTTTGATCTTTTATGTCGTCTACTACTGGGCACTTCCAGACACCATTTGTCAAATTATCATCACTCATAAAAACCTTTTATTACCGCCAAAACAGCGCGGCTAAGTACCCATATATCTTTCTTAACGCCTTAAATCGTCTCATACGTGATCTGAAAGTTTGCACCTTTACCACCCGCCCCAGTCCAACCCGTAGCACTTCCGTTCCTTGTAATTGTAAAAGCTGCAGAAGAAGCAGAAATATATACCCCTATATCTGAAGTATACACACTATTATCTACTCCCTCCCCTGCTTTTACGTTCCAAGTCATATTGGTAATATTTGCGGCAGTGAATGGCGCTGATATAGTAAAACTAGTAGCGTTACTAGTGCCAGAGTTTAAACAACGCACCGAAGCTGTACATATAGTGCCGCTTTTAATATACCGCACGATAGGTGACACGGGATTAGCGCTAAATCCCGTAAATGTAGGAGTCCAAACTCCCGTTGCTGGTAATCCGTTTAGTAGTACAAAGTTAGTCCCTACATAGATCACCGCACACCGCATAAATGTAGAAATCTCGCCACCTAGTAGCGCAACCCCCGTTCTTGCATCAAGTATTGTAGTAGCTCCTACACCGTTTACATTTAGCGTAATAGACCCAGTATTTGCAGTGACTGCAACAAAGTAAAACACTTGCCCTTCTACATACGCTGTAATAGCAGGAGTGAGGGTAATCGCTTGCGCAGTTCCTGTGCCTGTACTTTGCCCGCCGTATCTTCCGGTGCCGTCCTGCACTTGGCCTAGTGATATATACTGATTCCTAGCTACTGCATTACCTACACTAGTCCACTTAAAACCACCCATGCTTATATCTGCAGTGGGTGAGTTTTGACCTGCTTTATTGAGACACTCATTAATACCTGCAGTAGCTAGATCGTTGTCTTGCGTATCGTGGATACTTGCTTGAATACCAACGGACGCCGCCGCATCGTTAGCCCATTGATTAGGGCCTAAAGCTCTTGAAAATGTTCCTGCTGACCATGGCATATACTAAACCTCTGTTAACTTATCGTAGTGTGAAAGAATGTATTCTGGGTACCATAGATCGGGCTCATTAGGCTTGCTTATCTTTGGTACATATTGTTTGATTGATTCCCAATCTGCTTTTTTCTTGTCTACGCCAGCCCTTTTAATAGCTTTATTTACTACAGTTTCCCCCGCTTGATATGCAGCTAATATAATCATCGGATCTGTATATTTAGTTGCTAAATCTTGTATAAAAGCAGTACCCGCCTTTACGTTTTGTCGTGGATCTAATCTATCTTTAGCACCATAATACTCTCCTGTAGCTTTATTAAGTTGCATAAGGCCACGTGGTCCCGTCGGAGATTGCGCAAATGGATCTCCACTAGATTCCCCCATTATGATCGCTTGAATTAACGGCGGTTGCTCCTTAACAAAAGCAGCCGTTTTCTTTATTCTTTCCTCTTTACTCAAGTTATTAAGCTGCGAAGGAATCGGAGTAGGTGCGGGCACTGGGGTGTCTTTCGGCTTAATAGCAGCGTTAAACTCTGATCTTTTCACGGGTGCCTCCTCTTTATTACCTCTAGTAATTTCACTTACTGCTACCTTAGATCCAACTGGAGGGATTTGACCAATAAGCTCGCTTGAAAGCTTTTCCCAAAAGCTCTTAGGCGTCTCAAACTGCTTTTGTAATAAAGTTTTTGCAAAATCTGGATCAATCGCAAACTTTGCAAGAGTTTTATTTACCATTGCAACTCGCGCCGCTGGATCTACGACTCTAGTTGCAATTGCTTCCATTACACCGCCAATTAATGGAACCTTTCCTAGTGTTTTAATAGCTGCAGAAGATACACCTTCTCTTGCGGCTTGCTGGATCATATCAATATTAGATAGTCCTTCGGTTGTCGCTGATATTCTTTTACTTCCTAAATATGCTTTACCTTCCGATGTAACTTGCGAATCTAGATCATCTGCGATCTTACTAAGTATTTTTATTTGTGGTTTTGTAAGAATTGGATCGGCGATTCCATCAAGGTGCCCCAATTGCCTCTTAAAAGTCGCTGCATTGAAAACTCCAGTATTAGGATTTGTAGATGTCTCATATAGGTGAGTAAGCAGACCAGATCTTAGATCTTGGATGCTCTTTGTTTGCCCCTTAAGTGCTGCAACTGTTCTTTCCGCGCTTCTTTTTGTTTCTATTGCTTTAAAGAATATCTGCGAATCATCTAGCGTAAAAACTGGATTTTCTTTTGTTGAAAAAGGCTCTTTTTGTAGCATTTTCCCAGTGGTTTTATTTTCAAACAAAGTCCCTTTCTCAGCTCTTGTTTCGATCATTTTATTCCAAGCGTTAGCTTGAGATTCTGACAGTGCACCCTTATCAACAGTTCTTTTTATTAAATTATCAGTTGCGTCCCTAAGAGAGCCTGCAATTCTTGCGGTTTGCTTATCAACAGTACTAGGATTTAAACCGCTGGCAGCGCCTGCCCAATCACCGAAAGAACTTCTATAATTTTGTAGAGTTTGTAAATCGACATTTTTAGGAAGCGCACGAAAATTATCTACAAGAGTTAAAAATTTAGAATCAAGAGTTCTAGAACCATCTTTTGTAAATTTATTAAGTGTTGATGTCAACGCTGCTTTGATTCGTGGAGTTAGTAAGCCCTCGCCACCTACAAAGGCTTTTTCTGCAATGTCTGAAACCTTTTTCCCAATTGCTTCGTTATTTGCGACCAGTGCTTCACTAATAGACTCCCCAGTCGCTGAAGCATTTAGCGGAGTAGGGTTTGCTCTCTTATATAAAGCTTGCCTTGCTGCTTCTCTTGCTAAGTCCTGATCAGCTATAAATGTCTTAGCTTCTGGTACAGTATTATATACCGACTTTTCAATAGCAGCGTATCCAGGTGCACCGGTTATCTCTGCGGTTCTTCTATACTGCGGCAAGTAAGTAGCTTGTTTTTTCTCAATTAACGGCACTAGCGCATCTGCAGCTTTGGCAGAATCAATAGCCGCTATAGCTTCAGCAGGGTTTGAAACTTTTGTTACAATGTCTTGCGCCGCCTTTTGTGCTACTTGCTCCCTTACTGTAGGAGAAAGTAAATCCGCTATAGTGCTTCCGATAGCTTTAGCCCCTGATTTTACAGCACCATACGCAGCAAAAGGTAAAGTAGCACCAAGAACATTTGCGATTGCGCTATGTTTTGGGAACGTTTTTTCAGCAAGCTTCCCAGTCTGAGATGATAAAATATTTCCCGCAAACATTGCGGGGCCTTCTACTGGGAACGCTGCAGCGTTCATTGCCGCTCTTGTGTAGTCTGCTGTATTACCTTCAATCCCTGTGGGCTTACCAAAAAGAGAGGCCATTAAATTTTCATATCGATTAGGAGCACCAACTATAGATAAGCTTGGCATAAGCATAGATGCAAGATCTGCCGTCTTACCAACGCCCTCGGCGAACGATTGCCCCGTAAATTTTGCAGCATCTCCCCATGATGGCTGATTAAAACTTCTATTGAACTCTGATTCAGTCATTACCGGAGGTTCTTGATCGTTGATAGGATTATCGATCACCATCTCCGTGATGCCGTCTGAAGGCATGGACGCACCAAACTGCGCGTTAAATTCTGATTCAGTCATTATTGGTAGGGTGTCATCTGCCATTTATTGACCTAGTAAAACCTTTACTCTTGTGCCATCTGGCTTAGTACGGATCTCATATTGTGGCGTTGCTTGATCAGATATAGTAGGAGCGGGGTACAATGTTACCCCTGTTTTATCAGGCTCAACACCGAGCGTACCAGCTAGTGTTTTTAGTCTCGCATCTGCACTAGTTTTATAAGTGTTATACCTTGAGGTAATTAGAGTATCTGCGATTTGGTCCAATCCCGACACCATTTGTGGAGTTAATGTGCCTTTTTCTAAATCTTGAAAATATTGCTCTGCTCTATCACCAAAAGCTCCTGTGTCTTTCCAAAATTTAAGCTCCTCGCCTCTAACCACTGAAGGATCGATCGCTTTAGCAACTAGATAGAGCGCTGCCTTTGCTTGTACTGGATCGTTTTTAGCTAAAGCGCTTTTTAAAGAAGCAACCTGCGTCGAAACTTCAGTAAAGTTTCTAGCTTCTGGACCACCCGCAATATCTGTATCAACTTGCTTTCTTAGATCTGCAATATCTTTCACGGAAAGAGGTTTACTTGCTTCGATGCTATTAGTTATTTTTGCTTTAGTTGCTGCATCTTCTAAATTTGCAATTCTTAACCTTGGATCAGTTTGTGCCGCGATACTATTTTCTAATGCTCTTTTAGATTCAGCAATTTTAAACGGATCTTGAATTTCAAGCTGCCTCTGAGTAGCTTTATCTTGAGCTTGTTGCATTATATCATTAGCTCCGATCGCAGCTTGCAACCTTCCAAATAATTTCGGATCGGCTTGCGCCATAGCTAATCTAGTTTCAGGTGTTGCGCTTAGGTACTGCGATTGTTTAGCAACTATATCAGCATTTGTATCAGCTGCCTCGCTCTTTGCCATGTTACCAAGTAGCGCCGCAAGTATTGAACCACCGAATACATTTAGTGCGTTACTCCCAGTAGATCCATAAGGATCAACTAGCATAGGAAGTGAGTTTGCAACTGCACTCGCGCCAATACCTGAATAAGTATCTGCGCCTCTATATAGAGGATCTTGTAGTGCTGATAGTATATCTGTAGGTGCCATAACTATTTCATTAATCCGCTTGTTATTCCCGCGCCGAAACCACTAGCTAAACCTTGGATTCCAGAGTTATAAATATTATTCGGCTGTTGCTGATTACCCTGTAATGTTGATAATACGATTCCATTATTTAAATTATTAATAGCATCATTATTAGCTAAACCCAACCGCTGCTCGTATGTAAGCGCACCATTAGGCTGCTGATGTGCTGCGCCAAACTGCAAATTTTGCATCTGATATTTTTGCTGCAGCGCCGCGAGTTCTTTTGCGTATCCTTGAGACGTAGCCATGTTTTGCTGCGTAAATCCTTGCTGCTGCTGCGCTGCTTGGTTTCCATACTGCGCTTGTAAATATGGCGATAGCGCACTAAGATTCTGATACGGCATCTGAAAAGTAGTGCTCGCCTGTCCAAACTGCTGCCCTTGTGCACCAAGATTCTGCCCATAGGTGCCACTAGCTTGAGAATATGCTTGATTCTGCGCACCTAGTCCCGTCTGATACGCAGCATCTTGCGCATTGAGTCTCGCCGTCTCTTGTGGATCAGAGATCATCGACTTGTACATTTGCCTGTACTGCTCACTAGTAGGATCAATACCACGCTCTGCTACCATCTGCTGAAAATCTTGTTTCTGTTTATCAAAAGCAGGTTGACTAGATCTATTAAATTGATTTAGCGCGGTATCATATGCACCTTGAAACTGCTGTTGAAAATCTCCAGGGTTAAACTGCTGGATCGGAGTAACTCCCATTTTCGTTGGATCGAATGGACCTTGATCTTTTGTTTCATCCAGTAACTTTTTTTGAGTATCACCAGCTTTATCGATGATCTCATCATATTGCTGCTTTGCTGGATCTTGTATTTTTTGTTCTTGTGGTAGTGCAGATAAAGCACTTTGAATTTCTGAAATCCTTGCAGCTGCACTCTTGTCACCAGCTTTTAAACGTTTATTCCATCTAGCTAACTGCTCATTTAATCTATTTGCATCTGTTCCGAGTACAAATTTTGGCTCAGTAGCAAGCGCGCCTTTTACGCTTTGTGGTTTTGACGATGTTTTAGAAGCTGCCATTTTACCAAGTTCCTTGTGTGTATCTTATATCAAACCCATTAATCTCTAAAGGTACATTATTCATTACACCACCGAACTTAATAGCAGCTGAGTATCCTTGCCCCTTTACTGCATGGCGATCATAGATGTAATCAGACCCGCTAGACCATGGCGATCCCCACGGCGATCCCCATGGTGTGTATACCGTTGGCCCTGGACTAATAGTAGTAATAGTACTTGTTTGTTTAAAATCCGTATCTATCCCTAGTCCTAAGTTTGCAGTTCTTACGGTTTTAATTAATGGCCTAATATCTCTATAAGCTTTCCATAGCCCACGCTGACCAAAAGAGGAGAATGCACCACGCCCAAAAAACCTAGTGGGGTTTATTACTGTTGCACTTATATAATCCGAATTACCTACTTCGCCAGTGTACACATTGCCAGACAATCCGGCATAAAATATTTGTCCAGCAACACTAGCTACTTTTAACGCGATCTTATCTTGACATAGCGTGTACATAGTCCACGCTTGGCCTACTATATTATAAACTAGTAATACTGTTGAGCTACTAGTTATAGGCACAGTTATATATACTTTTCTTTCTTTGGAAAAATACGTGCCAGTCCATAAGTGAGAGAAAGGCACAGATTGTGCATACTGCGCAATAAATGGGTTTATTTTTTTCCCTACTGTTTCAATAGCTAGTGATGGTTCAGTAGAAAATATTGCTGTTATGGGAGCAATACCTTGATCAGTTATTATCCATATATCGTTTTCTACTGAAACAGTAGCTTTATACCCTAATGGTCTACCAATTTTTGAGCGCCTAACTAAGCCCCAAGGTGTTGTGATATCTGCAGGTGAAGATCCTTCATAAAAAAGTAACTCCCCTTCGCTTGATAAAACATAGAATAAATCTTGACTAGATAAAGAATAGTTACTGCTGAACGATCCAGCACTTACAACAAACCCGCCGTACTTCATCGCAAATTGAAAATCGTAAGAAGTCAAAGCACTAGCACCAAGTGCTTGAGTGTTTCCATACCATACTTTACATGTGTTTTTTTCAACAAAATAAAGTCGCTCTTTATATGATGACACATTGATCAAATCTGTTAATGCTACCCCTGTGAACGTACTAGCCGCCGCTGCTCCAGTAGCAACTACTTGAACGTCATCAACACCGTTGCAGAGATATGTCCTATATCCAAACGTATCAGTATTAAAAACTGCAGTAGAATACGGACCCCCGATCGACGACATAGCCCCAGAAGTTACCCTATACAGGGTATTTGAAGGGCTAACAGCGGCAAGAACTTGATAGGTGCCGTCAGCGTTTGCCATACCCGATAGTGTATTTACAGTGCTCGCTGTACTACCAATACCATTAAGAAAAGTATGACCCTTTCTTACTGCACAATTAAGCCCATTAGGGACTACATTTTCTAACGAGAGCGCGTACCCAGGTGCCATCTGATCAATCGGATCAGAGAAATTAAGCCCAGCAACGGGGGCGGGCATGGAGTAACCGGACGTCTGCTCAACGTTCTGCTGACTCGATTTGACCGCCGCCAAGCCCACCACAAGTATTAACGCCCTTGAATATAGTTAGGGTTCCGCTGTTGTGCTGTCATGTCACCAACGTTTTGAGGCATTCTGCCCGCTGCGTTACCGAACATCTGATTATACTGACCCTGTTGCATTTGCTGCTGTGCTTGCGCGTATGGATTAACTTGCCCTGCTGCCTGTTGTGGCATCTGCCCGATCTGATTCTGCATGAAGTTACCTATACCTGCTTGTGGCATCATATAACCGCCGCCAGTTTGAGGTGGTAAGCCTTGAGCTTGTCCATAAATAGGACCGCCTGTCTGTGGGTGTGGTCGCTGCGCTTGTTGCTGTTGTGCTTGCTGTTGCTGCCTATGATACTGGCCTAACATCCCACTACCTTTAGCAGGTGGCTCAGACATTGGAACTCTTTTTACTCTACCTGGATCGATTCCTAATGCACCTTTGATTGTTTTCATATTATTTCTTATTCTTGTTATTTAAAGTTTGATAAATCTTTGTTCCTACTGCAGGCTGTGTCTGTGGTTGATTCTGGCCTAGTATTGTATTGTAAATCTGCTGTGCTTGATTCGCGTCTGTAATCTCAACCTCGCCTTTTTTAGACTTGTATAGGTTTGCACCTATAAGACCTTGAGTGACTGCTTCTCTTTGATCTTGTGTAAGGTGTGACCATTCAGGTCCGAATGTTTTCATATTACCATATACACCGCTTAGATCTTTTGGATCTAATCCTGCTTTTTGGTACTCGTCGAATGTCGCATATTTACCACCAGCAAAAGCGTTTCCTTTTGGTGCTTCATTGAACTGTGCGCGCATACCTTGCACATAGTTTTGCGCGACTGGATCGTCCCCTGCGTCTTTTAATAATTGTTGACTATGCTCTTGTGCTGTTTGTCTTGTGGTTTTATGGGGAGTTACTAGTCCTAGTTTTTTTGCTGCGAAAAGAGGTAACGCATAAGGCCCAAGCGCTAATAGTGCTGCGTCATTTTTCAAACCATTCCCCTGCAGCCCATACCCTACAATATTCCCACCAACTGCACCGATCGCGCCACCTATTGGACCACCTAAAGCTAAACCGGTACCGCCCATGGTTTCTGTAAGCCCAGATCGCATTCCTTTACCGCCGTTTTGCCAGCCTTTGCCAATATCATAAAGGCCCTTTGCGCCTAGTAGTGCTCCGCCAATAGTGCCAGCTGTACTAGTTGAGCTTAATGCTGATCCCGCGCCAGTTGCTGCCGGTGTCGTACCAGTGGCAAGCACTGCCGATCCGCCAGATGCAGCGCCAGTACCTGCAGCTGCTCCAGGTAGCGCCGTGAAAGTAGGAACAGCGGCATCCGTAGCTAAACCTGCGTTTATAGCATCCATTCCATACTTAGCAGCTAACAGCCCGCCAATAGTGCCGCCAGTCCCCATCAGCGCGCTATTCTGCCTATCTTTTGACTGCTGCTCTAACTGCTGTTGCTGTGTAGGTATACCATTTGGATAAGCCTGCTTAAACGCTTCAGCTGAAGGCACACCGCTTTGTAATAGCTGTAAATACTGCATTGCCTGAGCTTGTCTATCTTGAATTCTTGTCATACTTACCAGTTAGGACCGAAGCCCTTACCAAAACTTACTACACCCGATCTACTTTGAATTAATATGCCAGAGTACGATCCACCCGCATAAAGCATCTGCCCAGGGACTCTTCGTTGATATGCTTCATCTAGATCTGTATCGTAACTAATATCACAAGGGATTCCGTGTTGACTTGCAAACGTTTCTAGCATCCCTTGCTCTAACACTAGAGATGAGATTAGAGGCTCGTCTGTATCAGCTAAAAATGTTTCATACTTCCCAGCGTAGTACGTCCAACTCACCCCACCATCTGACTGCGTGCCAGTTGTCCAAGTAGGAGGGGTTGCGCCAGTAGTGCCAGCTGTAGCAGCTGTATAATAGTTACCATTATAAAAAGTATACGATCCAATAGTTGCAGTTTGTCCGGCTGCCCATGTCCTAGGCTTAACATAACGTGCTGACATGTACTCGAACACACCCACAGCATTCTTGCTTGGTGTAGGATATATATAAAACTCTTTATCGGTGATCCCTCTTAGCTGGAACTGCCCATAAGGATAAGCTACTAGCCCATAGCCTTGAATAGATGCATAGTCTGACTCAGACAAAGGGCCAAAGATTCGCCATTTAGTTGACTGATTCCAAAACGAATCAAAATGATACTCAGATAAATCCGCAGGTAGCGCGTAAGTACTAACGCCAGTAAGAAAATCAATGCGCCCAGACCTAAAAAGGTGTGGCCACTCATACGCATACGACATCCTTTTGATGATATCATTTGCCATCGCCCGTAACTGCACCGTGGTTTGATCCACTGATGTAGTTACGGACGTGTCAACAGAATAACCCGCTCTTTGTCCTACGTTCGTTACTATCTCTAAAAGAGTGGCCACTTAAAAACCTTTAGTTTGCAAATACTGGACTACCTACTGCAGCATTTTTTATCATCATTTCAATTTTATCTGCTTGGCTCTCACAAAGCGCGGTAAGCTTCTCTACTTGCTCGGTAAGCGCTGCGACTTGCGCCTGATTAGATTCGGCGCTCTCTAAAAATATCTTTGCTTTTCGCGGCCACTTCTTAAGCTCAGTGGGTAACTCAGTATTCGAGTGCCCATCAAGTGCTGCAACCTGTTCAATAGTTTGAAACCCAGCTCTTAAGAATACCTCATAAGTAGCACGGGGTAATACTGACCAATTCTGAAGCGGTGAACCTTTTACGGTTAGTACTTCTCCCTTCTCCCATTGATCATACCTTGATTGCAACTCTGCTTTCTGCCTTGGTGATAAATGATCCCATCTAAGCGGAGTCGTATCTTTACTTCCTGGATAAGAGATTAATACTATTACCTGCCTTTTCTGCTCATAGGTACCATCTTTTTTTAATGGCTTATCCCTATCGTCAACCCAGTGCCCCTCAAAGCTAATGTTTGAATTCTCAAACTCTTGCCTATTTCCTTTTGGTGAATTGTCTATCGTTACGCCTAGTACACTACTCATATATTTTATCCCTCTAAAAAAGGTTACACAGTACTAATCTAGCGTAGATTCTATAAGTCTACTAGAGCGTACTGATATACCCAGATGCGCAGCAAACAGTATCAGTAGCAGTAGTAACCATATTGAAGTTAAGCGCAGTATTCACCGTCCCCCTAAGAGGAGTAGGCAAACTTACACTAAAACCACCCCCGGTAGCTGCCTGTGTTCCTACCGCACCGGTATAAATCACCGTGGTACCGTCTTTTATCTGAATTCTAGATGCTACTGCAGAAACGTTTGAGCAGCTAATAGAGGTGATGTACATTCTATTCAATGCAACCGCCGCTTTAATTGCCGTATCAGCTGTGGTAGTTGCAGCTGCAGAGCAACTTTGAAAAGTATTCTGTGGATCAGATCGCCCATTACTAAATACTTGACATGTGCCGTATATATCACACGCTTGGCTAACCGCAGATCCTGGATTCGTATTGTAAGCCATAGCCGTACCAGCTGGCATAGCAACAGCGTGATCTGGGGGTACGGCGTATGCAGTATTGCAGCTTAATAGCGCTATGGTTACAAGAGCTAGTAATTTTTTCATATAAACTAACTCTCCTTAGCGTATACAGCTACAAGCCAATCCGTCGCACTAACTCTAATCGCCCTATTCCCAGCTGCAGCTGCGATAGTTACCGCTGCACCTGCTGAACCACCGTTTAATGTGCCAGCTGAAGTAGGTGGGAATAAGTTTAGCGCGTTAGCGCCGTTATTCTGAACAATAACTTCAGCGCCTATATCAACATCAGGAAGTTTCACCCCTGTGCTCGCCGCTGCAGTAGAAACAATATTAACCATGCTTACAAGCGCTAATGCATCGCCTATAACCGTGCCAGTTGCAGTCAACCCAGTGCTCACCGTGCTTACGCTAGGCGCTCCGATTGTACTAAATGCAATAACCGAAGCTAAAGGTGCGGGTGTTCCTAGCCCTATTAGATCTGAAGTTTTAGACATATTCTTATCCTTATATTACAAATTATTACCCAATAGTTAGCGGCTTTCTCGTACAGTCAACATCTGCGATAAACTGCCACCCCGATCCAGTTGGATCAGCATTACATGTTAGTGTAGCTACCGTTGAGCTTGTCATTGCTATCGAAACCTTATCGCAACCCGCAGCCGCTGGGATGTTGATAGCTCTTAATGTAATCGCCCCAGTGCCGAGAGTTGTCGTGTCGCAAAAGGCCATCCGAAGTTCTGCCGAGATATCAAGCGTGGCAGTTGTTCCGCCCGCCGCAATCGTGACAGCCTTAGAACATCTACTTGGCAATCCCTTACACGATCTAATCAAATAGGCCAGGACCGCCTGTTGGAAGAAGTTCGGAGCGTCAATAGTTTGCGACATATCCGACAAATCTATCCCTTGCATTTCAAGCCGTGTGAGCTGCCCCCAGATTCCCCCGAAGTTCGGCGTATAGAGAAAAGATCCAGTAGTAACACCACTTTTTTTATAGGCGACACCGCCGGTTATCCTTACTAGTGCCACGTGAGTTTGAACCGATTGATCGAGGTCAGCAATACGGATACCGCTACAACTAGATTGGATCTCCCTCCAAATACAATTTTCAAAATTGACATTCCCCGTAGCCGCGCCCGTGATGTTAATCCACCCGCCCGCCTCAATCTGCCCGATAAAGATACAATCTTTAAAAGTTAAGTTATTATTAACAGATCCAGCATTAGCAATACCGTTACTTGTAATAATAGCCGACTTATTAGTCGGAACCCCCGTTTGCTGATACTTAATTATGCAATCCTCAGCGCCGTTAATAACAATAGGCCGATGTTGTGGAGTGATCGCAGATTGCGCGATTAGATCCATGGTCAGATCAAGCGAAAGCCTTTTGCACCCTCTTAACCACGCGCCATACGGATCGCTAACATTCTCTCCCCCGTACTGAACTTTAGCTTGGAGCGTCACGTCAGTCACCATGTCGTTATTGCGGAGTTGTTGATTATTGATAACACTTCCACCGGACCCTCCGGGGATAGAACTAAGCGTGACCGCCTCACCCCCTACATAATTCGCGCCAGTTTGCCAAAGGGTAACTGGATCTCGGTAAACAACGGCACGGTTAATCTGTCCCCCAACTATTTTAATATGGCACTTAGCAAGCCCGTTACCCCCAGGGACAGGACATACATAATACCCGTCAGTGTACCCCGACCCAGGGCTAACGATTGTATAGCGATACACTTGATCCGGTTGAGAGTAGTCACCGATATATATCGGTTGATTCTTAGTTTGCCCGCCCTTTCCCTCAGCGCCAAGTATGGAGATCCTCTTCATCTGGCGAGGTTTTAATTGAGGAGATGATGTCGTGTCTTGCCCTGCAGGAAGCGCAAAAGCCCGCCCTATCTGCGAGATCCATCTACCGCCGATGACAGTGATGTCCGATATATACTCATCTGGCTGATAAACGCCCACAAAGGTCGAATTAACAACAAAAGCGTCATCACCCGACTCGACGTCACCATCGTACACACGGATATTCTGCCCCCCCATAATGTGAAATCCGTCCTGAGCGACAACGGTGCCACCCCTAACGATAGGCCTGTGCCAAACTATATTCCGCCCAGAGATGGCAAAAGCCCACCAATTAGATTGTGTCCCAGTAAAAGTTACCTGCAACGCACCGTCTTCCACAACTAGATTTCTGACAGAGTTTAGATACACAACGTGAAGGGAGAGAATTTTATTATTTGTGTCTAGGAGGAGCTTACCGGAGAAGCGCATATTATCGCCGTCTCCATACCAGTTTTCTGGATCTTCCCCGCCGTTTTGGTAACTTACCCAAGAATTATCTATCGGGTCCCTAAGCGTGAGGGTGTATGTTCTTGACGGGACGGTTAGCATAGACCCAAGTAGAGAGATAGTACTACTGCTACGCCTCTTCCAGATGACGTCATTAAAATGATAATGAACATTAGATTTTAATGTTATCTGATCTATTGTCCACGTACCACGTGGGAAAATTAATTTTACTCTACCGTTTGTTGCAGAATATGCAGCGCTTGCGCGGTCAACCCAGTCTTGAAAATAAGCGGTAACTTCACCAGCTACTTCCTCTGTATAAGGAGTAGTGCTGCTAGGATCTTCGAATTGGCTGGGGATATACCAGTTCATCGAATCTTGTGTATCAGTTGCAAGGATATCAGCTAATCTATTAGCTTGATACGATGTAAAAGCAGGAAGAAATACCTCCGGTGCTACTGATGACATATCTATAACTCTAAATTTATTAATTTAATAAAATAAGGGGGCGGTATTTAGCCGCCCCCTAGCTATTACGCTGTTACCTTAATAATAGTACCAGATGACTGTAGCTCTACCGAACTTCCCGATCCGCCGTCAGTTGTAAGACCAACAACACCACCGAGGAGCTTAGTTGCTGCATCATCGACAACACCCGCCGTAGCAGTTGTATTCATCTGAGCAAACGCCGCATAGTTAGCAGCTACTTTACCCTTGATGCCTACGCCAGTTCCGCCGCCGCCAGCACCGCCGACCCAAACCCATCCGTACTCGCCAGATGCAAAAGCAACCTGAGCAACGCCAATACTTGCGCTAGATGCGTAAGTGGTAGTCGTTAACTCTGCAGCTACTCCGCTTCCAGTGATACCAACAAACGCATACTGCGCGATTGCTACTGATGCCGATACGAATAACCACTCACCGCGCTTATCCGATCCAACATCAAGCGGCTTAGCTGGTAAACCACCTGGATAACTTGATGTATATGTTCTTGTGGAGTTAACTCCGAAACTTCCTGATTGTGTCATAAAAAATCTCCTAAAAATATAAATAGGGGGGTATTTCTACCCCCCGTTAATTACGGTGCGATTACAAGCTGTAGCGCAGGAGCGGCACAACATAGATCGCCCTCTACGATAATTACAGTGAAGAAAGCATCCTGATCAACCGGACGCGCCATAGTAGGAGCAAGCGGTTTAAAGTCTGCTCCAGCCTGCATATCAAAAGACCAATACTTAGTTTGAAGTAGTCGAACTGAGTTAGTCTCAAGTCCTGACGAAGCACCTGAAGGCCCTCCCCACCCGCCACCAAGTACGAACTCCGCACCATCATAGTAAAGTGAACGTCCACCGGCTTTCATTTTATCGGTGATATTCGTAATACGCTGAATAGCGGTTAGTGATGTGTGTAATAGCTTCCAAGAAGTGTTATCACATATACCTAAATCACATGAATCCTCACCTCGAGTCGTCTGACTGATACCGTCCGTGATTACTTCCTGAATGTTTGCCTCTGTAAGAGTTGCAGTGACTGCAATGTTTCTAGCATACAATTCAGTTGCACGGTTCTGTCCACCGTAAGTTCCGGTCGTTGGGGTGGTACTTACTGCTTTACGAATACCGTCGAATTCTAAGCCTCCGAAGCCCGTTCCCAAACCGTTAAGTGAGGTATTTACTGTATTCTTAAGACGAGCGCGAGCAGCCTTAATCTTGGTTTCAGCAAGATCGATAAGCTGCATATCGCCCTGGTTAGCACGTTTCTCACGTCCAGAAATCGCAACAGGCTCATAGCACTGTTTGATCCCGAACACGAAAGCGGTTAGGTCGTCGATTGCATCAAGGTTAAAACTTGAATACCCAGAGTAGAAACCACCTACAGCTGTATCATTGTACATGATAGGCTTGCGGATTTCATATCCTAAGTTCTTTCTACGAATTTCTCCATTATCTTCTAGATAACGAAGTAATGCATTATTACGTGTAACTTCGTCGGCAATCTCATCAGATTGATCCCACAAAGTCGCTACTATGGTTTGCTCAATATTTGGCACTTTAAAAACTCCTTATTGTTTCGGGAGTCTTTAAGTGTCAACTAGCTTTTTGCATAGTTGCGCTCTAACGACTCCCGTATACTATTTGATTTATGTACGGGTGAACCTGAACCTAGGCTGCCGTTTGCGGATCGCGCAGCTGCTTTTGCAGCTCGTACACGTTCCATTTGCTGATATATGTCCTCTTTCTTTGCAGTTTCTTGTGGCGCTGATTGCGGCTTCAAACTGGATAAAGAAGGGTTATTGTTGATAGCTCTTTGATATGCAGTTTCAAGAAGCTGAGCAGTTGAGCCTTGGTATCCTTTAAATTGCAGATACTCAATCTCTTCAGCAACAGCATTTTCAACCTGAGCGGCAGTACCTGGATCGCTCTTGAATATCGGTTTACTATCTATAAACGACATTAATGCATTTGCCTTCTCGTTGGCAAGAGCCGATTGTTGAGCAATTTCATTTTGCTGCCTGAACTCTTCGCGGGCAAGTTCTAAAGCTTCTTCTTTTGTTAGGTATTGCGGGGTTACTGGCTGTGTTTTGTAGTTTGCTAAGTCCTCAGCTTTATAGCCGTGAGCCTCTAGAAACTCTAGTGCACCGTCGATCCCCTCTTTAACTCTAGCATCCCAAGCGATAGATCTACGGACTAGATCCGGTATTGCGATTCCATCTCTTGTGAACTTTTCACGCACTTCAGGGGTAACAACGCTTAGTAGATCCGATACTTCTTTTTCTTTCTGGCTTAAGCTTTGAGTTTGCTGTGTAAAGTGCGCTCTAGTCTCGTACTCACGCCGAGATAGGAACTTCTGCAGTTCTGGATCTGCCCTTCGAAAGGCTTCCTTCTCCTTATCGTTCATGCTTGCAGGAGGTAGGATTGTCTCTACTGGCTTTGCTTGCTGTTGATTTGTGCCATTTACAAAACTCTTATTCTGCGCGGGCTCAGTTTGATCACCATCGGTAGGCTTACCGCTTGTATCGTCAGAAGCTTTGAAGTTCTTCTCTAGTGACTTTCTTAGTGTCTTTGCATCACTCTTAGCGCTTTTTACTTCGGGCTTATCGTCCTGAGTGCTCTCTACTTTAGTTTCTACAACATCTGTTGATGGTGTATTTGTTTGCTCTAATGCCTGCTCGTTATTACCGTTTTCCATGATATAACCTATCTATTAAGTTTTGTTTAATCTTAGCGTCAACCCTCTTTTCTATCTCTCTTTGTCTTTCTGCTCCTGGATCGTACCCCCTTTCATATTCATTACCCACTTCTTCAACGCCATGCTGTCTATAATGCGCTCTTAATGCTCGCTTAGAATCAAAATATAGCGTTCTACTAAGCGGTGATTTAGTAAGTGGCATCGTGTCATCTATGACATATGGCGCGTTTGACTCATCAACATATCTATCTTTTGCCTCTACCACTTTGCGTTTTATCTTGTCATAGACGTAAATTTTTCTATTGCTCATTTTCATCATCCAACATCATAAGTGCCATTAGCACCTGAACCCTCTTTTTATTTGTAATAGCCAAATAGCTATTAAATAAATCCTTAGCCGTTACGATCTCAGGCAGATCTACTAGTGCTAGAATCTTATCAGACTCCTCCCCTTTGAAATGCTTTAGTAAGGTTTCTCTTACTGAGTCTTTATCTATTACCCTTTCTAGTTCTGGCTGATTTTCTTTCTGCTTGAGTAGATACCTTAATAATGCCTCCTCATCATCTAGTTTCTTTTTCTTCCAAACATGCCCACCAGCTAGATCACTTGTATCTCTACGATGTGGCTTTAGAAAGAAAATCAAACTCATAGCTAAGCAAACTTAAGCCCCAAATATAAAGCTACTACCATCTATTCTTTGCACTCCTCCGATATCAAGCGCATTTGTTGTCTCTGTCCCGTATCTAAGAGGCGTAGCTAGTCTTCTTAGGTTTGTACCGATAGACAGGTTGTGGCCTGTAGGCACCACATAAACAACATTCCCCGCTCCAGATGTCCCCAGCGCGTTATTAACTGTTAGCGTTGTCGTTGTATGACTAGTGATTAGGTAGATGCCTGTAGTAACGCCCGTACCGCTTACAACCCTTAAGAAATCCACGTTGTCTTCTACGCTGGAGAAGTCTGCTCCTGAGTCAGTAAGAACAGAACCCGAAGTAGTGGCAGTAGTCCCAGAAATCTCCGCGACATCTACAAACTGAGGATCGACGGCAATATCTGTAGAGCTTTTTGTAAAGTTAGTAGCGTCTGTAGTGTTATCGTAATAGTTGCAAGTGTAATCTATTACCGTCCCCTGGTTCGTGGTGCTTTTTAGTACCCCAGTAGTAAACCCGCTTATGGTGATATTAGTCATCCTTACCGCTGGAGTATCTGCCGCAAGGATATTTATACCAGTACCAACCTTTCCAGATGAGCCTCTTAGTGTGCAGTTAATGACAGAGTGATTTCCCACTGTAGATCCGGTAAGAGTCATCGCGTTAGTTGAACAGGAGTTAACAACACAGTTGCTAATAGACGTTCCGTTTGAAGCTGCCGCGATCCCTATCGAGCTGTCATGAGCGTAGCACCCATTAATATACTGAGAGGTCGAGCTTGTAGTAATAGCCGTGCCATTTTGAGATACCGCCTCACATGCGAGAGTGTAGGTTCTTTGTCCTACAGTAAGTCCCGTTCTTGACGCAGCAGTTGATGTGTTCACAATTTTGACTTGATTAAGATTGCATCCAATAGCAGTAGTTATCCCAGCCGCCGCTGTCGTTGTGAAAGATATAAAAGAAATATTCCAGTACTGAGCAAGTGAGATACTGTTTGCTGCCATCGCTATTACGGGTTGAACACCACCCCACGGGTTAGGATTATCACCTCTTGTTGTGTTATATCCGATAATGTTAATAGGAGCCGTGCTAGTCGCGCTAGTTGATGCAATACTGATAGCCTCGCCCAATCCCAAAACCCCCGACGTGCCGCGAACATATACGGTATTTCCCCCTATCATCTGCTCAAATACATCATCATCAAGTGTTGAGTTAAGAGATAGGGCACCTCCGATATTAGCCGTACCGCCAGTAGCAGCGCCCGTACATATAGCAGTGCCAGCCGCATTAGTAGATACGGTAATAGATACACCGACCACAACAGATGTGATTTCAAACCACATGTTATTGGTAACGTTTGTCCCCGCAGTTGTGCGAAGGCCATTACCGACCATATCCGATGACGCCGTTGCGCATAGGATAGTACTCCCCGCCCCTGCCGAGGTGAAAGAGATAGCATACTGCGCTGTAGTTTGCTGAGAGTAGTCGGTGCCACTTGCCCCCGTTACAAAGAAGCCACCATTAACGTTACCTGCTGTAGCGTCGGCTCTTGCTTCAAAAACTGAGTTTGCTGAGATAGCCATTACTTAACCTTTTTTGTTAAATCTTTCTTAAGCCTATCCTCTAGCTTCTCGTCCTTACTAAGCTCTATCTTTTGAGCTGGGATATCTTTTGGATCTACAGAAACCTCCTGCATTACCCAGAATTTCTCGTTAATAACCTTTACAGGTTTATTCTTGTTGTCTACTTCCCAGTCCCTAAGATCGTTTTGGATCTTAAAGCGCCTCTGAGAGCATTTTAAAATAGTTACGCTCATAAAAACTTCACGTTGTCTAAGTTACACGCTATAAAGGTAGCATTACTTAAGGCTTTACCGAAGATATCAGAGTCGGGATTCTCCTGAGAAAAACACGAGGCGTATATAACTTTGTTATCAAAGCTATACTCGGGCCTCGAAATAAATTCCCATCCTGTAAAGTCTTTAAAACTTAACTGCTCATCAACATCATATTGATGACCCTCAAAGGTTATTATCATGTGGTTGTAAGCTCCAGTGAAACAGATCCGATAGTTGCTGTAGATACAGCGGTGATTTCAAACGCGATGATATCATTTGAAGCGATACTTGTCGTCGTAAAATCCGTTAGAGTTGTGGTCCTTAAGTTTGTCCCTGTAGAGATAGAGATCCCGCTTGTATTGATAGAGTCTGAGCTTGTAGGTGCCGCCGTTCCGGTTGCTACCTTCCACACTTTAAAAGTAAGAGTACCAGAGTTTACCGTAATATTCACTGCTGTGATTGTACATGCATAAGGTACAGTAATGTAAGATCCTACTTGCCCAAGACTTGGTGTCGCTCCTGCAAATCCAGCTCCTATAGTTCTTTCCCTAACATTCACATCCAATGAAAGAGTCGGATTGCCAGAAACGCCACTTCCGTTAGTGACGGTAACTTGATTTGCTGTACCTGTGATAGTCCTACCAGTAAAGGTATCAGCTGCAGTTTGCGTCATCAGTCCGTTGGTGTTGTACGCTGCTAATGCTGTTAAAGTTGCATCGCCTGTTTGCTTAGCGTTTAACTGGGTTTGAATCGCGCTTGTTACGCCGTTAACAAAACCTATTTCTGTAGCTGTAGTAGTAGCAGCGCTTACAAAACCTGAAGCATCGCTTACTAGCGCTCTACTTGCTGTGGTAGCTGCAAGCTTTGTAAGCGCAATAGCAGCAGCAGCTTTTATCTCATTATTATCAATATTAGTAATTGTGTTTGTATCAGCATCGATAGATTTATTTGTCAGCGTATCCGTACTAGATGCGGTTATATATGCGCCTGTAGGTTGTTTGCTATTTAACTGAGTTTGAATAGCTGAAGTAACACCACTTACATAGCCTAACTCTGTAGCAGTAACAGCCGACGGTGTTATAAATCCAGAAACATCACTAGCAAGTGCTCTACTCGCTGTTACTGCAGCAAGCTTATTTACCGCAATTGCCGCCGCTGCTTTGATGTCAGCGTTTTCTATATTGGTGATTGTATTTGTGTCTGCGTCTATAGATTTATTAGTAAGTACATCGGCACTATTCGCTGTTATGTATGAGCCAGTAGGTTGTTTGCCATTTATCTGTGTTTGGATATCACTCGTTACGCCACCTAAATACTGAAACTCCGTACTACTAACAGATCCATCAGCGATCTGCGTTGCATCTAGCGCGGTAATGCTCGCCTGCACATTAGCAAACGTAATCTTTTTACTAGTGGGTGTGCCTGCTGGATCATCAACGATATAAAGCAAATCATCAGTACTTGCTGATGTTGCTGCGGTTAGTGCGGTTAGTTTTTGATTTGCCATAAATTATTCTAGTTCGAAGTTATCGCCGTTTTCCATGAGTAACCCGTCACCATTTTCAAGTAGTAGTAGATTTCCTGGAGGAGTAAGCGTCGCCACAAGTTGCCAATTGCCCGCGTAGTAAACCTTAAGCTCATTAGTAGTTGTATTAATAAGAAACTGGCCCTCATACCCACTAGCTGGATCGCTTGCTGAGATAAGCGTCCTATCAACGATATCAAAGTTACCCGATAGTGGATTAAAAACATATGCCACACTTAAGACCTCTCCGCACTAGATAGACTCGCTTTAGTAGCGTCGGTATAGTTTAGCGTGATAGTTGCAACTGTAGTACCGCCACTACCGCCAATCTTAAACACATAAACTTCTTGAGTAGCGATCGGGTAAGTAACTGCCAGATAATCGTACATAGGCACAGCAAACCCAGACGTAAATACCTGAACTTTTGAGTTTGCCGTACTACCATCTACCACCTCAACGTCATACGCTGGTAGTAAATTGTTATCGACCTGTACGAATCCCATTTACTAGCCCTCTAAGCTACCAGGCATCTTAGGTTTATCTGACGCCTCTTTTACTTCTGCTCCTGTTATCTCTCCGCTTGCGTCTTTTATAAACTGGTAACGCTTAACACTAGACTTTACTTTCTCTTTCTTATCCGGTGCATCTGATTTCACGATATTTGCAAGCTCTGTAAGGTGGTTATCTAAATGCTCTCTTTTTCTCTGATGAGCTTCAACGGTTGCAGCTAACTTATCAAACTCTGAGTTCTTCTGATCCATCTTGAGGCGTAATGCGTCAATCGTAGCAGCGAGATTAGTTTGCATGACTGCGATCTGCTGGTTAGCTTTCTCGATCTCAGTGTTGGATTGAATTTTAAGAACTTCAACTTCGAGTTTCTTATTCTCAAGTAACACATCTTGTTGTGCTTTCCACGCTTCGAGCTGTGCCTTAGCCTGCTCAACTTGCGCTTTAGATTGACGATCCATATCTTCCATCTGCGCACGTACCTGCATGATCTGCATTTCAGTTTGATCTTTTTGTATGGACGCCTGAAACTCAGCTTGTTTACCTTGAGCTTCCATTTGCGCAATTTGTAGATCTGTCTGAGCTTTTACCATAGCTGGATCAGGTGGTTGCTGTGCTGCAGCTTGCATCTTTTGATCTGCAATACTTGCAACTTCGTTTAGCATTTCAGTGTACATGGCTTCTACTTCTTTACCGCCCTTGTAGTTTCTAGCTACACGCTCTTGCAGCTTGATAGCAAACTTAGCCATAGGTGGGTACTGCTCGATCATGGTTTTCATTTGATCAAAGAATGCACCAGTTGATTGCAATAGATCAGCATTATCCGCGCGCTCTTGTTTCTGGTCTACTGCTACCATTGAGTCAGATGAGATTACTAGCTTAAATAGATCGCGAGATTTCTTTAACTGCTCTGCACACTGCGTAGCCATTTGCTGCCATGGTACTACAGGCATACCAGTATTAGGATCTGTCTGTTCTAGTGGTTGAAATAACGTTGCAGCGTCGCCGCGTTCTAGTATTACGTCAGTGGGGAATTTAGTAGCGATAACCGTACCTAGTTTCTCAATACCATCGCCAATAAATTTAGAGAATTGGTTCTGTCTAACAATAAGCCCCATGCTAGACCACTGATTCTCCAATCTGTTTGCTGTCGCTGTTTTGTTGGGATTAGATACCCCCTGCATGAGATCTGATACTTTCAATGTTTGAAACAGCTGGTTTTTTGCTGATTCTAGCTCGGTGTTTAAAACTTGTAATGCTTTGATATATGGGTCTGTGTTTAGATATTCAGTGCCGCCAGATAACCCACCCGCTGCCCGTGTTTTCTCCCATTGTTTAACAGGACGCATTTGTAGATCGCCCTTAAACATATCCTGCAGTGTGTCGCCTAGTGTTGGATTGTAAATACCGTTTGCACGTATCGCCTGAATCATGCCGTGTTTGCGCTCTACCAGCCTTTCAACTTCTAAAATCTGATCTTTTACGTGTGCGAAGTCTGAAACAGGAATAGTTGAGTTAGGATCTATGCTCTGATTCGCAACTGAGCAAGGGTAGAATCCTGGATACTCAATAGGAACATCCCCGATTTCTACGATTGAATCCTTGCCGCGTGACTGTACAAATATCTGCTTTTTATTTACTTCATCCCAGACCTCCCATATGTCGGCCTTCCCATTCATCGGGTTACGCTCATCTCTTGCTAACTTGTTGTCTTTTAATGGATCGGGATATGCATCGTATTTTAGTTTATTTGCAACATCTTTACCGAATAGCTCCTCTGCCTCATCACGGTCTAGATAACCACGCTTTGCACGCCATGTGATCTCTTCTTCGTTTCTAGCGTCGCTGTTTATGTAGTCATTGTAAGCTACGAATTTGAGTACTGCCTTCTCATCTTCGATGCTATCTAACTTGTAGCTAAACTGTGAGCCTTCTTGCTCTACTTCAGCGGGATCACCTTCGTATAACGATCCATCTGGTAAATATAACCCGCCATTACCTGGGGTGAGTATAATATCTTCAGCCTCACCAAACTCACACTCATAACATGCCCATAGTACAGCACGGCCAGTAAGTAGTAGTGATAATGCGGAACTAAAACCCACAAAATCAAAATCAAAATCTAGATCCATTGAGCGTTGTACGTTACGTTCTAGTAATACTGCAGCTAGGTCTAGTTCTTGGCTTCCGGCGTACTTTCTAAGATTAACTTCTGCCCGTGGAGTAGATGAGTAAAGAGCTGGTAGTAGCGTGTTAACCACGAACCACCAAACATTAGCACGACGCGTTAAGCCCTCGTAGGAATCACGGCCATTGTAAACACGAATAGATTGCTCAGCTTCAAGTATGAAGTTTTTTTCTTGTAGCTTAATCGCGTTAAGGACTTCTTGCCCCCAATATGCAGAGTCATATTTTCTTGATTTAGCTACTGCGGGTGTTTTCTTTGCCATGTTGATCTAGTTAAATTGTAGATTGATTCTGCATGCGCCTGTGTTCTGCTATATAGTCTGCAATGCGTACGATACCTTTTTGTACTGATGGCTTCTTAGGTGGTACGTATACTGAATCGAGTTGTGCTTCCATGAGTCCATATGTAAGAGCGTCGATACCGTGGTCATTACTCATGGGATCTATTCTTTCTGGATTCTTTAAGTCAATACCCGCTGCAGGGATAGTATCAAGTAAATACCTACATGTTGTAAAGAAGTAGATTAGAGGTTGACTACCTGGCTTACCTAGTCTACGGCGGAGCTGTGACCAGCCCATTAGCTTATTTTTGTCAGCAAAGCCCCATACTTGCTGGTTGGGGTACTCAGCGAATACGTTGTTAAACTCTTGAGCTATACTAACGTTTCCATTCTCATTATTGATCTGACCGTCAGCTACCATGCGGCAATCTTCGCCTTTAGATAGCTTTGCGATTGTGTGCGCAATCTCAACGTTTTGTATGCCCTTACCTGTGTATTCACGGTAGACGACAACCGAGCCTTTTGGGAATGGAACTTCTTTACCGTCATCGTCTTTCCCGCTCATGATCATAAACCACACGGCACAAAATGGGGCCCTATGGCCCCAGTCGAAACCACATATTTTATGGCAGTGGGTAAACTTAGTAATGTCAAACGGTTCAATAATGTGGCGACTACCAAACTCAGGGAAAAATGACCCCTCATGAATCTCGAAATCACCGTCAAGCCATGCACGCACTAGCTCAGGAGAACCAACCATGTGCAAGCGGTCTATGTAATCTGGATCGGACTGTAGGAGTATTGGGTTATCCCTTACCCGTGATGGTATGTAGATGTAGGGGATCTGCTTACCAGTCGGTAGCACCTTGTAGAGCGTACGCATACCAAGCGGAGCCTTTTTTACGAATAGTTCACGTAACCAAAAATGGCCGCTTCCTCCTGGGTTAAACGTAACTATAAGCTGTGTTGGTACACCATGCGCAGATCTAAGCACTCCAAATAGTTTCCAGATAGGCGACGGATCTGGATAGTTACCAGCCTCTTCGACTGCAGCGTCTGTAATGCTCTGACCTTGTAGCTTAGCAGCATCGGACTCATCTAGTAGGGGTCTAAATCGTAGCCTACCACCTGCTCTGAATATGAATTGTCTCTCAACCTTATTGTAACTCGCACCCATTGGCTCATAAAGATCACGTGCTCTATCAATAAGATCATCAGCTCCAGGCATTTCACGCCGAAAAAATATACCGTTGAAGTGCTTACCGTACTGTTGCTGTTTAATACCGAACTTGCCGAGTACACCATCTGTTTTGCCCCCGCCGCGAGCGCCCCCGAACCCGATCAGCGGGTATGGGCAGTGTATAAGAATCTCTTGAGGTGATAATTTCCCAGGAGTTTGAGAAGCCTGTGGAGCCCATATTATTTTCGGCTTAGCTGTCAAGTTTATCTTTAGGCTCTTCGATTAGTTTAGGTGCGTAATCATCTGCAAACTTATCAATCGATATAGGCGTAACCGACATCGTGAATAGTGCTTCACCGTCTGCGCCTGTAAGCTCCATAGCTTGGTGTGGTTTACCGTAAACATACTCCATGACCATTTTTGCTGCCCACTGCGCCGACGACTCATCGCCCGATGATAGTTGCTGCTCTATAACAGACATCGCTTTTTCTACGTGTTTTTCTAGTAAATCAGCAGCCAAACGTTTCTTATGTGAGGCTAACGTTCCTCTGCCATGTGGATTGCCTGATTGACCAGGCTTGAATCTGCCTGAGTTCATAACACCTGCTAACAGGAATAACTATATTATTTTCTTAAGCTAAGCACTATATATTCCGTAGCATCGCTTGATATACCAAACAATGCCTCGGCTGCCCTATTCATACCATACCCCCTACCGGTGAGGAAGGCTCTTTTCTTTCCTTTTTCGCGCTTGGTAGGTGTATAGCTTAGGATTATATCACGTGTACGACCTGGATCAATACCTAAGTGTTCACATATCCAGGGGTACGAGTATGGAGCGTAACTTGTGCTGTACTCCCAGTTGGTGATCCAGGATAGCGCTTCACGTTTTTCTTTTGTACTGCACATAAGGCCGGATGTGACATCCATTGCCGCGCGGTTTAGTACGGCTAGTAAGAGCGGGGTATATGTAAGGTCCTGCATACGCAGTGTTTAAGAGGTTTGTTATTTATTAGACAAACTATACCACTGATACCATATCGGAAATCTGATACTACCTCATAAGGTGCGATAGTACAAGATAATAATAATATACTACTTAAGATTACATTTAGAGCTATTAAGATTCTGATTCTTTGTAATTGTCTCATGCATATAGTTATCGGCTTTCACATAGGTAATCTTTAGGTTACTATATTAAAAATACCTGTTCGGTTTTTTCTTGCCAGGGGGTTTAACCCCTTGCGGTTCTTTAGCGAGCCTTAGAAGCGTGACCAGCAAAAAGTTCGCTTCTAAGGCTCCTTTTTATCTACTTCTTTTTTGTGGTAGCTCCTGTTGCATTACGACGATCGATGAACCTGTAAGGTACGACGATGCCACAATGTAAGCCGAGAATAGCCCAAAAGCGATCGCGCCTCTGACTAGCAGATCGAACCAGCCTACAGGGTCCAGTAGCCACGACATTAATTTGCTTTTTGTTTCCATGTTTATTAGCTCCCTTGTGCTTCATTTGATTGCTCCTGTGAGTTACAGCCCCATAAGCACCGTACCTTCTTTGGGTCGTAACTGCTCTCATAGCTTCTAGAGCTCGTAATCGGGTGTACTCCCGCGCTAAAGTCTACCCCGCACCCTGACAGTGAGGCCATGACGTAAAACGCCACCACGAGGCATACACACAGGTTTAAACACGCTTTTATATCGTCTACTGTTTCTTTTCTCATTTTTATTCCCTCTTAATACGACCGTTCACTCCGGTCTGTAATGTATTACGGTTATGAGATGCAAAAACTTAAGAGGAAAGATTCAGGTATTTAACAAATTCTGACTATTTAAGAACTTCTTAGTTAGTTTCAGAACTTAATAATGACTTAAGTATATAATATTATAGATATATTTAATAAATTCTTAATTTCTATTCTATACTATACTATATATATATGTATTTATGTCTTTTTATTATTTTGTTTATTTATGTGTTTCTCACAGAATTTCCAGAATTTCAGAATTTATTATTTTATTTAGCAATGTTAGCTAGTTAGGTGTGTTTAAACTTCTAAAGTGCTTCAGAAGTTGTTCAGAACTTAAAGCATAGTACGTGGTTTTCTTCTTAGAGCGTGGGAGTGTTCTTGATTCACTTACCCATTGTTCAGACTCTAACATGTCATCTGTGCGCTCTTCGCGTTCTCTTTTTGAAAATCCAAGATTTGAAGCGCGCTTAGTGAGTTGCGACTGTGTGAGCACTTCATCTTTGCTTATTAGCTCTTGAAACTGTTTCGATCTATCTGCGCTTGCTTTTTGGCTTTTGTTTATGATGCTCTCATCGCTTCTAGTTATAATATGGTTAGTTAGGTGCTTTATAAGCCTCCAGGCATATGAGGCGGTTTTATCTGAGCAGCTACCGTCAACATCACTTAGAGTCATGCATAGTTTAATCGCGTTTTCTTTAGCTCGCATCCACAACGTTTTATGCGCATCGGTTTTTGATTGCCTTAGCATGTCCCACCGGCTCTCTTTCATTATGTCTGCAGTATCAGGATCAAGAATCATTTCTATACGCTTTTTGTATATATACCCACCAAGTGCCCCGCCAGAATTATCAGGCTCCCCGTTGTCCATTGCCAAAATATCTCTAATTATATTTTGTGGGATATCGCTGATTATGGGGTCTCTATAATCGTCAGACTCTGGAGATTCAAACACTAGCCAACGATTTAAAAAACCATTTTCTATAAAATCCTTTGTAAGGATGTTGAAAAACTTACCAGGTGTAGAAGCTGCACATATTGATAAGTAGGGGCTTTCTATATCTACGCGGTCCTTGTCTACATACTCCTTGCCAATGTGAAGCCTCCCAGATGCGGAGTACAAATCCATTATTGTAGAGATGATAGACACCCTATAGGAGTTCGATGATTTTGACATTTCTTCCAAAGCTAGACCGAACTCGTCCCATATTAAAAACTGCCTAGGGGCTCTTTGCAGCCTGAACAATATACCAGCGTCAGAAGCTGGACGCCCCATTAGTAGAGTTTTAAGCCCGCACTCTAAGCAAATTTCAGATATAATCTGCTGAGCGCGAGATTTGCCAGAACCAGAGGAGGCAACAGTACAGGTGTAGAGTGTAGGAGAAACTATAGAGCCGTATTGTATCCTGCCAGCCCTAACAGATGACATGAAAGCTATGGCAGTGGCGAGAGCTATCCCAGGCTGATCGCACTCTAAATTGGAGTTTATATAACGGGCTATGTCGCCAGTTACGCCTGGGCACCAATCCAGAAAATCCTTTAGCGCGTAGATCTCCGAATCAGCGGGATCTCCTTCCTTAAGGGCTCCGGTGCTCTGCTCTCTATTTTCTCCTGTTCCTTGTTGCATTTTATTTCTCTATAAAGTTGTCTGTACTCTGCCAGAAGTTTTTCGTATTGCGCTGAATAAATAGATTTCTTGCTGCAGTACCCTATTAAATTCAGAATCTCTGCGCGGATAGATGCTAAAATAGCAAGATCTATCTCGTCGTTTATTTCTCGCAATACTGGATTTTTAAACTTCATTGCTATGCAAACTTTGCGTAGTAGTTACTTTTTTGTACCGTGGTAGGATATTTTACCTGATTTATAATCCTTCCTGCAGATCTCAGAAATATCATGAAGTTCTTGGAGTGATACACCGTATATATCCATAATAGCAGCCCAGTGTTCAGGCGGAATACCTTGAGAGCGCCATCTATCAACAGCGTACTGTGTGCGGTCTAGAGCTGCGGCTAGTTTAGTCGTGCTACCTACTTTTTTAATTAGATCGGAAAATGTTTTTATTGCCATTGTATAAAATTCCTTTTATTTGTGTTGACGTTTAGTTGATAGTATGCCAGATTGTATTTACAGTCAACTAGAGATTAGTTGATTTAATAAATTAAACGAGAACAAAAATATGAAAATAATAACAACAGCACAAACAAAACCACCACGCATGATATTGTACAGCGCACACAAGATCGGCAAATCAACATTTGCCGCTAATTGCCCTAAACCTATATTTATTGATGTTGAAAACGGATTAGGCGCACTTACTGTACAAGCTTTTGAGACCATCAAAACCTATGAAGATATAGAGAAAGCACTAGAGTTTCTAATACGAGAAGATCATGATTTTAGAACTGTAGTTCTAGACTCTGCAGATTGGGCAGAAAAACTAATTTGGGAGAAAGTTTGTAGAGATAACAACTGGGCGCAAATTGGCGATGGTCCTTATGGTGCTGGTTATAAGTTGGCGCTTATTTATTGGGCGAGACTAATAAAACTATTCGACATTCTAAACTCAGAGAAGAAAATGTTTATCTTGATTCTAGCACACTCAAAAGTTGTTAAATTTGAAGATCCAGAACGCGACAACTACGATATGTACGATCTAGATCTAAATGATAAAGCCGGTAACCTACTATGTGAGTCTGTAGATATAATCGGATTTGCACAACTAAAAGTCGTAGCAGTTACCAAAAAAGGTAAAGGCTTTGCAGGTACTGAAGTAACAAAAGTAAAAGGTACAAGCGAGCGTATACTATGCTTGCAGAAAAACGCAGCCTATGAAGCTGGTAACCGTTACAACCTACCCGCACAAATTCCTCTTGAATGGTCAGCGCTAAGTGATGGTATCAAAGCATACTTTGCGAATCAGAAAAAAGGGAAGCTTGGTGAAGTTGTAGAAAAAATAAATCTGGAACTTGCAGAAGTGCAATCAGAGGTAGAAGTAAAACAGTAAAAATAAAAAACAAAAAAAAGGAAAACATATGTCATTAGGTGATTTAATCCCAAACAGAGAAGCTATCGAACCCGTAACCAGTTCATACGAACTAGCCCCCGATGGTACGTATACAGCGCACATTGTAAGAGCGGATCTAGTAACAACACATGCAGGGGGTAGCATGTTAAAAGTAGTTCACGAGCTACTAGATGCTCCGTATACTGGTAAGCCAATATTTACTAACTACAATATCGTAAATGCGAATAAAGTAGCTGAGGAGATCGGGCTTGGAACACTTACCAAGCTATCAAGAGCATGTGGCCTACCATGCATACCCGCCGAAGAAGCTGAGCTAGTAGGAGTGCCGCATATGATTAAAATCAAGCGCGTAGAGGGTAAGGGCATAAACCCAAAAACCGGCGAGCCATACGGACCGCAGTCTAAAATTATGGATTACTACTCTATAGGCTCACAGCCAAAACATGTGGCAGAAAAGAAACCCACTGTAATAGCCAAAGAGAGCTTGATAACAGACGAAGACCAACCCGAGTGGATGAAAATATAGTTTATAGGGTGACTATATATGCCTGGATAGCTACAATATAGGCACCCTCTCCCTTACAGGCATCAATCACCTGTAGTCTACTTAGTCTCGTTTGTAGGTAAGTGTTAGCCGAGCTTGGGGGAATCGGCGTTTTTTATTAGATCTGAATCGTAATAGTAGGGGTAACACTCCGAAAAAATAACTAGGATTTATTACGATGATTACTTAGTACCATGTTAGCCGAGTGGTGAGATATCGGCGTTTTTATTTAGAGGAACTATGCAAAGACGTGAATTCTTAAAAGGTCTATTAGCAGTAGGAGGCGGGATCGTTATCCCGTCTACTAAGTTTATATTTGATTACGGGGCTAATAGTTATAAGAAGTTCACCGGTGATGAGATTACAAATAACAACCCCCTAGCGCCTTACTTATCAGGATTTATGAAAGTGCGCGCTAGTGAAGATATAGATATGTATCAAGCTATATTTATTGATAGCAACAATATAGCTAGCATAGCCAATTCTATGCCAGGCACTGCACCGATGGTAGTAAGTGTCGCTCAACGCAGCGCAAAAAAAGGGGAAACTCTGTATGTCCCAATATCTGCTTATAGCCTTAAAGTTAAATGCTCCGCAGTTGTCCCCCCTAGTAGTGTAAATGCGCATACAGCTTGGTCGTGGTCCCGTTAAAGCGAACGGGCTAGGGGGTTTTCTTAGGATATAAAATGCGCACACAATATAAAACATGCTGGAAATTAGCTAAAAAGTGTCCTAATTGCCCTAATGGTGAGTTAGCGACAGACGGTGATGAGGTGTGGTGCATTAGACGCGGATGCTTTTATAAAGATCTATCAGAGCCACAAAAAAACACTTAGATCACAACGAAGTTATACAAGCAAAAACAAATCTAAAAATAAATAAAATAGTTGTTGCATAGTCAGCATCTTACTGTTAGAGTGTACTTATTGATGTAGCAGTACAACATATAAACATATAGAGGGCATAAAATGAGACGTATCCCAGAAATAATAACCGAAGCAGTCGTAGCACTATCGCTAGTTTGCTTTTTTCTAGATGTAATTCTTGAAGCAGCGGGGGTATTCTAATGTTCAAAGAATACACACGAGAGGAAAAGCTTAAGATTATTAAATATATCGTAAATAACGACGCATCAGTTTTTGATGATATGTTTGAAGTTGCTGAAGGTAGTAATTTATTAAAACAGTGTCAGTGTTGTTATAAGTATTATGTACCAAAAGATATGGTAGATGATGATCCAGAGTTATGTAAATCATGCCACTCAAGTATAGATCAATGGTATGAAGATGAGATCGTATACAAAGAAGGTTATGAGCATCTAGTGAGAGGTAAGTAGTATGGCAATCTTAGTAAAATTAATTTTTAATACAACTATGGCGCTAGATTGCAGCGGCGCAATGCCGCCCTATCAAGCACCTGTAGGGTGTATTAGATATAGGCAAGTATGTATTTGTGACAATAACGGATGCGAATGGGTGGTAGCATGTTTGGATTAATATTAAATATAACATTAGCAGTTAAGGTTTTAATTATTGGTGATAGTGTAGTTTTTGGCTGGGATGGTGAACACAATTACCCAAAGTACGTAAGCGAATCAGGTTACCAGGTGAGTAGCTTAGGCATACCAGGCGCAACTATTAATCAGATCCGTGCGGCATCAAGTAGCATAGATTCAGAGATTAGAAGTGCCGATGTGATCATCATAGATGCAGGTCGTAACGGTGCATACAACGGTGAAAACCCAAGCGACACCGCACAAAACGTGAGGCGCTTTGCAAAGGAGCTAAGGGGTAAAAATAAAAAAGCCTACGTAACAGCAAGCACGATGATCAAAAGCAAGCGCCCTGAAGTTGCGGCGTTCAATAAATTGTTCAATCAAGAACTAATGCGCCTAGAAAGTGATGAGTTTCATGTTGATATTAAGTTTCACAGGTTGCCGGATACTATCTTGAGTGGTGATAATTTACACCCAAGCTTTGAAGGATTGCGTGTAATTGCTGGTAGGGTGGTTAGTTTCTTAGGGGGGTTATGAGTTTTGTACAAGTAAAAGATGACATATGGCTAAGCTTTGAAAAAAGTTTGTACGTAGCTGTTACGCAACACAACGAAAAATATTTCTTACGCATACCCCCAATTTTTTCAGAGGACTTTGTTTATACATTTGATTTCCCTACCCTCGAAGCCGCCAAGGAAGCGCAGATGAGGATAATTGAGAGTTGTAGGATTGTAGGAGAGTCTCCCTTTAAGGATCTTAATTACCGGGAAGCTAAGTATTTAAAAACTGTATTACAGGAATATAGGAGTAATAAATTATGATAGGTAAAAACACTAAGACAGGGGGAAATAAGTTAGTAAAGCAAGCTGAGCGCGCTTACATAAAGAAATATCTAGGAGCTAAAGTTAGATTTTCTTTCTTAACAAAAGCTGGGATTAAGAAGGGAGATGTCTCCTCCTTCACAGCGTCAGCAATCTTTATTGAGGGGTATCTAGCAGGGGTTAAAAAAGGGAAGGCTGAACATGGGAAATAAGACCGAAGGCACCGGCCTAGTTGATGATGAGGGTAGTATTGTGAAAGAGATTAAAGAAGAATTTTTATATGAGCTACCAGATAACACTTGGATGTGGTTTGAACTGTCTAAAGAAAGCCGCACAGAGCAGAGTAACGTTATTGATAAGAAAATTTCGTACACCAACTACCAAAACGACGGCCTAGGGTGCCCTACTGAAGAGTTCGGCAAGAACTGTGCAAAGGAGATTATTAATAAACATTGGCCTTTAGTTGAGAGTGAGCTGAAAAAGATAGTTAAGAAACCTAAGAGAGCTAAGATAAGGAGGGTGAAGTGAATATAGCTGAATTGTTAGAAGAGGCATCAGCAAGAAAGGTTCAAGACGGTAATAGTGCTTTCTATGTTATAGAACGGCGCTTTGGTAGACCAATTTCAGATCTTAATAAGATGGAGTTTCTAAAAGTCATTAGAAAGATTAGAGAAGATTGCCTTTTGTGGTGTGACGACATGATAAGTTTTGCTAATGAGGATGTATGACCGCCGTCGATTTAGAATACGCCCATAAACTAGCCACCACCCTTATGTGGAAAAGGTTTGGGGACGAGAAGCCGACTTTAGGTTCCAACCTCGTATTAAAGAAAGAATCAAAAGATGGTCGTGTATTTACTATGCCCGCTGTACTTTCTAGGGGCTGGAGCGATGAGTTAATTTTTGTTTGTTGGGGCGCTCAAGTAGAAAAGCCTTACTGTTCCGACCTCTGGATCTACCTAAGCGATCTAGATATTTTGAGAGTTAAGGGGGAGGGGTGAGACTAGAAACATATTTATCAGCATACGCTCTTTCAAATAAAAGATTTGGATATTGGCAGCACAGAGTTAATGGTGGCTATTGCACTTCGAAAAAAGAGATAAAAGACGAGCTTCAGTATATTGATAGAATGAAAGCTTTAATAGCGAAGCTTCACGATAGAATAATGCGAAAAGCTAATAGATATGGATATGTGACAATAGATAAAAAAGATCTTGAGCTAAGTAAGATGGATACAGACGCTTTTTATGATATCGCTCGTTCTCAACTTAATGATTCTATGAAGAATTGGTTGATTAAGAATTGGGATATTAAATGCAGGAGAAGGGAATAACATGACCCCAGAAGAAAAAGCAGAGAAGTGGGTGAAAGATAAATGTTACTCTGAAGGAACATTTGAAGTTAGCTATGGGTTTGCAGGCACCTGCGCCAACCTGGAAGAGATAGAATCAGAGATTAAACAAGCCTACCTAGCCGGTTATGCAGATATAGATCGAATCTGTAATATTTTAATAGATATTGAAACTGATTTTGAATCAGTCGTATTTGATGAGCTACAAAGAAAAGATGCGGATGAAGTTTTATCTATGTTACAGAAAATTATAGCAGAAAAGTTAAACTATTTTATTGACACAGTACCACACTAGTGGTACTCTTAGTATGTAAGGCAACTTAATTATTTTTAAATAAAGTATATGATTAAAAAAACATACAAAGAGCAAACCAAAGAAGAGTTAATCCAAACGGCTAAAAAATGGATCGCGGAGTTTAAAGATGCATGGGTAACAGTATATCAAACATCAGACGGCGACGCAGGACTATTATGGTCTAATCAACAATCATTACCAGAGAATACAACTTGGTTCCATAACGAAGGGCACCTATGAAAAAAGCAAACTTTCTTGAAGTATGGCTTGATAATTATCAAAAAAACCTTAACGACCACTTTCCATCTGAACTACGAAATGGATCTTTTGAGTTCGGATATATAAACGGAGCAAGAGAGTGTTTACAGTTTTTATTGAAATATTTAGAGCACAAAGCAGATAAAGTCGCATTTTTAAATAATGAGCGCTATTACGGAGCGTGCGATCTTATTGAAATACTAAAGGACGATATAGAGGGTAAATGAAAAAACAAAAGTTTTTAACAGTTAGAGAAACTGATATTTTTCGCAAGCAAGTTAATGATTTGGTTAAGAGCCTTGGAGAGAATCAATCAAGAGTTGTCATAAGAGCAGTAGCGGAAGCGCATAGTAAATATTGTAAAAAAGAACCTAAATGAAACCCACCCACGCCGCATGTTTCAATGAGTTAAAAGAGTTGTGTAGGAAGTATGATATGTCCTTTCACTCCGAAAGTGATATAGAAGCTATTTTCTATGAAGGAAACAAGTTTGATAAATTTACTCGGTACACATTTCCAGGCCGTATTAATATACGCACGGATTCAGTTGATACTAAAGTTATAATCCCACCCCCAGAAACAACAGGTGATAAGAATGATTAGAAAACTACTGTGCTGGTTAAATGCATATCTAAAAGGATATAGAGCGCACTTACAAACTTACAAAGAATACAAACACTGCAATAAGAAACTGAACTAGGGGGAGTATGAGTGAAGAG